>Ga0315308_1000071_pt1 | contig 51570 bp, 36 predicted proteins | sample TDP3_MG_FD_203078 | JGI IMG/M metagenome (GOLD analysis project Ga0315308, IMG submission 203078) | Freshwater sediment microbial communities from Lake Towuti, South Sulawesi, Indonesia - TDP3 | ecosystem: Environmental > Aquatic > Freshwater > Lake > Sediment | place: Indonesia: South Sulawesi...
GATTGTAGTCACGAAGCGAAGAATAAGTGGGTTGAGAGAGTATGTCGACCCATCGATGCGGATGGAGACATTAGGGATCAAATATGGGTTGACGGCTGTTGAAGCCTCAGAACTACTCGGAGTGCCCTCTACCAAGATCGTAGTTATGATGCTCTACAGCCTGCTCTTGAAGCAGGCAGTCTGGGTAACTTCAGCGAAACCTCTGCTGAAGCTTAAGGTTATGGAATCTTACAAAGACGGGACAGGACCCGCAGAGAAGCCTCTCCAATACTACGAGAAGAGCTTCATCACGTCGATAAAGGAAGATGGAGGGTTGGATGAGAAGAGACTCGCAGATACCGTCTCACTTCTTCAGAGCACAGTTGAAGGTAAATTGAGAGGCTACTGTCGTGAAGACACAATAGCATATTACAAGAAGACTGTAAATGAAGCGTGGAACCAGGTTTCAGCCGCCGGCACCGCTGAATTAGCATCAAAAGCCTACGATGAAAATCTCCTCTGGTTACTCCTCGATGAGAACTTCCGATCTAGAACAGACAACGCGTTCCGCGACAGAGCTTTCGAACCTGAACCGTATTGGTGGTGGTTCTGGTACAACTATGGCTACCACCATCCCGGCCCTATAGCCCGTCCAAGCCCTGAGACAGGAACCACAACGCCTGCACCCAAGATCCCGGGTTCAGACTTGGCCAATAATATTGCAGCAGCCATAGAGAACACGGCTAATAGTCTAGTAGCGAACATAGAGAAGTTTACGAACTCCATACTGCCTCCCCCGCGGCCTGAGAAGACTTCTCGAGAGCCTGTACATCACAAGGCAAGTTGTGCATGCGTTTGTCACTCTTGTGCCTGCGTATGCGCATGTGTCTCATGTGCATGTGCATGCGCTGGAGGAGGAGTGGGCTAGACTTTCCTGGGAGAATAAGTCTTAGAGAAAGAGGAGTAGAAGAATGAAGTTGTCCAAAGCAATTCCACAAGGGCTCTACCCCTATCGTGGCAAGGGGAAGTTCGCCGGAATGGCCCTTCAACTCAGAGTTGAAGCGAACGGGCAGGGAATTCTAGTTATCAACGCTAACACAGTGCTTTACCTCAATGAGACTGCAACCGCTCATGCTTACTTCTTCATTCAAGGCATGGAAACAGAAGAAGCTGTCAAAAGGATTAGGAGGATCTACAAGGTTGGTAGAGACGTTGCCGTAAAAGATCATGAGAGATTCACCTACACCGTCAGCACTTTAGCACAGACAGAGAAGGTCTGCCCCATATCCTATTTGGATGTGGATCGCGTCGAGCCGTTCAGCCAAGAGACATCTGCACCTATTCGAATGGACCTAGCGCTGACGTTCAGATGCCAGAACGATTGCATTCATTGCTACACCGGTGGACCTCGCGAGAGCGCTGAGTTGACAACCGACGAGTGGAACAAGATTATCGATCGGCTATATCAGCTAGGGATCTTCATAGTTGACTTCACAGGCGGGGAGCCTACGTTAAGAGAAGATCTTCCTGAACTCCTACTTTACGCACAGACGAGAGGACTTGTAACCGGTCTAGTTACGAACGGCCGAAGGTTGAAAGACAAAGAATACGTTGATAAGTTGGTCGCAGCCGGACTTGACTTCGCTCAAATCACGATCGAGTCCCACGATCCTTCGGTCCACGACTCGATCACAAAGGCTGAAGGAAGCTGGAAGGAAACAGTTCAAGCTATAAAGAACGTGCTTGAGACACCGATCTACCTAACTACGAACACTACGTTGAACAAGTATAACTCGAAGGATTTCTTGGAGACCATAGATTTTCTCCACGAATTGGGTGTGGAAGTCTTTGGGTGCAACAGTCTGATCTACTCTGGGAAAGCGCCGTCCATCGCAGAGGAATTCGCGATAGACGTCGATACGTTGGCAAGTCTTCTACCAAGAATAAACGAAAAAGCTAGCCAGCTAGGTATGAAGTTTCTATGGTATACGCCTACCCAATACTGTGAGATGAACCCTGTCAATCTAGGGCTTGGAGTGAAATCTTGCACAGCCGCTACAATAAACATGTGTATAGGCCCGGACGGGAGTGTCTATCCGTGTCAGAGCTACTTCCAAGCTCTTGGAAATATCTTGAAGGATAGCTGGAATAATATTTGGAACCACCCGGTAGCTAAGAGTCTCCGGGAGAGGGAATATGCAGCCAGCAAATGCCGTGAATGTCCAGAACTTTCGGTCTGCGGTGGAGGCTGCCCTCTCGAACTGCTTGATAGAACGTATGTATGCACGGAGTAGATTAGCTCAAGTAAGCTGATTTGAAGATCCGGTTGGCCACAGATCCCTTGACTTTCAACATACCCTCTTATGGGTCCTTACGTGTTCTATTGATGCGTCGTACAAACGCTACTTGAAACATTTAGCTGGCGTAGATCCGGAGGGGAGCGCAAGTCACAGGACCCGAAGTCGCTGATTGGGTGTATCCAACAGTTTTACATTCAAAAGTGTTCTATACTGTTTTGGGAATTGCTATGTCGATGGAACAAATCGCTGATCTGGCTAGGAAGCATGAGAGATGGCGTCAAGACGAATGTTTGAACTTGATACCTTCTGAGAACACAACTAGCCCAGCAGTTAGGCAACTTATGATTTCAGATATGGGCCATAGATATACGTCTCAAGACGGTTACTACGCGGGAACACGATATATTGATGAGTTAGAGATTCTCGGCGAGGCTTTAGCAAGAGAGGTTTTCAAGGCTGAAGTTGCGAATCTCAAGCCTATCTCCGGCCATATGTCTGACATGATTTTGTTATCCACGTTCGCCAAGCCTATGGAGAAAGTGATGACAGTTCATCCTTTGAACGGTGGATATCCTGGACTTTCAGAGACAGGACTATTGAGAGTTCTAGGCCTACAGGGCGTTTATTTTCCGTTCGACAGGCACAGGATGAACATCAAGGTTAGTGAGTCCGCCGACCTAATTAAGAAAACTAAACCGAGAATCGTCGTTTTCGGCGCGAGCTTCTTTCTATTTCCACATCCAGTTAAGGAGCTCCTAGAAGTATGTCGTGAAGATGGGATTTTGGTGGCCTACGATGGTTCCCATGTGCTAGGCCTAATCGCTGGAGGGGAGTTTCAGAACCCCTTCAAAGATGGTGCCGACATATTGGTTGGCTCAACTCACAAGAGCTTCTTCGGCCCCCAAGGCGGAATAATCTTGGCAAATAAAGAGCATGGGGAGCAGGTCGCCGCCAATATTCATCCAATGCTCGTTGATAATGCTCATTGGAATAGAATAGCCGCCTTGACCATGGCACTAGCAGAAGTAAAGAAATTTGGAAGAAACTACGCTAGTCAGGTTGTGAAGAACGCGAAGGCCTTGGCCAAGTCTCTAGATCAATCTGGACTGGCTGTTGTTGGGAAGGAATTTGGTTTTACGAAATCTCATCAAGTTATCTTAGATGTAGGGGGATTAAAGGCCGGAAGGGAGGTAGCTCGAAGGCTTGAGAAAGCCAATATAATCACCGATTGCGGGGTCAGACTTGGAACATCTGAAGTCACAAGGTGGGGGATGAAGGAGTTTGAGATGGAAAAGATTGCTGAGCTAATTGCCAGAATTCTATTGAAGAATGAGACGCCGCAGCACGTTAAACGAGATGTCGTGAAGCTCAGAACGCAGTTCGAGAAGATACAGTTCTGTTTCGATTGAGAAGCCGTAGATAGCCGTAATCCGCCTTATCTTTTCTGTCGTTGGAAAAACTACTAATTCTTAAGATTTTATTTAGTATTTTTTGAAGGGGCCAACCAATAGGCAAGGCATCGATATTCAATTTATCTTTGCTCTGAGATTCGGTATCAAAGAGGTGCATGAGAACAGGAAGAGAGAATCCTTTGTTGGAGGTTCTTTACTGTGTGCGTATTCGGTCTAAGACCATGGGTGACGCTAGCAGGTTAGATGTAGGGCTGCGACGACTCGTCTTGACTTAGAGAGCTCGTTGTAGATCTTGCACGCCTTCTCAGTCTTAGCAGTTATCAGTTCGATTCCGGAAGATTTTAGATACCTCTCAGTTTGCGGATGGATCTTCATCAAACCGGAGTAGCCGGTTCCGACGACCAGAACCTCAGGCTTTGCGTCGACAATCTCCTTGACATCATCCACACTTAAGATGTGTCCTTCCTTTCTCCACCAGTTTCCGTTAATCCTATCCGGAAAGATTAGTAAATCACTTCCAAACTTCCTTCCATTGATTATGATTATGCCGAAGTCGTAGGACTCAATCATAGTTCTTCATGCCTAATCATTTGAGTAGCTTGAGCCATGAAGATTCGCGAATGCTTGCGATCTACTTTAACTTATCTGAAATATGTATGAACAGTGCACTACTCAAATGGTTTACAGCATAACTAAGTTTTTCCAAAAGTCTTTCACAAGAGTCAGCTCCTTAGCTTCGCCTTCGATTGTGGTATGTCCACACGACAGCTAGCATCGCCCAGCTTCCTAGTAGACTTTGAAAAGGAAGTCCTTGGAGTGACGAACTTTAATCTGGCAAAGGGCTTTTGCCGGTTGTAAAGAATTGTGTGGTTGGCGTTCTGGCCGTAACCCACCTTCTGTTCTAAGCAGCATTCGTCTAATCGGGATACCCGCGCCTCATGCGGAGTTCACAGGCGCCTATTGTCCCTTTCACAACGCACGCCGATGCTTTCACCCCATTCGTCAGCTATCTCGACGTCTCCGCGTCATAGACATCCGCTGGCGTTGGGTTGATTTCTGTCCCGGCGTTTGGGCTCTCGCCCAGTTTCCTTTCGGAAGCTGCGTCTCCGCTTTGTGGATGGAGTTTCCTCAAACCTTTTCAGGTTCGGAAGCTGCTCACCAGCTCGCCAACCAAGATGAGCTATCGTGAAGGTAGAATTCAAACGTTTCGATTTGGCCGTGCGAGGCCTTTCAATTTCGCTCGAACGCGGGTTCCTTTTTCAGCTCAACACCTTGAGCGATTGGGGGCAGCGGGCTAAACGCCTCGACCGAAGTCTTGGCGCGTACACCCCTGCTCCATCAACCTCATCTTCTATGAGAGCCCTCGTCCAGCTCTTAGGGCTCGTCGCCGAGTCCAATGAGCTAGATCGGCCGCCTATTTTCGGGAGAGGCTTCAGGCTTAGATGCTTTCAGCCTTTATCCTCGACAGCGTGGCTGCCCGGCAGTGCCCTGTCGAACAACCGGTAAACTAGAGGCTATGATACCCCGTTCCTCTCGTACTAGGGGCGCCTTCCCCTCAGGCGACCAGCACTCCCAGCAGGTAGAGTCCGACCTGTCTCGCGACGGTCTAAACCCATCTCGCATTCCCCTTTAATCGGCGAACAGCCGCACCCTTGGACCCTGCTGCGGGCCCAGGATGGGAAGGGACGACGACGGAGAACCAATCCTCCTCGTCGATGGGGACTCTCAGAGGAGACGAGCCAATTACTCCCGGGGTAATTTTTCTGTCACAACCAGCCCCCAACAATGGGGACTTGATTGATCGCTAGACCCGGCTTTCGCCTCTGGATCCCTTGCTGATGAGGATCCAGTCAGCCCGACTTTTGGTCTTGCCCTCTACTCCGGATTTCTGTCCCGGATGAGTCGAGCTTTGGGCCCCCTCGATATCTTTTCAAGGGGGTGCCGCCCCAGCCAAACTGCCCACCTGCCGTTGTCTCAAAGAGGTCTCTGATAAGAGATGTAACCACAGATAGGTGGTGTTACATTGACGCCTCCTCGACTCCCGGAGAAGTCGACTCGACGGCTCCCACCTACACTCTGTACCCGTAATCACACCCCAGCGACAAGCTGCAGTAAAACTCCACGGGGACTTCTCGCCCCGCTGGGAGATCCTGGACTGTTCGTCCAAGTTATGTGGGTTCACCGGGCCCCAAGCGGGGACAGCGGGGACGTCGTTAATCCATTCATGCACGTCGGAACTTACCCGACAAGGCATTTGGCTACCTTAAGAGAGTCAGAGTTACTCCCGGCGTTTAGCGGCCCTTAGCTCAGTTGAACCTGAGTTTCAGGTACCGCCACTGGCCAGGATTCAACGGCCGTACACACCCTTTCGGGCTTGCGGCCCCCTGTGTTTTTATTAAACAGTCGCGTCCCCCTAGTCACTGCGACCTGAAGCCCCAGCCTAAGCCAAAGCTTCAGGCACCCCTTATCCCGAAGTTACGGGGCTAATTTGCCGAGTTCCCTCGCTTGAGTTCCACCCGATACGTCTTAGGCTTCTCACCTAGGGACACCTGTGTCGGTTCTAGGTACGAACGCGGAGGATCCTTCTCACGACCCTTTTCATTGGCTCCAGGAATCAGCTGAACCACCCTAAAACGGGCGGCTATTCCCCTATTCATCCAGTTCTCACCATTACGGTTCTCCCTGGATTTCGAGGGTTAAATGACGCGACAGCACCACTCAGCCTATCCAGAAACGTCAGATCGTGAGCTTGCGTTGCCGCATGTACCTCCGTGGTACCGGAATCTTAACCGGTTTCCCTTTCGGCAAGCTCGGTTAGGGCTTGCCTTAGGATCGACTTACCCCCGGCTGACGACGCATTGCCGGGGAACCCTGGCCCCTGCGACGGAGGAGATTCTCACTCCTCTTTGCTGTTACTACCGCCGGGATCTACACTCGTGGCCAGTCCACTGGACTTCACAGCCCAGCTTCCATCCAACCACGACGCCCGCCTATCATCACGGTTTGCAGCCGTGATCTAGGGTATCGGTACCTGGCTTAGCCCCGTCTATTTTCGGCGCCCTCAACCTCGGCTGGTCAGCTGTTACGCACTGCTTAGAGGATGGCTGCTTCTAAGCCTACCTTCCAGCTGTCTCTGGTTGAGGACGGCTTTTGATTTCTACACTTAGCCAGGATTTTGGGACCTTAACCCTAGTCTGGGTTGTTCCCCTCGCGGCGTAGGAGCTTACCCCCCACGCCCGTCTCCAGTCATCTACGGCGCCAGCAGATTCGAAGTTTGAATGAAAAGTGGAGCCTTTCGGCTCCTTGCTTTTCAATCAGTACTCTACCCTGTTGGCAACCTCCGACTGGGCTATCCTGAGAGATATTTCGGCGGGAACTAGCGATCACCGAGTTAGATTGGTCTTTTGCCCCTAGCCACAAGTCAGGGGAGTGAATTGCACATCAACACCCTTTCGGGCTTCCACCGGGCTTTCACCCGGCTTCACCCTGCTCAAGGCTAGATCACTCGGTTTCTAGTGTCATCCCTGTGATTTCAGGCCCTTTCAGACCCCGTCTCTCACGCCTCACATATCAGCGTTGCAGACCTGTCGGTTTCCCTCCGGCTACAGGCTTACTGCCCTTAACCTCACCACAGAAATGAACTCCCCGGCCCGTGGTACGAAACGGAACATACGATCTTGGTCCCCCTTCTTCGTACTTCCGCGTTGCCGCGGTTTCCTTTTGAAGGGATCTACCCTTTCAGACCGTACACGTCTATAACCGCCTGATTTCAGGCTCTTTTCACCCCCCTCCCGGGGTGCTTTTCAGCTTTCCCTCACGGTACTAGTGCGCTATCGGTCTTGGGACGTATTTAGTCTTGGAAGTTGCTTACTCCCAGTTTTCTACACCTGAACAAAGGCGTAGTACTCAGGGACACCAGCCCAAATCTTGCTTGCTTACGCTTACGGGATTGTCACCCTCTACGATGGGCCGTTCCAAGCCACTTCAGCTTCGCAAGCTAGGACGCAGCCGGGCCCTACAACACCACATCCTCACGTAGTTTCCTACATAAGTTCAGTTTGGACTCTTCCCCTTTCGCTCGCCGCTAACTCAGGGAATCCCAATTGGTTTCTCCTCCTCTCCTTACTTGGATGTTTCCGTTCAGGAGGTTCCCCCTCCCACTTTGGGAGCGCTACAGGTATTACCCGTAGCGGGAAGTCCCATTAAGGTATCTCCGGATCGAAGGCTGCATGCGCCTACCCGGAGCATATCGCAGCTTGCCACGCCCTTCATCAGCGCCCAAGCCAAGCCATCCCTCAGACGGCGTATCATGCCGAGCCTAATAGGGAACCCACATTCGATTCGCGTTGAAGGCCTCTGCACGGCTCTCATTGTGAGCAGAATGAAGCTCACTTAGCCCTTAGCTTCCGAGAATATCTCCGAAGCCGCATCTTTCTTCGCTTGCAGTCTCTCTTGCCCTCCAGTCTACCAAATGTCTAAGGAGGTGATCCGGCCGCAGGTTCCCCTACGGCCACCTTGTTACGACTTCTCCCTCCTTGCCTAGCTTAGGTTCGACATGACCAACTTGGCCACGCCTCACCAAAACCAAACTCGGATGGAGCGACGGGCGGTGTGTGCAAGGAGCAGGGACGTATTCACCGCGCGATGATGACACGCGGTTACTAGGGATTCCATGTTCACGAGGGCGGGTTGCAGCCCTCGATCCCAACTGAGGCTGGGTTTGAGGATTGCCTTCCTCTCTCGAGGTCGGATCCCATTGTCCCAGCCATTGCAGCTCGCGTGTGGCCCAGGAGATTAGGGGCATACTGACCTGCCGTGGCCCGCTCCTTCCTCCTCCTTAGCGGAGGCAGTCCCCCTAGTGTGCCCAGAATCCCGAAGGAATCCGCTGGCAAATAGGGGTACGGGTCTCGTTCGTTGTCTCACTTAAGAGAACACCTCACGGCACGAACTGGCGACGGCCATGCACCTCCTCTCAGCTAGTCCGGTAAGACCTTTAATCTGACCTTCATCCAACTGTCGCTCCTGGTAAGGTTCCCGGTGTTGACTCCAATTAAACCGCAAGCTTCACCCCTTGTGGTGCTCCCCCGCCAATTCCTTTAAGTTTCAGCCTTGCGGCCGTACTCCCCAGGTGGCAGGCTTAATGGCTTCCCTGCGGCACCGGGACGGCTCGTAGCCGTTCCAACACCTAGCCTGCATCGTTTACAGCTGGGACTACCGGGGTATCTAATCCCGTTCGCTCCCCCAGCTTTCGTCCCTCACCGTCGGGCGCGTTTTAGTCGGCCGCCTTCGCCACTGGTGGTCCTCCCGGGATTATAGGATTTCGCCCCTACCCCGGGACTACCGCCGACCTCCCCCGCCCCCAAGCCGGAAAGTATTCCCCGCAGCCCAACGATTGGATCGTTGGATTTAACGGAGAACTTTTCCGACCGGCTACGGACGCTTTAGACCCAATAATCGTCCCAACCACTCGAGGAGCTGGTATTACCGCGGCGGCTGACACCAGACTTGCCCTCCCCTTATTCACCCGGCTCGTTACACCAGGCAAAAGTCACCCTCAGCGGGTGACACTCGGGATGACCCCGTCATGCTTGCGCACATTGCGGAGGTTTCGCGCCTGCTGCGCCCCGTAGGGCCTGGGCCCTTATCTCAGTGCCCATCTCCGGGCTCCCGCTCTCACGGCCCGTACCGGTTATAGGCCTGGTGAGCCGTTACCTCACCAGCAACCTGATCGGGTGCGGCCCTATCCTTGAGCGAGATCGAGAAGCATGGTCTCAACCTCTTTTGAGTGGAGAACTATTCCAAGCCTCCCCACCTACCGAGTATTAGCCCCAGTTTCCCGGGGTTGTCCTCGTCTCAAGGGTAAGTTAGCCACATGATACTGAGCCGTACGCTACGTCTCTACCATGGCTTAGACACGTACAACTCGCATGGCTTAGTCTCATCCCGATAGCAGTTGGGTCCGCCAGGATCAAGCGGAGTTGGGACTTATTGGAAGACACGGCCTCCAGATCTTAGATAGACTGGAGATTGGCAGGAAACTGCAAGCGTATCTTGGACCCAAACGTTCCAGAAGGCAAGTCTCTGGTTTGTTTAGGTCTTCATTAGTTTGCCCGCAATCGGAGGTCAACTTTTCATCCGAAGGCTGACAGCCTTCACAGTCGAGTTGACGCCGCCGCCGGAGATTGCGGAGGCCTATTAAACTATGTCGAGAGTCTCGACACACGAAAGGACGGGTCAACTAGATATAAATCTTTCCATGAAAGGAGGGCTAGCGATTAAAAGACAATCAAGCCTCGAGAAAGCTTGTCGTAATAATACTCTGACAAATCGAAGGGAACAGAATCTGTCCTCCAGTAGACGTATTCGAAGCACTCCTAATATAAGTCGGATTCTGTATTAGAAACAGCCAGAGTTTGGCGGACACTTGCGGGGTTGGAGCGGGAAGCGCGAATAGATGCAAGTTGCCATTGACCATCGTATCCTCGGTAGTCGATTCGGAGTCTAGACTGGCATGGAGTCGGATAGCTATCCTCACCATATGCTGAGAGAAATTTATGAAGAACCCAGAGCTGCATCGGATACTTTGAACAACATCTTGAAGCAGCGCGCCGAGATTAGTTCATTTCTATCTAGAGGAAGGTACGATATGATCTACACGACTGGAAGTGGAACAAGTTACCACGCAGGACTCGCGGGGCAATACGCCATAGGAACATTAGCCAAGAGAACAGTGACTTCGATTCCGGCATCAGAGTTCAGGCGATGGCTTCCGATGCTGACGAGGAATTTTCTGCTTCTGGCCTTCTCACAATCAGGCGAAAGTGCGGATATCTTGGATGCTGTCCGTGCGGCTCTTGAGAGAGACGCGAGTGTACTGGCGATAACGAACACGCCTCAAAGCTCGCTCTCCAAGATGGCGGGATACGTGCTGTTGACGCGAGCTGGAAATGAGTTGGCCGTGACTGCCACTAAGACTTTCATATCTCAATTGGCGGCGGTCTATCTTTTATCATTGGAACTGGGCGTGAAGTCATCTGAGGTCGAGCGATGGAGAACATGGCTCCTTGAGGTTTCAGACCTCATAGGGAAAACGATCAAGCTGAATGTCAAGCTAACTGAAGAACTCGCTGGGAAACATAAGGACAAGAGTTTCTTCTTTATTCTAGGAAGCGGGCCGAATTACGTGGTTGCTCTCGAAGGCGCTCTCAAACTTAAGGAAGCATGCAATGTATTCGCGGAAGGTTTTGCGAGTAGAGAGTTTCTACATGGGCCGGTGCAGCTGGTGAACGAGAGGACGCCGATAGTTCTAATTGCTCCCTCTAATGAATCACGAGGCGAATCGTTAGGTTTGATCAAAGATCTTGGAAGGTTTAAAGCACCGCTCATCGCTGTTTCGGATGAAGAGGGAGAAATCGGGAGAGCTTGTGAGAGTTTACTTCCTGTTCCAAAGGGTGCTCCTGAGGTCTTTTCTCCCATTCTTAATGTTGTTCCTCTCCAGCTCCTTGCTTACTATCTCTCTGTTTCGAGAGGTTTAAATCCAGACAGACCTGAAAAGCTTTCTAAGGTTGTAAGATAAGAGATGGTAAAGTGCCTCCTTTTTGGTTTGGACGATACGCTCTATGATGCATCCGTACAAATGGAAGCCGCTAGACTGAACGCAATCAAGGCGATGATTGAAGCGGGTCTGCCGTCAGATATCGAAAATAGCTTCAACACTTTGAAGAGTATCGTCAAAGAATATGGGCCGCACTATAACCAGCACTTCGACAGGCTACTGGAGCGACTAGGACTTAAATGGAACCCTCGAGTGATAGCTGCAGGAGTTGTGGCATACCGAGAAACGAGTCTAGCCTACCTGAAGCCATTCCCAGACACATTGCCGACTCTGGTGAAGCTTAGAGATGAAAGGTACAAGCTCGGAGTAGTAGCGAGCGGTAAGCCTGTGAAACAGTGGCAGAAGCTCATCCAACTAGGTGTTCAACATCTATTTCACTTCGCAGCCTTTTCAGAGCAAACGGGCAAAACCCCGATAGAAGGAGAACTTCTCAAATCGGCTATCAGAGAATTGAAGATTCAACCTACAGAGGCGTTCTACATCGGCAATAGACCGGACACGGAGATCAGGAGTGCGAATGAGATTGGAATAACTTCCGTGCGGATAAGAAAGGGCGAGTATGGCATTGAAGAACCCTCATCGCCAGAGCTAGCGGCAAAGTATGAGATAAGTAAACTATCCGATATACTTGATATACTGAATAAGTCGAAATGACTTTCCTGATCGAACTTTGAAGGCTATCCTTCGACTTTAACTCGTCACAATGATCTGCGCTTTCGCAACCGTGAAATATGCGAATACCATTCCGCCTTTTGTTACAATAGCTTTCGAGTGCACAGGTATTCGCTGAGCTAGTATGTCTTGCTTGAAATAAGATCGATGATCATCAAGTAGGCTTGAACCAAGCCTATTTATAGTCAAGGGTGAAAAGTCAATTTTCTGATAGTTAATGTCTTCAACGACGGAGTACCGCGATAGAATCTACATTAGAGAAGATATTCTGCTGAAATTGATGGAATACCGAGAATTGAATCAGACAGCTCTTCTCAGTTACTGTGGACTAAACTTACAGAAGCATAAATCTATGCTCGATGAGATGGAGAGCAAAGGATTGATTTCTAAGAGTGAAGAGTTTCGAGGAAAGAAGAAAGTCCTGATCTACTGGATTACTGAGGCTCGGGTGGCTTTCTGCAAGAGGATACTTCAACCTTATGAAGCAATGTTCCCGAGGATTACAAGGAAGTCAAGTACAGTAACATAGTTTCGGAAGGAATTTATAAGTACATGAAAGACTGTATCGCTTGAGCTCACGATGGCGAAGAAGGAAGAATTGTCTGGAAGAGATAGCCTCCTAGAGATGCTCGACAGTCTAGTCTATCATGTCAACATGGAGAGGATATGGTTCAATATTCTCTGTATAACTTCGATATTCATAGCGCCGATATCGCTTTTCTTCACCATCTTCATGATGCTGCATTCAGGCATACTTCGGCTAATGTTCAGATTTGACTTTCCACTCGGCTTGGTAACAATGGCATATTTTATCATCAATTTGATTGTTGCAACTCTTTGGCTTGCAGTCGGTTTGAAAGAATTTCGTTTTCTTAGTAGATGGAACTACCGATTCAAAAGATACTTCTCTTTGAAAGAACAGTTGGACAAGGAGCTTCAGAGAGAATTCGGAGGTTAAAGGCCTTCGCGATCTTCAAGCGAGCCGATTTCTATCTTGACCTTGTTCCGCGGTCTAAAGGAATATCGAGGAGGGAAATATCTCTTTCTTTTTCTAATCAGAAAATGCGTTCTTGTTGAACCTATGCTATAATGACGTGATCTATCTGGAAGTACCTCTTCGCGAGCATCCGTGTCTTGTCGATTGTTCTTCCATTCTTACCTATTGCTATAGCTTTGTCCCTAGGTTCAACCTCGACGACGACTATCTTCTTCTCAGGCTTCTCCGTTATCCTTATCTCTCTTATTCTAGCTGGAGAGAGAGAATTCTTGATCAGCTGCTCCGGAGTATCCGCATTCTCGACCACTTCGATCTGACGGCCTGTCATCTTCCTGAGCATGGTTATGTTCTTTCCAGCCTTCCCGATAGCTAGACCCATCTCCCCTTCTTTCGCCACGAAGATTATTCTATCGTTCTTATCGTCGATGAGACAGTCTTTCGAGGTAGCTCCTGTTATGCTCTCGAAGAGAGCTATATACCGCATCTCTTCACCAGTCAATCTTATCCTAGGCGTTGACATTCTCAGCCTCAGCCAACTTCAGTATCTCTGAATCTCCCGGCTCCTTTACTGTTACTGCAGCAACTACAAATGGTTTTTCACAAGCGGTCGCTAGATCCAAGCTAGTCCCTGTATAGGTATGTACTGGAATCTGAGAGAGCCTTGCGTTGACAAGAATCTGTTTCCGATAGTTCTCCGGGCAGTTCGAAGCTAGAATAATGAGCTTGGCTTTTCCAGCCCTAGCTGCATCAACCGCCTCTTCACACCCAAAATCGATTTTCCCTGTTTTAACGACGATCTTTATCTGTTTGTTCACATCGATCATTTACTTCCTTTCTCCGTCCTCGGCATGGCCATGTAGACTTCGATGAGGCCCGTTCCCATCGGTATCTGCTGCCCGACTATAACATTTTCAGCAACCCCTCTCAGCGTGTCCCGGGTTCCTCTCACCGCCGCATCTACGATAGTTGGTATTGTTATCTCGAAAGCCGCTTTAGCTAGAGTACTTGCTTTCTCTCCACTCACTCCATGCCTTCCTACTTGCAGCACTTCGCCCGACGCTGTCATCGCATCCGCTACGAGCATAATATGTCGAACATCCACATCGAGGCCTTGCTCTTCAAGAACGCCCATAGCCTCCTTCATAATTACGTTCCTAGCAGCTTCAATGCCGAGTACAGTCGCAACCTCATGAATATTGTTCGTCACCGTCCTAGTTGGGTCCACGCCTGGAGTTGCGATCGTCAATTCCAAGTTTGAGCCTTCGGTTCTTATTACCCACTCTCCCTTCTCCTCCATCACCAGTGCTCTCTTTGCTGCTGGAATGCCCTTGATATGCAGGACTGGAATTCTCGCGGCAAGTCTCTTGAATTGAGCTATCTCCATTTCTTTCGGTTTTATCTCTATCTTCTGCCCCTTTATCTTCACGTCACATCCAGCTGGTTTAACCGCGTTCTTGACGTCGCTTGCTCTTATCCCCCTCTCTTTCATAGCTCGAAGATTCAGGGTAGCGACGATCTTCATTCTTGTGATGTCCGACTCGATGCTTGTGACTATGTCACCTAGAGTTGTGTGAGTTAGCAGAGTTGCAACATCTTGAGCTTTCTCCTTGCTTGCTCTATGTTTCTCGTCGAGATAGATGATCATCATAGGCGTCGAAGGTATTTTTCGTGCGTCGACTATCTCTATCAAACGTGGGAGGCCGAGGGTAACATTCTGCTCTCTCACTCCTGCAAAGTGGAATGTTCTTAGAGTCATTTGTGTTCCGGGTTCACCAATCGACTGGGCTGAGACGATGCCCGCTGCCTCGCCGGGCTCGACGAGAGACCGCCTGTAGTTGTCAGTAACTTGGGAGATCACCTCGTCAACAGCCTTCTTCGTCAGCTTCGCGTCGACTAGAGTCCTCTTCAACTCGTTAACTAGCAAAGGCGTCATCTCCTTCTCAGCTTCTTTCACCCTCCTGATCACGTACTGAGCGCTAGCCCTCGGCCCTTTCTGAACGGCCAGTTTAACTCTATCGACGAGCCTCTCAATGTTTACAGCCTTTCCGTGGTCGCTCTTCGCAGTGTCCACGCCGTCTTCTCCGTATTTGAATTGGATTATGTTGCCTCGAGAATCTCTTACAGTACCGTCGTACTCAACTCGCAAGTGTTCCAAAGCGTTTATCAATCTTCTCTGCATGTATCCGCTCTGCTGCGTTCTGACAGCTGTGTCGACGAGACCTTCCCTTCCACCCATTGCATGGAAGAAGAACTCTATTGGTGTTAAACCGTCGCGGTACGATGAATAGACGAACCCTCTAGCTTCAGCTCCAACGTCTCCCGGTTCAAAGAACGGAAGAGCTCTATTCCTGAACCCGCGTAAGATCCTTTTTCCTCTGATTGACTGTTGTCCTACACAAGCGGTCATCTGGCCGATATTCAGCATCGAACCTCTAGCGCCTGCTCTCGTCATGATAACGCCTTCATTGTCCATCTCGAAATATTCGTCAGCGTATTCTCCAGCTAGATCTCTAGCTTTTGAGAGTTCATTCATTATGTAGATCTCTAGAGACTCTTCGAGTGATTGCCCTGGGAGCCTTTCTAGAGTTCTGTTTCTATAGCTTTCGATTAGAGAGTTGACTTTATCTTCAGCCTTGCCTATCGCGCTCTGTATCTTCTGCTTAACTGAGCTAGGTATGTCAAGCTCATCCATCGCGTAAGTGAATCCCCTCGACGTCATGAATCTGTCAAGTAGCTTCGTGATCGAATTCAAGAATTCTCTTCCAGCCTTGGCCCCGTAGTCCTTCACTATTCTATGAAATAGGCTTTCAGACTTCTCCGCTCCTATCGAGGCCTTGTCGATTACGCCCTGTTCCAGAACGCCGTCCTTTATCACGATATAAGCGTCATATGGGCATTTCTCTTCTCTACATTCAGTGCACTCATAGAAACTGCAGATATTCGATTTGGAGACGAAATTGAATCCCTTCGGAAGGAAGAGGCTGAAGATCTGCTTTCCAGTCCAGAGTTCTCTAGGTCTCCTTACAGCCGGTTCAGGTAGTGGACCTTCATAATTGGCTGCTACAAGGAGTCGACTCACTTGATCCTTAGTCAATCGAGTTGAATTGCTCGTTAAGAGGTAAGCTGCACTTAGTGAGTCTCTTATAGCTCCGATGATAGGTCCACCATACCTTGGGGATAAGATCTGATCTTGAACTTGCATTAGAAGCCTAGCTTCAGTTCGAGCTTCCTCACCTTGAGGTACATGCAGATTCATCTCATCCCCATCGAAATCCGCGTTATACGGCGGGCATACGCATGGATTCAATCTGAAGGTTTTGTATGGTAGAACCCTAACTCTATGAGCCATTATGGACATCCTGTGGAGTGAAGGTTGCCTATTGAAGAGGACGATGTCTCCATCTCGAATGTGTCTCTCGACAATGAATCCCGGCTGAATAGCCTCTGCGAGGCTTTCCCTCTCCGCAACGAATTCCAGTCTAACTCTTCTTTGATCTGGCCTGACGATGTATAGAGCTCCTGGATATTGTTCAGGTCCGTTCTTGATTAGTCTCTTCATCTCCTCCAAGTTCCATTCGGTTACCCTCTCAGGTATAGTGAGTCTCGCGGCTATGTCGACCGGGACCCCAACTTCGTTTATGTCCAGATTCGGGTCTGGAGATATCACTGTTCTAGCTGAGAAGTCCACTCTCTTCCCGGACAAGTTTCCTCTGAATCTCCCTTCCTTCCCCTTCAATCTTTGGCAGATTGTTTTCAATGCTCTTCCTGATCTATGCCTTGCAGGAGGTAGACCTGAGACTTCATTGTCAAAGTATGTTGTTACATGATATTGGAGAAGTTCATGCAGCTCCTGTATTATGTTGACTGGAACTCCAGATTCTAATGCTTCTTTCAATTTCTGATTGATTCTGATTATATCGACAAGCTTGTGGGTAAGATCGTCTTCGGAGCGGATGCCTGATTCCAAGGTGATGGATGGCCTAACGCTGACAGGTGGGACAGGTACAACTTGGAGAATAGCCCACTCTGGTCTAGCTGCTTGAGGGTCCATACCGAGGATTCTTAAGTCTTCGTCCGGTATCCTCTCGAGTCTTTCACGTATTGCGCTGGGGGTGAGTTTCGGAGCGCCAGCTTCAATCAATTCATGATATGATGTAGGCTTGACGTGTTCTATGATGTGCTGCCTTGTCCCGCAGTGCGGACATTCCTGAGTCTTCTTTGCATCTTTAGCTATAGTCTCGAAGAATATGTCTGGAACTGTGTTAAGCCTCTTCTCCTCTTCAGCCATCTTCTCTTTGTAGTGTTCGATCTTTTCAGGTGAAAGGAGGATTCGACCGCAATTTCGACATGTCACTGAGAGGAGTTTATGAATCAATTTTGCGAACGAGACATGTATTACCGGTTCAGCCGATTCTATATGTCCGAAATGCCCAGGACAGGCTGCAGCAGTGTTGCCGCAAGTCTTGCATTTCTGTCTAGGTTCAAGTGTCCCAAGCCTTCCATCCATGAGGCCCGAGACTATAGGGACACCATCTTCATCGTAGGTGTCTGCAGTCTGAACCTCAACTACCGAAAGCTTCCTTATATCATTCGGAGAGAGCAAGGAGAAACCGATGCTGTTTATCACTTTGTACGTCTCTTCCCTTAGAAATGCCATATTACGCACGCTCCTCGACTCTCACTCTCGGCGCGATTCCGAGAGCCATTAACTCTTGTATAAGTAATTTGAAAGCGTAAGACATCGCTACTGGAGAGATAACCGCCTTCTCGCCGCAGATCCTGCACACGTACTTGTTCTGTTTGATGTCATGATAAGCTAAGAGCCCACAGTTCTCACAGACGATGGCTATGTATTTGTCAGATTCCTCGAGAAGTCTATCTCTAAGAAGAGCTGAGGCGCCGTGACCGATTAAGCAATCTCTCTCCATCTCTCCGAACCTCAGTCCTCCTCCTCGCGCTCTTCCTTCTGTAGGCTGCCTCGTCAACATCTGGACTTGGCCTCGAGCTCTAGCGTGCATCTTATCTGAAACCATGTGATGCAGTTTCTGATAGTAGACTACGCCCGTGAAGATGTCTGCAGCAAGCTTCTCGCCGCTGATCCCATTGTATAATACTTCCCGGCCGCTGTATTGAAATCCGAGATTCAGAAGGGCTTGCCGCAGTGAATCTGGATCCTCATTGCTGAACGGTGTTCCATCGACCTCTTCTCCTCTAATGGCAGCCACCTTCCCTGCAATAGATTCCACGAACTGCCCAATCGTCATTCTCGACGGTATTGCATGCGGATTTATTATGATATCAGGAACCAGCCCTTCCTCTGTGAACGGCATATCCCCCCCTGGAACAAGAAGACCGATCACCCCTTTCTGCCCGTGTCGAGATGCAAATTTATCTCCGAGTTCCGGAATCCTTAGGTCTCTCACTTTGACCTTCACAAGTTTGCTACCTTCGATAGACTCACTCATGAAGACTAGGTCGACTACACCCGATTCCGACGGCCTCATGCATACAGATGAATCTCTCTTCGTAGGCCCTCTAACTTCGAACTCTCTATACTCTTCTAGGAATCTTGGCGGGCTCGTTCTACCTATCAGGACCGCGTTTCCAGTGACAGGCGATTCGACAGATATTATTCCATCCTCTTCCAAGAGCCTGTAGTATCTGTCTCCTCTATACCCTCTTATACCGGCTTCAGGCACCTCAAGTTTGTCTCTCAACCCGCCCAAGTACTGTCTGCATTCAGCTTCATAGATCCTGAAGAACGTTGATCTCGCCAAACCTCGATCTACCGAGGATTTGTTCAAGATTATCGCGTCTTCCATATTGTATCCTTGAAATGAGAGAACTGCTACAACGCAGTTCTGACCGCAAGGTCTGTCATCATAATTGATTATCTCCATAGGTTTCGTTTTCACTGCAGGGCTCTGTGGGTAGTGCAGTAGGTGCGCTCTGGAGTCGACTCTATTGAAGAAGTTTGTCGAGAACACTCCTAACGCTTGTTTTGCCATTGCAGATTCATATGCGTTTCTAGGAGACTGGTTATGTTCCGCGTATGGTATGAGTGAAGCGCATATCCCTAGCGTTGCGTATGAAGCGAGTTCTAGATGGGTTGTTCTATCCGTTATCTTATCAGCATCTAAGGCTACGAGAGCATTCTCTTCTTCATCAGCATCCAGATACTCGATTATACCTTCTTTAACGAGGTCCTCCCATCCAAATTCTTCTCTCTGAATTTTCTCTATGTGCTCCTCAGTAAGTTTGGGTTTCCCATTCTCGACGATGACGAGCGGTCTTCTAACTCTTCCAGCATCACTATTGATGTATAACTCAGGCTTCGCTCCTTCAACTGTTGATGGATAGTAGACAACGTTTACCTCTGAGCTTAGCTTGGCGGTCCTTCGTAGCGTTCTCATCTCTTTCGCTAGAGCTTCAGGTTCTTTACAGTATCCCGCGATTATTCCGTCGACGATTACTTTAGCCCCTTCCTGCCTAAGTTTCTTATCCGCTTCTTCTAGTCTTACAACGCCCATCTTGTAGAGCCTATTGACTACTTCTTTCGGGTCTACTCCTATGGATATTGTTGAGTACAGCGCTAGGTTCTTGACTAGGCCGCAGTTTGAGCCCTCGGGCGTCTCGTTCGGACATAGTCTTCCCCAGTGCGTCGGGTGGAGATCTCTGGCTGCGAGGTTTGGTTGGCTTCTGCTTAGTGGCGACTGTAGTCTTCTTAGGTGGCTTAGAGTTGAGGAGAAGTTGGTTCTGTCAAGCAGCTGAGTAACTCCGACTCTTCCTCTCACCCAGTTTCCTGTTGCGATAGCATGCTGAACTCTCTCAGTTATGATTCCCGGCCTGACGGCGTTGACTATGGATAATTCAATATGCCTTTTGATAGTAATTCGCTCAAGTTGGTATTTCAGATCTCTCGTCAGATTTCTAAATGCTATTCTGAACAGTTCAGCAAGTAGTGCCCCGGCCAATTTCAGCCTTTTATTCGCATAGTGGTCTTTATCGTCCGCTTCTCTCTTTATGAGCTTCAGTTCTATGATTCTATTCGCAATCTCAGCAAGGAAGACTGCCTTATCTAATCGATTCGACGGCGCTCTCCCTAGGTGCGGCAGGAAGTTTCTATCTACAACTGTCTCTGCCTTCTTCATTCTATATTCTTCAACTTGCCCAGGTGCTAATCTGTTCCCTATGTACAGGAATGCGTCTCTGGCTGAGATTACTCCTTGAGCTTTATCGAACGATGATTCCAGTTCACTCTGAATATCCATCTCAGGCGAGACCATTTCAGCTATCTTCGCATCCTCTTCGATTCCTAGAGCTTTCATCATCACTATTATCGGTAGATCCGCTGGAACCCCGGGCATTGAGATGAATATGGCCCCGTCGCTCTTCATCGTGACCTCGATTCTTGCTCTGAATCCCACCGTCGTCGAGAAGATCTTGGCCTTATACGTGGGCGTGACACCTGTTTTCTCTATATCTACGAGTATCCTATTCGGCGCAAGATCTTCTAGAGCGACTACAACTCTTTCCGACCCGTTGACTACGAAGTATCCGCCGGGGTCTAAGGGGTCTTCCCCTATCCTAACAAGCTCTTCTGATGTTAAGCTTGAGAGCGGACATATTCTAGACTTGAGCATTACTGGGAAGTCGCCGATGTAGACGATCTCCGATTGCCCTTCTCTCTCACCTATAAGCGGGGTCATCTCTAGGTGGAGAGGCGCCGCGTAGGTGAGGTTCCTAACTCTTGCTTCAGTCGGATATATTTGGCGCTCAGACCCATCCACTTCTGTAACTCTTGGAGTTCCAATCTCTATCTTGCCCAGCTTGATTTTCAGCGGGTAGTCCTCTATCTCTATAGGGATCTCTCCAACCTCATCGACGATAGCTTGCAGGCCTTTCTCCACAAAATCATTGTAGGAGTCTACGTGCTGTTTGACAAGACCTTTATCCTTAAAGAAGTGTTTAAGAAGATTCCACATTTGAGTGTCTGATGACTGCATCTAAAATATTCCTCCAGTTCAGTCCGCTATAACATATCTGTATACGACTACTTCTCCCGCTGTTGAGCTTCTTCTAATGATCTTGAGAATATCTCCAGGTTCGGCCTCGATAGCTCGAACAGCTGGATCAGACGCTTTTATGTAGGGCAATTGATAAGCTCTTATATGGTATTTCTCCAGAACTTCTTCGACTTCTTTCTTATTGAGAACAACGTGTTTCGGAACGAGTTCATGCTTGAAGATGTTAAACTCTTTCTTCTTTTCCTCTTTCACCAATTAGGGATAGCTCCCCCACAGTGTAGAAAACGTTCATCTGGCCGTTTTCATCCGCGCCTTCGCGAAGCTACCCGTATTAGCACAATACGAGATGCTAATAAAGTTTATGTGTATTAAGAAATGAACATCTGTCCAAAATCATGGTTTGAGCTGTTTCTCAAAATTTGTGGCGCATTGAAGCACGAGTCGAATCTCCAACTTGATAAAGCAGTCTAATATACACAAACCATGGATCTCACATCGTGAAAAGCAAGAAGACCTATGGCGGGCCCGCCGGGAATTGAACCCGGGACCCCCGGGTCTCTTCCGATCAGGTAAAAGCTTCACCGACGGATACTGTATCTCCGGTGCTCTACCTGACTGAGCTTCCCAGCCGAAGCGGTAGCTTCGGCTTACGGGCCCTCGGAGCCCGCCGATTATGCTTAGCTTTCGAGAATTCTAATTAACCTTTCCTTTCCGTGCAAGCAGACTCTGATTCTTTAGACTGCATGAAAACCGAAAACGTTTAAATGAAACTTGGGCTTGTGATGTTTTACAGCCCAGGTAGTATAGTCCGGTCTAGTATGTGCGGCTGAGATTGAGAAGAATTTCTCATATCGCCGATTCACCCGCACGACCCGGGTTCGAATCCCGGCCTGGGCGCCTTCAATCCAGATTTGTTAAAGATCTTAAGCGTACTATTATCAACAAAGACCAATGGGCCTAATGAACACCAGTTTGGAACTGGAGTGTTCCGCTTGAGTAAGAGATTTGAATGGAGCTATTTGAGCTTCTTAGAGTTTAGTTGCTCGTTATTCTGTATCTCAATGATTCTGACGGCTACGGTCTTGACGAATTCTTCGCTGTATCTCTTGCAAAGATCTATAAATTTCTAAAAAATTGATGTGTTATCTTCCCTATGCATACGGAAGATATAAATACGCCACAAAGAGACAGTCAGTCTTGGAAAAATATGGTGATGTGTTTTGAGTGAAGAAGAGAAAGCGAAGATGACTAGGCGGAAGTACTTGATGTACGGTGGTGGTATCGTTGTTGTCGCGGTTGTTGCAGCCGCAGGATACGGAATATATGAAGCGACAAAGCCTCCTCCGACAACGCCAACTCCCACACCTACGCCCACACCTACCCCAACACCTACCCCGACTCCAACCCCTACACCAACATGGCCTCCAAAGGTTGAAGCAGCCAGCCTCACTGTTCTCGCGTCCCCTGACTGCGCAGACTTTCTTAAATACGCGGCCGATCAGTTTAAGGCGAAGTATCCTCAAGTCTCAATCGATGTTGTTCCATTATCATGGGAAGCTCTCTACCCGAAGATTCTACATGATCTTGAGTCCAAGACCGGTGCGTACGATATATTCACGATCGACGTTATGACACTCGGTTCAGTCGTTGTGGCAGGATCCGCCAATCTTGACGATATTAGAAACAAGAATCCTGATATAGTCGATCCAGACTTGGATTTAGCTGATTTTGAACCAGGATACTTCGGCTACGGAAGCATTTGGGCAGGAGCTAACTACGGGTTGCCAGTTTATCCCAACCACATGTTCCTCTACTACAGAAAAGACTACTTCGGCGACTCCAAGCTTAAGTCAAAATATGAGAGCGCGACAGGGAAAACCCTAGAGCCTCCAAAGACTTGGGAGGACTGCATAGAGGTCTCCAAGTTTTTCACTAAGAAGTACAATAAGGACTCGCCAACAGAATACGGAATCGCACTGATGTTTCCGACCACTCATACGATGATGTACAACGTCTTGAATTGGTTGGGTCCCATCAGACAGTCACCCACAGGCGTTGAGAAATACGGTAAATTGGATCTATACTACGGAGACTTCTGTACGTCAGATGGAAAGGTATGGTTTGCCAATGAAGATGGAGAGCGAGCGGTAAAGCTAATTCAAGACCTGCTACCCTATTCGCCCGATCCGTTTGGATCGGACTATGGTGAAACTCTCGCTCAATTCTCAGCGGGAACGACGGCTATGGTTCCGCAATGGTCTGTGCCATACGGCGACTTCGTCAAAAGTTTGGCTGGCGGCGACTTTATGAAGGCTCGAGAGGTCATAGGCGTCGTAGAGGTGCCCGGTATTATAGATCGCGGAACGACTGTGCAGAGGCCGGTGAGCGGTGGATGGGCGTGCGGAGTCAATGGCTCCACTAAATCACCTAGACAAGCATACCTGTTCGCGCAATTCGCAACAAACAAGGAGATGGATAAAGCTCACTGGATGAAGTTCGTTATGCCTCCGGCTAGAAGCTCAAACTGGGTGGATCCGGAAAGTAGAGAAGTGTTAAACCCTGAGCTTTTCGATACATACGCAAAGAGCATGCGCGAATTATCATACAGACCTCGAATCCCACCGGAGCCCGACATGGAGAGAGTTGGCAACCCGCTTTGGCAAGACATCATCGCTGGTAGGAAGAAAACGGTTCTCGACGGACTGGAAGAATTGGCAAGCGAATGGCAGAAACTGGTCGACCAGTTCAAGCACCCGGGGAAGTAGAGTGGCTAATCCGAAAGCCAAATACTTCTTTATACTCCCTCTTTTTTTTCTGTATATCTCTCTAACACTTTATCCTTTCTTGAGTATGATCTATATTTCATTCTTTAACTACTATCTTGCACGAGGCGGCGAACAAGAATTCATCGGACTCCTGAACTATCAGAATATGCAGAGCGATTACATCGTACGCGATTCAGTGCAGTTTTCGGTGTTCATCATAATTGCAGGAGTAATAATTGAAACCCTGCTCGGTCTTGGCCTCGCGCTACTAATTCTAGATTCGAAAGGTGAAAGAGTCTTCAGATCGATTTCTATCGTACCAATGACCATTCCGATGGTCGTTTCAGGCATGGTTTGGAAAATGCTCTTCAACACGGTATATGGGCCTTTAAACTATTTTCTCTCATTTCTTGGCATAGGTAAAATATCTTGGCTGGGAGATCCATTTTTTGCCCGTTTCACTATTTTGATAGTGGATATATGGCAATGGACTCCCTTCATATTTTTGATTCTTTACGCAGGCCTAAAAAATGTGCCAGTAGACTTGATCGAAGCTGCGGTTGTAGATGGAGCTGGTGGTTGGCAGGTAACCCGTTACGTTAGAATACCGTTCATAAGACCTTTGATAACAATAGCCGTGATGCTTAGACTGATCGAGCTCCTCAAGCTTTTCGATATTGTGTACATGATAACCGGCGGCGGTCCAGGAACCATTACTTACTCGTATAGCTACCTGATATATGTTGTAGGCTTCCTTACAGGTATCAACTTGGGATATGCTTCAGCTCTTAGCGTTGTCCTTCTGATATGCGCCATGATCTTGACCGCGCTCCTGATCAAAATGTTGAATGTCAAGAGGTTGCTAGGTCTTGAGGTGAAGCCATGAAGAAGCTTAGCTTGTCAATAAAATCGATCTCAAGGTACATCTTGATATTCGTGGCCATGGCATTTTCCCTCTTTCCAGTTTATTGGATGGTTTTAACGGCATTCAAGAGGTCGCAAGATTGGTTTTCATGGCCTCCAATTTTCATCCCTCAGTCTATAACGTTAGACAGCTTTATCGGAGGGGGATACGAAGTGTATAAGACCGCCTCATTAATTGATGTAGCACCCTATTTGAGAAATAGCATAGTCGTCGGTTTAGCGACAGCAGCTATATCTACCTTAATATCCGCGTTTACAGCTTACTCGATATCTAGATTCAGAACAGGAGGAATTAATTTCGTAAATTGGATTCTATCGATGAGAATGCTTCCGCCTATCGTGGTGGCAATCCCGATATATGTATTATTCCACGCATTCAATTTGATCAACACGTGGCTGGCGTTGATACTTATTTACTTGATATTTACCACGTCATTTGGCACATGGGTTCTCATAGCTTTCTTTAATGATATTCCTAGGGAGTTGGATGAAGGAGCTTACATTGACGGGTGTACCCCCCTGAAAGCGTTCATCAAAGTGATTCTTCCAGTCAGTTTGCCCGGCATTGTCGCTGTCTTCACTCTATCGCTTCTAACATGCTGGTCTGAATTTCTACTTGCACTAGTTCTTACGCACAATCAAGCGGCGCAGACGCTTCCAGTATACATAGGAAGATACATAACAGGATTCCAAATAGCGTGGGGACCGATAAGCGCCGCAGGGATCGTATCAATGCTGCCTGTAACTATCTTCTCTTTCATTATGTTAAGGTACATGATAACGGGCTTAACTCTGGGTGCTGTGAAAGGATAGTTCTACTCGAGATCTTTCTGAAACCTTGGAATGCAAAGTGAGGTAGAATCCTGATAGCGTCAAACTTTTCTATTAAGCCCATTCAAAACGATTTGAGGGATTTGGATTGAAACCTAGAGAGAGAGTTATCGCTGCTCTTGAACACAAGGAGCCGGATAGAGTTCCTATAGATCTCGGTGGGTCAGTATCTTCGATACATGCAGTTGCCTACGATCGCTTGACAGCTAAGCTCGGTTTGAAGATCAGGAGTGAGATTGCCGACAAGATCCAGCAGCTTGCTAGACTAAATGAAGAGATTCTAGTGAGATTGGGCATAGACTTCAGGCACATCTCGTTGAAGAAAGGCTTCTTCGCAGGTGGCGAAGATCGATTCGACGACCCGTCCAGGAGACCGTACTTCATCGATGAGTGGGGGATAAAGTGGGGCAAGAACCCTTACTACTACGATATGATTTATCATCCCTTGGAAAACTTGACAATAGACGACTTGGACGACTACCGATGGCCAGACCCGAAAGATCCAGCCAGATACGAAGGGTTGAGGGAAGAGGTGAAGAACCTTTATCACACCGCTGACTGCGCGCTGGTTGCTGACGCTGTCTTCGGAGGAATATACGAATGCGCTTGGTGGCTGAGAGGATTCGAGAAATTCAATGTCGACATGTATAAGAGGCCTGATTTCGCTGAAGCTCTTCTAGACAAGATACTAGAGCTGTACATGGGCTTCTATAGCCGTTACTTGGATGAGGTTGGAGATTATGTTCAGATGGTTGAGCTTGGCGATGATGTTGGAGCTCAGACCGGGCCGATAATCTCGCCTGCACTACTTAGAAGGTACATCAAGCCGAGATGGAAGAAGCTCTACGACCTCATACACAGCAAGACTCGAGCCAAGATATTCCATCACTCGTGTGGAAGCCTCTACCCCTTCATAGGCGATCTGATTGATGTTGGCGTCGATGTACTCAATCCGATTCAACCGTTGGCAGCGAATATGGATATTGGAAGGATAAAGAAGGAATTCGGAGATAGGTTGAGTTTACATGGAGGGGTTGACATTCAAAGGGTCCTTCCTCTAGGCACTCCGAATGATGTCGTCGAGGAAGTGAAGCGAGTGATACGGTTGTCAGCACGGAATGGCGGCTACATATTGGCAGGTGCCCACAATATACAAGCAGATACCCCTGTAGAAAACATCGAGGCAATGTTCGAAGCAGCTAGAAAGTTCGGAGTCTACCCGATAAAGCTATAGCAACTTTAGATAGAGGTGGGTGATTTTGGTGAAGAACGTTATTCTAGAAAAATTGAAAGATGCAGTCGTGAACTTTGACATCGAGACTGTTCGAGAGGCATGTACACACGCGTTGGAAAAAGGCATCCCAGCCTACCAGATCGTTATGGAAGGCATGGCGGAAGGTATGGAGGTCGTCGGAAAGAAGTATGAAAGCGGAGAGTTCTTCCTCTCGGAGCTGATCATGGCTGGAGAGACTGTGAAGGAGGGTATGAAGATAATAGAGCCACACCTAGCTTCCGAAGGAGCGAAAGCTAGAGGGAGGATTGTCATAGGCACAGTTCAAGGCGACCTCCACGACATAGGAAAAAACATAGTCGCGACCTTATTGAAAGCATCAGGCTTCGAGGTGATCGATTTGGGATTCGATGTCGCCCCGCAAAAGTTCGTCGGAGAGACCCGGAACTCGAAGCCGAACATCCTCGGAATGTCCGCGCTATTGACGACGACCATGGTGAACATGGATACAACTATCAGAGAGCTGGAGAAAGCGAATGTAAGGAAACGGGTGAAGGTTATAATAGGCGGCGCTCCAATCGATACAGACTATGCCCGAAAAATAGGTGCTGACGCATCTGCGAAGGATGCAGTCGAAGGTGTTGCTATCTGCAGGAAGTGGGTTTCAACTTGTGCGATATCTATTAACCTCAGCAGAGGAAAAGGAATTATAGACTGGCCATTAAAAAATTACCTTCATCCATGACGTGCCGCTTTCATTCGAAATCTAATTGAATAGATTTCCTAACGAGTGAAACCGGAACAAATTCACAGCTTTTGCTAAGGGAAAAGGCTTATAAGGAAAACAGACGAACGAAACTTTCGGATCTCTATGAAGAAGGGGAAATTCAATGTTCCTGAGTGGCATGGTAGACATCCTTTTCCTCCGGACAAGAAAAAGCCTACCCTAATATCGCGTGATAAGATACTTCATTTTTTACTCTACGGAAAAACAGCTTACACCGACATGAATTGGCTATTGGCGAGCACTGATAACATTCATGTCGGGATTTATCTAATCCCTCCAGGCGGGAGATTCGATCCTCCTGACATCCATGCTGGAGAAGAGGTCTATTTTATGCTTGAAGGTACCTTGACGATCTTAAACCCGCAGACCGGCGATGTTCATGAAGTACTCGCAGGAGAAGGACTTTGGATTCCTAAGGACTGCTGGCATCAAGGCCACAATTTTACGAAAGGAGTTGTGAAGGGCATTTGGGGTATCGCTCCGTTGATGTGGGACCTTAAGAAAGGTCCGCCAACAGAGTATCCGGGGGATCCGTTGCTTTTCAGATACGAAGATCCTGAGATGTATTTTTGGAAGAAAACGGATCTTCCGAGGATGAAAGTTTTGAATGGGGGCAACTGCTGTCGAGTCATGTTGGGCAAAGAGCATAGGATCCCAGTAACATTCTATGCAAGTACAGATATGATACATATGGGGGAATTCACCATCCCTCACAACGGATACTCTGAACCTGAGAGTCACAAAGGTGATGAAGTTGTCTTTGCCCTTCGTGAGAGTCTTACAATCTTCACACCAAGCACTCAAGAAACATTCGAAGTCAAGGAAGGGGAGGCTTTCTTCATTCCAGAAGGCGTGAAGCATCAATACTACAACTTTACGAATGGAATAACCAGATCAGTATTTGTCGTAGCTCCGAAACTCTAAAACAGCCGATCGGGTCCTAATCGCAATCATTGCGCTCTGCTCGCCGTTCAAACACAGTGGTTAAGTACCTCATACTTTGCAATTCTAATTTTGAGATTCAAATATTGGGAATCTTCTTAATAGATAAACCAGGATAAACTACGAATAGCCCGCATACTGGGCTTCCGTCTTTTTCTTAAGCAATATATAGTTGCTGCATGCGAAGACCAAATGGTTGGCTTGAAGAGTGGGAATTTGATTGACAGGATATTTATTGGGTGTAGACATCGGAACCACCGCTTGCAAATCCGTTATCTTCGACGTTAAAGGTCGAACGATTGCCAAGGCCTCGAAAGAATATCCTATCCATTACCCGAGACCCGGTTGGGCGGAGCAGGACGCCGACTGGTGGTGGAATTCCGTAAAGATGACCACAAAGGAAGCTTTGAGAAAGGCGCGAAGTCAAAGCGAGGACATCATTGGCGTTGGAATAGACTCGCAGAGAGAAGCTCCAGTCGCTCTCGATGTTCATGGCAGGAAACTGGCTACCAGTTTGATCTGGATGGATAGACGAACGATACCTCAAACGCAGAAGATCAGGAAACTGATACCTCTAAAGAAAGTGATCGAGGCCACAGGGGTCCCTATCGACCCATTGTATTCGGCCCCCAAGATAATGTGGATAAAAGAGGAAAGGCCGACCATTTTCAGAAAGACCAGAATGTTTCTCTTTCCGAAAGACTACATTATCTATCGCCTAACAAACGAGGCAACCACAGACCATTCGATGGCTTCTAGGACAATGCTCTACGATATTAGGAGAAGAAAATGGCATGACGAAATTTGCCAAAAACTGGGAATCCCAATTGAAATGTTACCATCTCCTGTAGACTCGCCTAAGACTGTAGGCGAAGTCTCATCGACTGCCGCGAAATCGACCGGACTTAGAAGAGGAACGCCAGTTGTAGCCGGCGGTGGAGACCGTCCATGCGAGGCAATCGGAGGCGGTGTATGTGAACTGGGATACATCAATATAGGTTCGGGAACATCAACAGTGATGACCACGCCATTATTGAAGCCGAAAGTTGATATGAAAGGTCGTATTGACTGCTGTTGCCACGTTATTCCTGATATGTGGGAATATGAGCTGCCAATTCTGACGACCGGTGCCTCTTTGAGATGGTTTAGGGACAATTTGGGTTACGAGGAGATTGAGAGGAGCGAGAAGACTGGGGTTGACCCGTATGTCTATCTCGATGCGCTGGCGAGAAAAGTTGAACTTGGATCTGGTAGCCTGTTCTACTATCCATACCCAATGGGAGCGAAGTCGCCGAAATTCGCCAGCAACGCGAAGGCTGTGTTCTTCGGGATAACTTTGATTCATACAAAAGCCCACCTCGTTAGAGCGATTCTAGAGGGTGTCGCATTCCAGTACGCGGAGACGTTGGAGCTTCTCGAAGAACTGGGAGTGAAGGTGAAAGAAGCGTCCTTGGTTGGAGGGGAGGCTCGCAGTAAGCTCTGGAATCAGATAAAAGCCGATGCGCTGTCGAGATCGATAAGATTGCCAGACGTTGAAGACGCAGCCGCGCTAGGTTCAGCTATGCTCGCATCTGTCGGCGTCAAGGTCTACAAGGACTTAAAGGAGGCTGTGAAAAACATGGTAAGAATAAGAACCATCTATCGACCTCGAATGAAAGAGAGCTCCATGTACGCGGCTTTCTATGAAAAGTATAAGAAAGTTTACGAATTTCTTAAGCGAGGCTACGATGTCATCGCCTAGTTTCTAGAGATAAGGGCATGCGCCTGCAGTAGCGGCATAAGGTCGTGTTCAGCAAAAAACGTTTATCTATTTCTTTCCGAAGACTAGATGTGGGCCCGCGGTAGCTCAGCCTGGTAGAGCTTCCGAGCCGACCTACATCGATAGGTCGACGGAGACGCTGTAGACGTGCGCCATCCGGCGTGCGCCGATCCAGCCTTCCAGGCGTACAACGGAGACCGGAGTGTCGCCGGAGAGTCTATCTAAGACTCGGCGAATTCAAAATGGGCGTTGTCCCATGAAACTCCGGCCCGCGGGACCATTTTTACTACCATTCTATCACTTGATCCATAACCGTATGGTCAGTCTTCTACGTTCATTCGGCTTGAAAGAAACTCAAAATCAGCTCAGAAAGCGGATTTCGATTGGCGGGCCCGGTGGGATTCGAACCCACGATCCCCGGCTTCCCTCACCTAGCGAAGTTTAGAGGGCCGATGCTCTCTATGGGACAGTTCCTCTCTATCCATGCTGAGCTACGGGCCCGACTAGGTTTTAGAAACTGTTAAGTACAATGCTTAAACTTTCCGTTTACGGAAGTTGCAAGACCTTATATTCTCAATCATGAAGGGTCAGTATCTTGGCGCTGTAGCTGTTCCTTAGAATCTCGCCTGCGAGATCGAAGACAGCTCCAGCCTTGGAAATTAAGACTGAGTCGCTTGTTGCAATGATGTCGCCGAAATTCAATGTGGATACGTCAGCGCGCTCAACGGCGTAAGCGCTCCCATTTAAACCTGAACGTTTCAAGGTTCTTCGAACGCGCGAGGCGAGTTCTCCGCTCTTACTCACTTGAGCGTCGAAGAAGAAATTGGAATTGGCTGGTTTCAGTTCCTTCAACGCTTTAACAAGCATGCTCAACGCCCTCTCAGTCGTGCTCGTTATTCTATACTTTCCATGGACCGCTGAGATATCTCGAATGAAACCGTCGTCGCAGAGGATTAGAAGTTCACCGCGGAGACCGCTCTCAACTGTTATTAGAACATTGTATCCGTCTATGGCTAGCTTCGAAGCCTTTATTTTATCGACTGTGACGATCTTCTCTTTGTGCTTCGCTGCTGTTGAAGCGTCGTAGACAGCTCTATACAACAGGAGTTTCTGTTTCATCAGAAGTTGATATTTGTCAACGATCAGTCTTAGCGCGCTTTCTCTGCGGTATCCTCTCTCAAGAAGGTATCGGAGATCTTTAGCTGCCTCGAAGGCTCTTGTCTCCCAACATTTCTGTACTTCCAAGGGTATCTTCCTATTGCCATGCTATCGATGGATGATTATGATAGCTGAAGATGATATAACTGCTTTCCAAGATTCTAGAAACTCAGACCAATTTTTCCAGGCTTGTATCAGAATTTTCTATTTCTTCGATTAGCGAGCAGAGGACCACCGTAAATAAACCGATATACATTTCCGCAATTTGCTCATTATACTTCCTTCTGTAAGGCTATTCTGATCTCGCTAATACTGGCTTCGATGCGAATCGGCTTCTCGGATACTCTTCTTATTGATTTTGTGTCTTTCAAACCACTTCCAGTTATTATGCACACAATCTCTTCCTGTTTGTCGACTATTCCGGTTCTAGCCATCTTCAAAAGGCCTGCAACGCAAGCGGCGCCTGAGGGCTCAGCGAAGATCCCCTCAAGCCTTGCCAACAGCCTCATCGCTTCCACTATCTCTATGTCGGAAACGTACTCCGCATGTCCATTTGATTCCTTTAGAGCCTTAATTGCCAGAGGCGCATCATAGCCCCATCTACCCACCAATCCCTCGGCAATTGACTTACCACTAACGGCTTCTGGGAGGGCTACTCCTTCCTTGAATCCTTTCACTACTGGTGCACCTGCGATTGGCCCTACTGCAACCATTCTCGGCGTTTCCTCTATCAGATCTAGCTTCCTCAACTCTTTGAAACCTTTCCACATCCCATATAGGTGGGTTCCGTTACCAACGTTGTCCACAATCCATTTGGGCGAACCCCATCCGAATTGTTCACAGATCTCGAAGGCAATGGTCTTATCGCCTTCCGGTCTGAACCTGTTATGGCCCGAGCTGGACTCAACGATGTCTAATCCCTTAAGCGCTTTGATGTAGAGTTCGAAGATCTCCTCGTAAATTCCATTTATCAATAACGTTTTTGCGCCATATGCTGCGCACGGATATATTTTTCCTTTGGATGCGGTTGCTGGCATGAAGACAGAACACTTTAAGCCGGATCGTGCTGCGTATGCGGCCAAGGAAACGGCTGCGTTTCCGGAAGAAACGCATGACACATGCTTAGCGCCGAGTTGCAGTGCTTTAGTCACTGCCAGAACGCTTTCACGATCCTTAAATGAGTGCGTTGGATTCTGGGTTTCATTCTTTAACCATAATTTTTTAAGACCAAGTTCTTCAGTAAGCTTTTTACATTTTATTAAAGGAGTTCCCCCTTCGCCTAAGGTTATGATTGTATCTTCTTCACCAAATCCTAGAAGCTCCTTGTACCGCCAGAGATTGAAAGGCCTCTCCTCAAACTTTTCCTTGCTGATGAAATTGGCTAGTGCTTCATAATCATATTGTACCTCAGTTGCACCTCGGAAGACGGAGATTCCTCTAACCTTCTCTACGCCGCATTTTGGGCAAACAAAAAAATCGGCTTGAAGAGGGAACTCAACTCCACAATTTATGCACTTTAAGCCAATCGCATACATTGCTTCCAACTCACAGCCTTCAAATAGCGGTACAGGATCATCCGATTGGGGAACGTCGCTATTTCGAATATATGGTTTGTTCCGATGAACCTAACATGACCCATTCAAGTTACCGATGAATCCGACAGTTTAGAAGAATGTGAAGGATTCGAACAGGGCCGCAGTCTCACCCTTAAGCTGGACCAAGGGGCAGTTTGTCTATACCATACCTCTTCATAATCTTTCTTGCTACATCGTCCAGATCCTTCTCGATATCTATCGGAAGCGGTTCGGGTTTGTGATCCTTGAGTATTCTTTGAGCTATTCCTCTGGCTCTTTGAAAACTATCCTTTGACCCTTGCTTCTTCCAAAGTTTCAAATCTTGCCTGTCGACCAAGTCTGAGGGAGTGAACAGTTCCTTCTTGAACCATTCCATTGTATGCTTGTCGGCTAGGTAATGGCCTCCAACGCCAACTCTTCTGATAACATCGACAGCCAGAGTTTGATCATTCACATCGATGCCCCTTATGAGCCTTAAAGCCATCCCACAAATAGTGTCGTCTACCACAAGTTTTTCGAAACTTTGGCAATTCTCAAAATTCAACATGCCCGGGCCCGCTATCACGTTTATTCCTGCAAGCGCGCCCAAGGTTATGCCGATTCCAGACTCGAACCCAGATTGGGCATCAATTATCTTGGTATCGCTTAAGCCTAGGTACATATGGGTTGGCAGGCTGTAGTACTTTCCGATCTGAGCATAGGCGCAACCCATCATAACGGTTTCTATAGCGCCCAGGCGCGCTGTACAATAGCGCATGTCGAATGTGGTAGGTGAGCCACCGTAGATCAAAGGTGCCCCTGGATTAGTGAGCTGTGAAATAACTAAGCCGCTTAGGAATTCCGCATTGAATTGAACCAGCGAGCCTGCCAGTGTTACAGGCCCTGTCGCGCCAAGCTGAGGCATCGGAAGGATCTCCGCTGGAATCCCGTATTTTGCACAATCGATCAGATTTTGAGCAATGAACTCTCCCCACTTCAATGGCGCCGATGGGCAGACGTCGAAGATCGCCATCGGTTTTCGAGCCAACTCCCTTTCGCCTCCAACGACCGCGGCGAGCATATCCTTCATATCGTATAAGCCGTCTACGCTGAAAGTGCCGGTGATGATCGTTTTTGGCGAGTTCTTCAAAACTATATATAGTCGATATCGATCGACAACCGCATCCGGGACGTCGGAAACCACGAGCGCCGTGCTTTGCGCCTGTATGTGCTCCAACGCATCGGCTAGGCGCACAAAATCAGCTAGATCTCTAGATATCGGTCGCCTAGCTTCCCGAGTTTCACTATCGAGCAGATAGTAGGCTGTTGAACCTGGATTATAGGTAACTCGGTTACCCTCCAGCAGTAGGTCGTGTTTCCCGTCGCGACTGTACAGCCTTATAGTCGACGGCGCTTTAACTAAAGATTCCTTGACCAAATGTTGCGGGATACGCGCAATCCTTCTGTTTGCGTCCACATCTGCTCCGGCATTAGCAACGATTTTCAAAGCCTCCTCACTTTGGATCATTACACCAACTTCCTCCAAAATCTTCAGTGAGGCCAGATGGATCACCTCTATCTCATCTCTTGACAATAATTGAAGCAACGGCTGATTTGAGAACGACAACTTTGTCATCGCTATTACTCCTGTCTCAAATCTCGCGTTTCTAAGGGCGTCTCCCTGACGTTCTAATAGTTGCGGCTCCATCCATATAAGATTCCTACCCTATAGAACTCGTCGACGGTGAGAATCGCTAAACCCTCAATCAGAGATTCTCCGCAACCTCGCAAGCGTTAATTCTCAGCCAATGCAATATTGGCTCGAACAGTCTTGACACCTAGACTGGAAATATTGTCAAAAAACGAAATCTACGAGATTCATCTAGCAACCCTTCGAGTACTCGAACGAACCGGCGTTAAAGTAGACGACCCCAAGGCATTACAGATGCTGAGAGATGCCGGAGCAACTGCAGATCCTGAGACTTCTATAGTTAAAATCCCAGAACACCTTTTGAAGTACGGAGTCAGAAAAGCGCCAGGCAGTTTCACTCTTTTTGGGCGTGACACAAGCTACAGATTGCGATTTCAACGTGGGCAAACACACTTCTCATCTCAAGGAACATCAGCGTTCGTTATAGATTTTGAAACAGGAAAACGGAGGAAAGCCGCCCTCAAGGATGTGAAGTCGTTCTTCATACTTTCAGATGCCTTAGAAAACATTCATCACGCATCGCTAGCTGTCTGGCCTAGCGACGTTCCAGAGAACGTTGCTCATGCGTATGCGTTGCTAGAAGGCTTCAGAAACACGGCCAAAACTCAGGACGGGTACAATTATGGCGAAAGAATATCTATCGAAAATATCGAAATGGCCTCTGTTATTGCGGGTGGGAAAGAAGAGCTAAGAAAGAGCCCTAGGCTCTTGGGCTTCGTCAATCCAGTGAGCCCATTGGAACACTCCAAGGAGATGACAGAGGGACTGCGAATATTTGCCGAGCATAAGCAACCAACACTGATCGCTCCAGAAGCTCAAGCTGGATCCACAGCCCCAGTAACTTTAGCCGGCCTCCTCGTTCAACAGAATGCTGAAGTCCTGAGCGGAATACTCATAAGCCAACTCGTACAGGCTGGCGCGCCAGTTCTATATGGCACGGTCTCATGCATTACGGATATGAAAACAGGTAACATAGCCTTGGGTGCTATTGAGACAGGGTTGATCAACATTGCTACAGCGCAGATCGCAGAATATTACGGTCTGCCGAGCAGAGGAACAGGAGGAGTTACAAACTCGAAGAGCTCCGACATTCAAGCGGGGTTTGAAAAAGGCCTGACGCTGTCGATGGCAGCGATGGCTGGAATCAATTTCATATACGATGCCGCCGGCTTGTTGGAAGCCAGCAGAACCGCTAGCTTGGAGCAGATGGTGATCGATAACGATCTATGCGGCATGGTCCTACGCGCCCTCCATGGAATTGAGGTAGGTGAGGAAACTATAGCAGAAGAGGTGATCAATCAAGTGGGCCCGGGAGGCCACTACCTCTCCAAGAAACACACACGGGATTTCTTCCGAAGTGAACATTACCTACCGAGAATATTGAGTAGAGAACCTTGGGAAATATGGCAGAAGACCGGTTCCAAGGAGTTGAAGTCGATAGCGCACGAGAAGGCGAGGAAGATCTTGGAGGAACACGTAGTTCAGCCTCTAGACAAGAGCCTTGAAAACGAACTTGAAGTTTTGATAAAGGAGATCTATAGAAGACAGATATCGGCCTAGAATCGATATTTCAAATGAATCGTTGCAAATTGCAAGGGCCTTATCGGAAGAGAGTGTAGTTAGAACCATCCGCTTCGCAAACTTCTGATTCCGAGCAATAGTAGCTCCAATTCATTCTATGACATCTGTCTCTCTTACCTTCAAAAAAGGTGGGAGTTAAAGTCGGCACTTACTACTCGGGCGGCAGTTCTTTGAAGGCCAGGTCTATGTCTACTCCCTGCTTCTTTCTATATGCTCGTATTGCAAAGAAGTACACGATGGCGAAAACGAATATCGCTATCGGCAGATAGAATGAAATCGTCCCTAGCTCCGGTCGAGCTCCCAACGCTGGGTTTGTGAAGTAGTAGTACAGCACAGTAGCCAAGAAACAGAAGTAGATGAACCCGCAAACGCTGATCAAGGGCAAAGGTCCTATCTTGTATTTACTTACGGGCGAGGCCTTGTATATTGCTTTCATCTTCTTTCTGTATGGAATCACGATGGCTGAGATGGCGCTTAGCATGAAGGTCGTTAGGATCTGTGGGATCATCACCGTAAAGCCGGCCAGCAGATAGCCGTAGAATGCGTATATCACCGCGATGATCTCCCCGCCAATCGCGAAGAGTATCATGCTCTTTATCGGCGTACGGAAACGTGGATGGATGTCCGCGAAAAATGGTGGAGCCAATCTGTCGATGGCCCAAGCTAGGCCTATTCTCGCCTGCGGTAGGATTGAGTAGGCAGGGTAGATCAGATTCCAGCAAACGAAGCCCCAGCCGAGCAGAAATATGAGCAGCACATTGTCCGTTATGACGAGTGGGAACAGGTGGAACATCGGCGGAAACGGAAGCGCATAGACCTCAAGCCCATCTCCATACGCGTATGATACACTCAGCAAGAATTCATAGCCTACCTTGCTTTGGATAGTCCATATCGTTATAAGCCAGAAGATCGCGCAGAGTATCAGCGCGCCTGGGACCCCGATAAGGACGCTACGATGCACTTTCTTCGTCTCACCTGCAAGATAGCTGGCTAGGTAAGGATACCCAAGTCCCCAGAACGCTACGGGGAGAATTGCCATAGTTGAAGCAAATGATGGAGCGGCCACTATTCCATAAGATTCTTTCAAGTAGGCTGAGGTGCTGTCTATTATGGTTTGGTAATCACCGGAACCATAACGAGCGCTTACCGCATTCCAGCCTGCCACAAATTGTTCGTGGGTCACGGAGCCCATAAGGGCCCAAACCAGTAGGAACATGAGGATGCCGAAGGCGAACATGACCAACTGGAAACGCAGCATCGGTTTCAATCCGAACATCAGTATCAAGGTCTCGCCCCATATCACAACGGTAGTGACAGTGAATATCCCCCAAGAGGATGAGACGAACTGGGCTGCAGCGTCGTAGCCGAGTGTTGAGAACATCAGTGAGAGAGCTGGGTCAGCAACATAAGCACCCAATATGCCGCACCACATGAAGTTGACACAGACCCATCCAAAGCTTGAAAGGAAGCCTAGTAGAGGGTGGAGAGCACGGCTGTTGAATATAAAATCCCCGCCTGAACGAGGCATTATAGATGCCAAGAAGGCCCATGCCAGTGAGCCGAAAAACATCAAGGCCGTCGTTATTACAACGGATTGAGCTAGGTCGCCCCCTGGACCGTAGTAGGGACCCCATAGAATCAGCCACATCGCGCTCAGCCCCCAACTTATATTCAATGAGGCTAGGGTTAGCAGATCGATCGCACCAGCCTCCCGCACCAGCCCTGTAGCTTCTCTTAGAAAAGCTCGCTTTGCTTCAGTCATTTTCCAGACCTTGATAATTGGCTCTACGTAAAAAGAATATAAGACTTTATGCAAAAGGGAATACGCGTCTTTGGAAGCCTACTGCACGCTAGCCAGACGTGAAGAGGTAGTTCTTCACAGCGCCGTTCTCAAGGTTAATGATTACGCCTCTCAGTATTCCCTCATTGTACTCACTTCCCGGGTTTAGGCAGAGCGTTCGTCCAAGCTTCTCAATACCCCTGGACTCATGTATATGACCGTGGAGACCGAGCAAAGGCTGATATTTCTTTATGGCATTCCTAGCGGCCACGCTTCCCACAGGGATCATCACCTTTTCTCCTGACTTTGTAACAACTTTCAGAGTTTCATCCAATTGAGGCGCCCTATCTATTAGCGTATCGAAGGGAGGACAGTGAAGATTGAAAATACAGGTTTCCATATTCTTGACGTTCGAAGCCATGTTCTCGATCTTCTTCTCCAGTTCTCCTTCACTAAGCTCCCTCTGGGTTTTCCATGGAGTGATGTTAGAAAACCCGGTGCTGATCATCTCATACGCTCCTACAATAGAAACAACCTTTCCTTCGGGATTAACAATGTAGTCCGATTGGCTGAGAGCATCGTCTATGATGAAGCGATCGTCATTTCCAGGCGTGACATAACAACCTATTCCTGTCCCTCTTAGGCGTTCTTCAGCGATCTTAACCCATCTTCTAACGGTTTCCAGCATTAGCTCTGAGAAAAGCCTGTTCACCTTGTTCCTATCAGCGCTCAATTCGGCCAATTCAAGCTCACTGGTCAGGTATGGATAGTAACCGCTGTTCCTCACCATCTTCATGAAATTCTCTAACTCCTCCTTGTTTCTTATCGTCCAAGTTCTGCTTGAAAAGTCGGCTGTGTAGGTCACAGGCTCTTGTCGCAAAACGGGAATTATCATCTTTCCAGTGATGTCGCCGCCTAGAATCAATACATTGGCTTTGTAGGCTTTTCCGGCGTTGATGAACTTTCTAAAGCATACCTCGGACCCGTGCACATCGGAGGCGAAGAAGATCCTTAACATAACCAAGCTCTCGCAAAATCTTCTTCACAAACAGGCTTTGTCTCCTGAGTCAATCGCCTAGCTTCATCACCTTAGGAGCCTCAGGTTCGTCGTACCAGCTCATCCTTTCACCTATCAACCCCCGAAGTTTCCATTTTGCCGATTTCGGCTCCTCCTCGATTTCTTTAAGCAACTTTCCTATTCTCTCATTTACTTTAGCCTTTAGGTTTATTTCAAGTTCGGTCTTCTCAAGATGTGATTTCGTCCACTCCAAGTTCCTCGTTGATGTTCTGTAGAGTCCCCAATCTGTGGCGCAAAGGTTGGCGATGTACTTGCAGTTTATTTCTTCTTCAGCCTCCCTGTCGGATACTTCATGGTCAGCGAAAATGGAGATTATATCTTTGTAATCTCTGACGTTTATCTCCACGATTTGCAGCTTCGTCATTACAAGATCGGACAAAGGTATGGAAAAATCGCTCACAGCCAGTCTCTTTCGAAAATCAAATCTGTGACACATTTCGAAGAAATCGAGAAATATATCTCTCTTACCATTTGTTTTAGGCTCATAGAATAGAAGCCTTTTAGCTCCGTGATAAATATTGAATTTGACTGCTGGAATATAGCCGAGCTCGATAAAAGTCTTCTCAAGCTGGGGTGACTGCTTGGACAACCCGAAGAAGTCTATATCTGCAACCTCTCTATTCAAGCAAGGCAGCTGGAAACTTGGGCAGTGATATTCAACAGCGACTCCTCCAAATACCCTCAGGAGAAGTTTTCTCTTCGCCGACTCTTCGATGAGCTCAGCCGCTTCTTTAAGAAGCCCTTGTGACATGCTTGACTGTTCACTTGGATAATAGACTTGACAAGCCGTAATATAAACAGAGGGCTCCGAACTCAAAGTAGAACGGGGATGTAGGCGGAGCTCGTGGTCAAAAGAGTATGTTAACCGAATACCGCTATGTAGAGAGGTATAGTCTCCAATCGTTCTACTCTATGTAGATCGCAGGCCTATACGGTTGAGCCAATTGAGCTCTATTCTTCGGATCGTACTTCTCCCCATCATCCTCACGATAGACCTTGACCTCTGCGTCATTCTCCTTCTTGTAGAAGTTCTCAGCGGCCTTCAAGGCCTCAAATTCATCTATGAAGCCGGCTTGAAGTCTGCTCTGCCTCATGTCGGGCGCCATCTTCGAGAGATCGTCGCAGCATTTCTGAACGAACTTCGCCAGTTCTTTCGCTCCTCTCTTCATTTCTGGATCAGCTAGCAACTCTTTCATCAATTGCGAGAAATTCAGTTTTCCAGCTTCAGTTTTCTGCAAAGCTTTCAAGTAGACTCTCCATTTCCAATCCGCAGCCGCATAATAGTATACCTTCTTGGCTTTCATCTTCGTTGCCTTGGCTATGTTCGCCGTGTCCTCCAGCGTACTCTCTACTATGCTTTCAGTCCCTTCGACCTTCGCATCAATCATCTTCTCATCGTGCTTTGGCCATTCAGCCTTCGATATAGAACCGGGTCCACCCATCTTCTCCCATATCTCTTCGCAGATGTAGGGTGCGAAAGGGGCTAGCATTCTAACTCTAGCGTCGAGGGCCATCCTGAGCACCTTCGCCATCGCTTTCCTTCTTTCAATCGATTCGTCGACTGAGCATCTTCTCAGATACCATTGCAGATCTTGATCGAAAGTGTAGAGCACATGGTGAACAGCTTCTCTAACCTTCAATCTGTTCATCGCTTCAGCAGTAGCCTTGATGGTCCTCTGCAATCTACTCAACAACCATTTGTCTTGAAGGCTCAACTCAACCTTTTCAGGCGCTTCCATCTTGGCTACTTCGGAGGCAAGCGCGTAGAAGCGTTCCAGTTTGTCATGCAGCGCCTTTGTCAATGCGATGCTGAAGTCTGCATCTTGGAGAAGTTCCGCAGCAATCAGCATCGCCAGCCTCAATGGGTCCGCGCCATAGTTCCTCACAGCTTCACGTAGAGGAATTATATTTCCGAATGATTTCGACATCTTCTTGCCCTCCATCAAGACGCTTCCGTTGACAACTATTTGCTCCGGCCAATTCTCCTTCGGGAAGATGGCGACGTGATTGAATATGAAGAACGTTAAATGGTTAGGAACGAGATCTCTTCCTGAATGCCTACTGTCTAGCGGATAGAAGTATTCGAACTCCTCTCTAATCGATTGAAGAGTCTCCCGGCCAATTCCTGACAGTTTTGATACTTGGTCTTGTTCTCCTTCCCCTAGGAAAACATAATCGAAGACCTCATCCTTCAACCGCTCTGCATCAATAGCTTGATCCTTGAGTATACGCGCCATCGTATAGTACGCCATGTATATCACTGAGTCTGATAGGCTCTCGATGATCCAATCTTTATCCCAAGGAAGCTTGGTGCCGAGTCCGGATTTTCTAGCGCAAGCTTTTTCATGCAGCCAGCCGATCGTGTACTCGAACTCTTGACGTATCTCTTCGGGGAGGATGCTCATTCTTTCTAGGCATTCCTTAGCAGTTGTCTTCCATTCAGGATCGCCGTAGTTGATGAACCATTGCTCTTCAAATATCTTGACGACACATTCAGCGCCGCAACGGCAGAAGACAGGTCTATTCATAATCTCATACATGACATCTGCCTTTCCAGCTTGAAGAAGATCCTCTCTCACTTTGTCCTTAGCTTCAGAAACTGGAAGCCCGGCATAGCCGTTAGTATTAGCCTTCATCCTCCCTGAATGAAACTCATGAGTGTAGATCTCCTTGGTCGCGTCCTCTAACCGATTGTCATTCTGGTTCTTGATGCCTATCCTCTTTATGACGTCAAGCGCGGGAAGATCCGAGTATCCTTCTACTTCGATTATAGAGATTGGAGTGACGGAGGCCAAATCATCGCGTGTTATTCTATACTCTGCAACCTCATCCGGGTTCGCTTTCAAGTCAATGAGTGCTTGATAGTCGTAAGGCGCATGTCCTGGGACGGACATAACAACTCCAGTTGCATTCTCGGGATCGACGAAAGAAGCGGGCAGAATAAGGATTTTCATTCCTGTCACAGGATTCAAAACAGACTTGCCGATCAACTCCCTACCCTTGAAGCTCTGCTCCTCCGCGATCTCTCTCCCGAGGAAACGGAGCTTCCTTACGCATTGAACGCTCACTATCCATTTCTCATCTTCAACTTTGGCTTGGACGTATTCAGCGTCGGGGTGCAGCCATATGTTCGTCACTCCGAAGATCGTCTCAGGCCTCAAAGTGGCTGTCGGCAAAGCATATTCGCCCAAATAGAACTTCAGTAGAGTATACTCTCCGATCTCAGGTTCCACATCGCCCACTGTATCGTGTTGGCCGACTGGGTTTCCGTCGTTCGGGCACCATCCAACAGGATGGCTGCCTTGGATAACAAGTCCTTTCTCCCGTAGCCTCTCGAACTGCCACTCGATAAACCGGTTGTATTGGGGGTCGATCGTGGTGAATTCTCTTCGCCAATCGATTGAGTACCCCATCTCCTTCATTCCTTGCTTGATCTCGTCATGGAAGTACCGAGCGATCTTTAGAGGTTCAGAAAGGTCTTTGATAACGCTTGATGGAACTTTGTAGATTCTTGTGAAGGTATCGATGAGATCTTCATCGCCTGATGCTAGTCTCTTGGACATGGCTAGTATAGGTGTACCTGTGTAATGGAAGGCCATCGGGAAGAGAACGTTGTAGCCTTGCATTCTGCGGTACCGCGCGTGCACGTCAGCGAGCGTATAGGTCCTGCCGTGCCCGATATGCTGCGGAGAGTTGGGGTAAGGATATGCTACCGTTAGAAAGAACTTCTCTCTATCTGGATCTGGATCAGATTCGAAGACATGAGCTTGCTCCCATCGAGAGCGCCATTTCTCTTCTATACTCGCCCAGTCGATAGGCATCAGCTTCACCTTGACCGCTGCTTCTCAGCTAGAAGCCCCTTGACCGCAGTCAAAACTTTATCCGCTTTCTCGACGTAGGTTCCTCCGCCTTGACCGAAGTAAGGCTTTCCTCCTCCTCCGCCCCCGACGATCTCTGCAAGTTTCTTCGCCAACTCTCCAGCGTTCACACCTACCTTCATCGCCTGCTTACCCGCTGCTACAAATATTCTCACAGTCTCCTTGACCAAGACGAGAAGGCAAACCGTTGACGGTTCAACCTCGACGACTTTACTCGATAGCATAATCAATTCATCTTCGGTTCCAGAGGTTTTCTTCGAGGTGACGAGTTTCAGTTTTCCTATCTTCTTTGAACCAGCCAGGAGTTCTTGTGCTTCTCGAGTCGTCGCTTCTGCTCTAAGCTCTTCAACCTGCTTCGCGAGGATCTGTTTCTCCGAGACTATGTCTGAGGCGACTTTCTCCATTTTGTCAGGGGTGGTCTTGAGGATTTCAGCAGTTCTTGTCAATAGCGCTTCTTGCTCTTTGATCGCTTTGAGGGCTGGGATTCCTGCTACGAATATTAAACGTTCGACGCCGTCTTGAATTCTCTCGGCGCGGAGTATCTTTATCAGTCCAACCTCTCCTGTCTGCCTACAGTGAGTTCCGCCGCATGCCTCAACATCCCAATCCCCGGTCTTGACGACGCGTATCTCTCTTCCAGGAACAGCTCCTCCTTGATAAAGTCTGAAGCCGTAAGCTCGTTCAGCTTTCTCTCTAGGCATCCACATCGTTTCAACAGGCATATTCTTTGTAACAACTTCGAATGCTAACTTCTCGATCTGATCTATCTCGTCTTTGCTGAGGTGTTGGTAGTGAGATATGTCAAGTCGACTTCTATCGACGTCTTTTTGGGCTCCAGACTGCCAAGCATGCTCTCCGAGCACTCTTCTAGCTGCACCTATGAGTATGTGAGTAGCTGTATGATGACGCATCAAACTGACTCTTCGGTCCCAGTCTATCTTCCCTTTAACAGCCTCTCCAACGTTCAGAGGCTCGCCCTCGATTACATGAACAATTACGTTACCGGCTTTCTGAACGTCAACCACATTCATTGATCCGCGCTCGAATGTTAAAGTTCCATGGTCTGCCATCTGCCCTCCGCCTTCAGAGTAGAAGCATGTCTGATCGAGGACAACATATTTCCCATCGAAGCTCGCGATGACTTTGGCCTCGAACTCTGTCATGTAGGGATCTTCATAGTATAGAATGCGTGTAGCTGGAAGACTGGATACATTCTCTTTCAACTCCTTGATCAGCGTTGATTCTTGAGGAGGCGTTGCGGAGAGATGCCTCTTCGCTACCATCCCGAAGAAGTTGCTCGGGATCTTAACCTCCATCTCTTCCCTTTCGCCGATCTCCTTGACTATGTCGGGAACAAGCCCTTGAGAGTCGTAGAGCTGGATCAACGTGTCTTGAGGTATCTCTTTCTTTCCTTCAGATTTGAGGTCGATCGCCATACGCTTAACCAGTTCACCGCCTCTCTCCAAGGTCCTCCTGTATTTCCTCTCCTCGACATCTAGAGCTTCGAGAATCTCAGATCGCATATGTTTGAGGTTTGGAAAATCTTCTCCCCAAAGTGAGATCTGTAGGTCAAGGATGTCAGGCAACCTATCTTCGATGCCGAGGAGCCTCAACATCCGGTATGTTCTTCTGAACAAGAGTCTGGTGAGATATCCTTCGCGGACATTCGAGGGTACGACGCCTTCAGCAAGCATGAACGCTAAGGACTTCGTATGATCAGCCACAGCGTACGCACTTTCAATCGGAGTCAAAAGCTTATCCAATTCCTTCCAATCCATGCCTAGAAGTTCCGCAACTTTCCTCCGCGCCACCAGCTTATCATCAAGAGTTTCAACGCTCATCTTCCCGGAGAATCTGGTGCTCTCAACGATCAGCTTTAGGTCGATCGAGATATCGGCATACTCCATTATCTTGTCTAGAACTGAGCCGTAGATCGCATGGAATCCGCTGGGTGAGCCTTGAGATAGCCAGGACCAGCGTTCCATTCCATACCCTGTATCAACGGTCTTGATAGGCATCTCGACCAATTGGTCCCCGACGGTCTTATAGACCATGAAGACGAGAGTTGAGATCTCAAGTCCGTTCACAGAGGCTTCAACATCTGGCCCCGCGTTTCCACCTCCAGACCAGAAATGCTCCTTATAGTTGACCAGTTCAGACTTGACGCCCAAATCCTTCGTGAGCAATTCATGATGGTACCGGATAGTTTGATCCTTCCAGTAAATGCTCTTGTCAGGGTAATTGAATGCGTGAGCGCCGCCCATTTCGAATATGGATAGATGACGACCGGCTGTCGGTCCAACATTGTCTATATCAGTGAATCGGAGGCATGGTTGACTTATCACGAGAGGGTTGGCCGGCGGAGGGAGAACCCCATCGGTTACGTATGGTTGAAAATCGAAGATGGATGCGCCGACGAGGAAGACATCGTCTCTCCATCGTGCTATTACCGGGTAGGGTTGTATAATGGTGTGATCGTTCTTCTCAAAGAATTCGAGGAATTTTCGACGGATCGCTGCAACAGTATAGCTCTTGTTGACAGGAGAGTTCCCTATGAAAGTGTAGTCTTGACATGGCGCGTCTCCGCAGTTGGCGCTTTCATGATCTTGCGTCCAGTAGTAGCTTCCGCAGATCTGGCAGCGCTTTCTAACGAAATCATTCTCTCTGAAGAATGGAACGTCGAACTCATTTTCATGCATGCTTATCAATAGGAGGTCCTCCAGCCAATAGAAGTAGAAAATGATGCGTTACGTAGAAAAAACTGTTGGCTTCCTACCCTACTGGCTCACCCGAATAGGGCGCCGAGACCAGCTAGGGCTTCCTCTTCCTTCTTCTTCTCTTCTTCTACTGGTTTCTTCTCTTCCTTCTTTCCTTCAGCCGGGCCTGGTCCAGGGGTCGGCCCTGCGGCCTGAACAGCTACGGTTGAAGCAGCCTTTAGCACTTCATCGATCTTAACTTCAGACAGCGCTGCGACTAGAGCCTTAACTCTAGCTTCATCTATATTAACTCCAGCAGCGGTCAAGACTTTCTTCACATTCTTCTCATCGATAGGCTGACCGGCTGAATGGAGGAGCAGAGCCGCATAAACGTATTTCACCAACCATACCCCACCAACATTAGACTGAGCGCCTAAATTTGCTGTCGCTTTTCCTTCTTAAGGATTTCCCTTCTTTTCAACCTTTTCCCGATAATTTACGTCGAGCTCTCCGGTGAAGCTGCCTTCCCGAAGCTTTCGATTCTCTTCGATAGCACTGCAGTCTCCCGGTATGCGTTCTTGATAATGTCAATAATCGTCTCTCTTGTTGGATAATCAGCTTGAATCGAGAGCGCCAATGCTTCGCGATGAGCCTTTCCAATTATCAATGGAGCTGTCTCAGGGAGCAATATTCCAGCTTCAACAGCTACGCCCCTAGCTTCTAGAGCCGCTTGCTGAATGTTCTTCCTGAACTCCTCTATATCGAAAGCCAAATCCTCTCTGGTCAAAACCAGACTCTCATCGTACGCTTGCACCAGTGAGAGCCCTGCCTCCATAGGTTTGATCCCGAGCTTCGACAAGACAGATACGAGCTTCGGCGATATTCTGTCTCCCTTCCTTGCGACCACTGTATCCCTCACAATCCATATACTTCCAGACTCTATCTTCGTGGGGACCTTTACTTCACCGAACTCGCTGATGACGGGGCCGGGTGCGAGACCAGTATTCCCAGCGGGTACGACTATCTCTCCAGTTGCGATATCCCCAACTTTCGCTGGAACCCTAACCTTGCTCTTGTTGAGAAGGATGATCAGTTCATAAGGGTTCATATTTGTGAAGAGGAGAACCCTCGACCCCGTTATAGCTTCAGAGAATCTTGTAAGATTCTTTTTCTCCTTCCCCAACAGTTCAGCCGCTTTCTTGACAAGCGTATTCTTAGCTACGAGAATCTCAACCTTTCCGCGAAGCTTCTTCCTTATCTCTTGGATTTGAAATGAGCGAACTCTCTCCAAGTCAGCGACGGCTATTATATCATACTTCTTCATGAGCGAAACCAATCTATCTAGAACTTGAGTCTTCCGCTTCTGAATCCTCTTGGTCGACATGCTTTATCACTCCTTTGCCATAGTGATCTTGATCGGCGCTCCCATAGTAGTTTTCAAAGCAACTGAAGCTATGTTCCTCGCTCCTCTCTCCAACTTTGCCTCCACCCCGCCGACAACGGCTTGAATATTCTCGACGATCTTCTCGTCAGGCATATCTTCTGTACCGACACGGCATTGAATCATCGGATGATCTCTAACTCTAATCCTGAGCAGCTTCCTGTGACGTTTGATAATCTCCTCGATCGGCGCTGAAGGAGGAACTGGCGTGGGCATCTTCCCTCTCGGCCCCAGAAACGCTCCGATAGTCTTTCCGATGAGAGGCATCAGAGGCGCCTCAGCTATGAAGAAGTCGTAATTGCTCGCAGTCTTCTTCGCAGCCTTCTTATCCTTGCTGAGTTTATCGAGGTCCTCTCTACCCAATACAAGGTCCGCGCCAGAAGCTTTAGCTCTGACAGCTAGGTCTCCAGTTGCTATTACGCAACCTTTTATAGGCTTCTCGATAGGGTTCGGCAGCTCTATCGTCTCGGCAATTTTGCTCTCAGATTTCTTCACGTCGACATCTCTAAGTTTCATAATCAGTTCTACTGACTGCTTGAGATTCCTCTTCGGCGAAGACTTCTTCATCTCTTCAATAGCTTTCATCACATTCTCTCTTGGTAGGGGCAATGGATGCACATCTCTCCTCTATGAGCAGAACGCATAGCCGACGATTTGAGAGGGTCTCATCCTCCAGAGCTTAGTAAGCCGGCCTTACGCATTTTATTCGGCATCTGGATTGACGTCTCGAACGTCGCGCGTCTGCTGTTTCGCTCACAAATACAAACGGCGAATATATTAGTATTGTGCGGTGGCTGAAGAACAGTAGATTCTGGTAAAGCTATTTAACAATAGGGGAAAGAACTTCCGAGATTTCTAGGTAAAGAGGTTCTCGTAGTCTCCTTTTTCCAGCTCTTTAAACACTTCCTTCGGTTCTTTACCTTCTACAGTGACACCTAAACTTATGCAGGTTCCAAGAACCTCTTTAGCCGCTGATTTCAAGGTCTTGGAATAGCTAGCTGGGATCTTCATCTGCGCTATCTTAACAACTTGCTCCATCGACAGGTTTCCTATCTTTTGAGCCTTAGGGGTTCCTGAACCCTTCTCAACTCCAAGCTCTTTTACGATGAGGGCGGCTGTCGTCGGTGTTCCGATTTCAACTTCAAATTCTTTAGTTTCTACGTCAACAAATATCTTAACCGGGACTTTCATGCCTGAGTAGGCTTTCGTCAACTCGTTGATCTTGTTCACGATCTGCAGTACATTGACGCCTAGAGGGCCCAGCGAAGGCCCTAACGGGGGGCCAGCGGTTGCTTGACCTCCATCGACCAGAGCTTCAACTACCTTTTTCTCGGCCACTCTCTCCACTTTCCCCTCTCTCAACGAGCTTCACATAGTCAGCATGAACTGTTATCGGGAGTGTCGCGAATCCTTCTTCAAGTAATTCGATCGTAACCTCTTCCTTGACCTTATCGATATGCGTTATCTTCGCCTTCAATCCTCTAAATGGTCCGCCGACAATCTCAACGAGGTTGCCGGTATCAAGTTCCTCGATCACAGGTTTCGTCGTTATGAACCGTTCGACAGCTGAGGTTGCTATCATCCCTCTAGTTCTGGCTCTAGCGTGTTTAACTCCTGAGATAGCTTCGTCGACGAAGTGTGGGCCAGCTGCTTCAACGAATATGTATCCTTTGATTACTTCTGGAGCTAGGACTGAAGATACTGGGAGCTTCTTTACCGCTGCTCTTGAGGCCACCATCTCAGCTACTGTCTTCTCTTGGCCGCTGGTTGTACGAACAGCGAAGATCAAACTCTTACTTTTCTTCTCAGACAAGTTATCCGCCTCTATGGGCCGAGTCCGACTATCCAGAACAAGACTCGAACGATGTAACCGATCACGCCGACGATCGCCACGCCCAAAAGGCTGACTTTGACCAGTAGCCACAGCTCCTCTCGACTTGGCTTCGCCGCAACGCGTAGTAGTCTTCTTGCAGACGCGATGAACTCTCCGAACTTCAAATGCTGTCCCTTCGGACGTGCCTTCTTCAGAATAAGACCTTGCGATATATAAACAGTTTCTGAACTCGTCAAACTTTCTACTATTCTTATCAATAGTATTCTGTATGAACGTTGGTTTCCCAGAGTTTTCTGTAGCTGTCGTTTCGACTTCCGAGGCATGTTCCGTCGAAGATGCATTTTCCAGGGCAAGAATAGTTCGTGGCTTTGATGAAACTGCATTTATCTCTCTCGTGGCAGATTCTGACACCGCAGATCGGATCATGCTCATAGAAGCAGCAGCTTCTTCCTATATTCCAAAGCATCGTATCCAATTGAAAGGCGGTGTGGCCGGAGCACTTTGAGAGGATGCTACAAGCCTCTCTCACAGCCTTCCTTACTTCGCAGTCTTCACTCTGTTTTATCCTCTTACGTTGCTTCAGTCTATATGCGAGAGCATCATCGATGACTTTGACAAGCCCAGCTCTTAATGCTATTCGCATAACGTGATAGTCAACAGCTATCTTCAGACTCTCCAGGTCTTTCATTTTCCAGATTTCAGATTCGTTCAAGTATAGCAGAAGGAGAAAGCTCTTCTTCTCAACAGGATCGCTGTACGCTCTGAAGTTCTTGAGCAGATTGAGGAGACCTTTTCCATCCTTTCGAATCAAGTAGCCTTCGCTTACATTATAGATCATCATTATGTCCCCATTGAAACGTTTAAGCAAGATTCTCGCGCAGTTTCGAAGTAAGCCTACTCTTTCCGCGACGCGATCGATGGTGGAGTGATCAGGGTTTCCATCATCGGATAATAGTGCTCTAAGTTCATCCCCTTCTATGCTCCTCATTCCGTTTGCTGTAAAGAAATCTTGATCGGAATCGAACCTCCGTCTGCACGCTGCTAGGAGGTAGTCCCCTCCTCTCAGCCATTTACCATCGATATATCCTTGAAGGGTCCTAGTTGCTTGGCACACCGCTATGACGTAGAACCAGAACTCCGCTTCCCTTCGTTTCTCAACAACAGTTCTAGCGCTACGGATGTAGGGGTCGGGAAGTACGCGAATAGGCTTCAGTTTAAGACCTAACTCTCGGCATTTCTCTGCGTCAACCCTCACCTTGATATTCATCAAACTACGCCGGCTAGCAGCGAATTATCTCAATATTCAAGTCTGTCAGAAATTCAATCAGTCTCCTCCGAATGTCGCTACGCACTCCTTTCCAATCTATCGCCGCCAATTTGCATCCGCCGTAGGTCTTTCTGAAGCTCGCCTCGATTAAGTGAGGCTCGAAACCTTCGATGAGAGCATACTTTGAGAAGATATGGCCTACAGCTACGTCCTCTTCTAAGGTTAGCTCTGTGTGCTTTCCCGCGTAGTGCCCTCCCCCGAACCCAACACAACTTCGACTATCTATAGGGTTGGTGCCGCCAGCCCATATGGCCTTTGCAACAACATACCCAGCTTTTTCATAGGTCCATTGGCTTTCCGCACTGCCGATCTCCACAAACATAGCTGGGACCGTCAACTCAGTTGGTCCATGATGAGTTACTTCAAGCGAAACTGAATATTCGGTCAGATCAAATTCTTCCTTGGCTTGTTTCAGAGCCACCAAGGCAGCCTTCATCCTTTGAGGGTGAGCCCATCCGAGGCTTCCGGGCCTTCCTCCAAAATCAGCTCTGTTCAAGACGTTTCCGGGTACGTGAACGGTTAACGTAGGCTCGCCGCTTTCGCTTTGGTGTCGAGAAGCGAAGATCACTTCTTCAGCTTTGAAGATTCTATCAACATCTTCCGCATATATGTCATCCACATCGAGATATGCTAGGAGCAGATCATTCTTCTTGTAAACTGGTCTTCCAGAAAAGGTTCTTTCGCTCTCTTCGAACCCGTACTCCTTGATCAGCTTGTCTGCTATGTTAACGGAGGCTGGATCGATGAGTGAAGCGATGATAAGAATGGTCATTGAAGTTCCTTCGAGAGATTGATTTCACCGCAGGTGAAGTGTCAGATTATTAGGGAGAGCAGCCCTTTTGTTGTATGCAATCGGTTCTCAGCTTGATCCCAAACCACGGACCGCGGACCGTCTATTACTTCGTTCGTCACTTCTTCTCCTCGATGGGCTGGGAGATCATGCATGAAGATTGCGTCCTTCGAAGCGCTCTTGAATAGGTCCTCGCTAACCCTGTATTTCGGTAGGAAGACTTTCTCTCTCTCAGCGCATTCAGCTTCTTGACCCATACTGACTACGACATCTGTATATACGATGTCCGCCTTTCTAGCCGCTTGCTCCGGTTCACTCGTAATCTCGACTGTAGCTCTAGACAATTTTGATTCTTCTTCCGCCCATCCGATGAACCTCTCATCCGGCTTGTATCGTTCAGGGCAAGCTACAGATATGTTGACGCCCATCATTGCGCATCCGAGTAGTAGAGAGTTGCAAACGTTGTTTCCATCGCCAACGTAGGTTAGCTTCAGTCCTTTGA
>Ga0315308_1000072_pt1 | contig 51178 bp, 45 predicted proteins | sample TDP3_MG_FD_203078 | JGI IMG/M metagenome (GOLD analysis project Ga0315308, IMG submission 203078) | Freshwater sediment microbial communities from Lake Towuti, South Sulawesi, Indonesia - TDP3 | ecosystem: Environmental > Aquatic > Freshwater > Lake > Sediment | place: Indonesia: South Sulawesi...
CGCCTCGCAAAGTCCGAAGTTTTTTGGCGTTAAGAAATTCCTCCAGCGATGAAAAACTATCTTATGTCAATCAGCTCCGAAGGAGTCCGACGCCTCCATCGGGTTTCGGAGTCCTATCGGACCTGTGTTCAATAGGGGAAACTGTTCTCCCCGGGCGCTCACCGTCTCGCGCCCGCGCCTTTCCCTCGCTTCGCTCAGTCGTCCCGATGAAATCGGGACCGGCACCTCTCCACAAAGCCTATTATCTATGCTATGGTCTTTTCCTTTCCATCTTGAGAAGCAATGATTCTATCTCTATATCGTCCGGGAGAAGCTTCTGGGCAATCTTCCACTCTTTTTTCGCTTTATCCTCTTCTCCGAGTTTGAAGTGGATAAGTCCCATATATTTATGAATAAGAGGATCAAAAGGGTTAATCTGATTTGACTCTTCGTAATTTTTGAGTGCGAGTTCTAACCTTTCTTGATTAAAGTAGAGAGTAGCAAGGTTCGTGTACGTTGGCCCATAGTTAGGATTAACCTCTAGGGATTTATTGAATGATAGTTCTGCATCCCTGAATTTTCCCAGGGCAATGTAGGTTTTAGCTATCTCATTAATGATGATATGATTATTGGGCTCTATTTTCAAACCTTTCTCATATTCGGCAAGTGCAACATCAAACCTTCGCCTTTGACGATAAATATCTCCCAGCCGCACATGCCCTTGAGCCCCAACTCCCACATACTCTTCCAGTTCACTGGCCTCGTTTTTTTCCTCCTTCAGCCTGAAGCTCTCTATTGGTATGCCCGGAGTTTCTTTAAGGTTCATCTCCTCCAAAAAGTCTCTCAAAATGGTTTGAAACTTTTCCTGGGGTATCCCAAAGAATTGGCGGAAGAGTTTGTCCCAACTCTCCTCGATCGCCTCAAAGTCTCCATCTGGTCCATTCTGGCCGTTTCTGCCAAGCTCTTCGAGGAAATGGATTAACTTTTCCTTTCCATGACGCTGGAGTAAGTAATCTACTGCCAGAGAGACTTCGGCAAACGCTGAGATTACCTCCTCCCGGCTGTCAAGACTGGGCATGCCCCTACGCATCTTCCGAAAATCTATCCATCTTTTCTCTTTCGCTGTCCGCGAGAGAGAATTTCTATAAACTGGAATTAGATATTTCGGTTCTCGAACTCTCCATCTTGTCTCATAATACTTACTAAGACCCTCGTTTAGCCACAACGGTATATTCAGTCCTGTTATTTTGGCAATAAGATAATGTATAAACTCGTGTACCAAGGCATCAAGCCAGCGATAGCCGTATACCAGACAGCGAGGAGAGATAATCATAATTCGGTTAAATTTACAGATTCCGATTGCCCCGGATACTTCAATCTGCCTCTGGGAAAGACTGGAGACGCTGGTGAATCCTTCAGCTTTAGGATATATCTCTACAAGGACTTTTTCTTCCGGGAAATAGTCCAGGTCATAGCCTATTTCTCGATACGCTTTCTCCAGAGCATCCAGGGCGTACTCGACGAGGACACTGTCTCTTTCCCCGAGGCGGAGTGTAAAATGTTCACTTGAATAATCGTGAAATTCTTTTGTAATCTCTTCGGTATCTTTTACAAAGGATAAGGTCCTCTTTCGTTCCTCGTTCCAGGATTCCATGAGGGACGCGGCCTCGAGATATTCTACTGCTTTGCCATAACTTCCCTGATAGAAATACGATAACCCCAGTAACTTGAAAGAATCGGCTCTCTTTGGATTCTCAACCAGGGCCTTATGACCAATTTCCATCGCTTTATTGACATTCCATCGATTTAAGTACCTCTCTCCCTCGGCAATTATGTCACGGCCCTGAACAAAATTGGAAAGAGGCAATAGAAAAATGGAAAACAATAATCCTATACGATTTATCCTGATTGTCATAGTTTTTTGGAGCTTAAGAGTTGCCCAATCTTCAAATATACTCTATAGTACTTGGGGGTTTGGGAGTAATATCGAAAAGCACTTTGGTCACGGAAGGCATTTCTTCAGTAATCCTCTTTTGAATTTTTTCCAGAACTTCCCACGGGATTCTACTCACGGAGGCGACCATTGCGTCGTCAGACTCAACGCTCCTGACAACAATCATGTTTCCAAATACTCTCTTTCCTCCAACCATCCCTGTCGCTCTATCTTTCAAGAGAACTGCAAACGCCTGGAAAGGTTTTAGTTTTTCTGTCTCTTCTTCTACGATCCTCGTTGCTTTTCTAACCATCTCCACTCTCTCAGGATTGACTTCACCTATCACCCGGGTCGCCAAGCCAGGCCCAGGAAAGGGCATTCTCTGGTAAATCTCTCTCGGGAGCCCCAGTTTTTTCGCCACATCTCTTACCTGGGGTTTATAGATTTCCTTCAAAGGCTCGATAACTTGAAATCCATAGCTTGTGGGGTCGATTCCTATCTGTTCGAGAACATTATGCTGGGTCTTAATACCTCTCTCCGTTTCTGAGATGTCCGCAGCTATTGTGCCTTGAATGAGATAGTTGGCATTACTCTCCTTTACTACTTTCCCTAACACTGTATAGAAAGTATCTCTGAACTTTTTCCTCTTGGCTTCCGGGTCTTCAATTCCCCTAAGTGCTTTAAAAAATTCATTTTTTGCGTCTACCAGTTTAACTTTCATTCCCAATTTTCTTAAATCCTCGGATACTTTATTTGGTTCATCCTCTCTCATCAAGCCGTCGTCAATAAAAATCACAACTAGCTTTTCTCCCAATGCCTTGTGTGCCAGAAATGCGCAGGTTACACTATCCACTCCTCCCGAGGTAGCTGCCACAGCCTTCTTTCCCTTGACAATTTTTGCCATCTCCGAGATTTTCTCTTCTACAAATTTCTTCGCTTCCCAAGCCATTAAGCACCTCCATTTTTTCCCCGATTCACAGTGGTAAACCGTAAGTCTTGCTTATTTTTGCTAGCGATTAACCGCGTTTCAACTCTCACTTGTTTTTTCTCTAACTACTCTGTCAGGCGCCGATAGTAATCTTTTATCAGTTCTCTATAAACCTCTGGGTACTTTTCTTTAAGAGCCTCCAGAAGTTCCTGACGGAACTCCTTGGGCGGTTGGTACTCGTTAGGTTCTGGAATCTTTACATAGCCTTCTCTGAAACCAAACCTACCCCCAGGTAGTTTTCCTCCCCTTGGCTGAAGAAAGCCCACAAGGGGCTTCCCCGCTCCCTTTGCCAGTTCTGCCAATTTTCTGGAAGCAGAAGCAAGGCCCTCCTTTCCCTGACTCAGATAGTAAAGGGCTTCTCTCTCCTTTTCCAAAGCGGGCTCAGTCTTCTTATTCTCCAATTCTTGGGATGCCCGATCCATTGCCGAAGAAGCTTTTTCCATATCAGAGATAATTTTCGGGCCAATGGCGGAAGTCTTGCTTGAAAGTTCCTCTATCTTCTGCCGTAATTTCCCAGTGCTGGCCTCAACATCTCTCTGCCTCTCGGCCAAACTCTCCAACTCCGAGAGTTCCTCCTGTTCAAACACCTCTGCTTCCTCTTCCTCAAATTCTAAGGATTTCTCAATCTCTTCCTCCCTCTTTCGTAACTCTCCAATCTTCTCTCCAACTCCAGAAGCATCCCTTTCCTTTTCTTCCAAAACCTCTCTTAAGGATAGGAGGTCTCTCTCCTGAGAGGGTAATTCTTCACCCTCCTTTCTTTCTTTTGACAGTTTGGAAAGGTCATCTGAAATCTTCTCTTTATCCGTAACAATCTTGATTCTAAAAGTATCTATCAGCCCAGAAATACCTTTTAGGCGATCGATGCACTCCTTCAATAACTCCTTTGCCCGACGAGGAGTTTCTCCAGAAAGCTCAGTCAGAATCTCATCCATATTCCTCAAGAGGAAGGAAAGATTCTGGTAGATTGCGGGATAAATCTCTATGTAGTTCAACTTATTTTTTAGACCTTCAAATAATTTTTTCGTCTCTTCTATTACTTCCTTCTGTAAATTAGCCAACTCTTTTAAAAGGGCCTCTTGTTTCCTAAACAAAGCCTCCAATCTCTTCTTATCGAGTTGGCTGGTTCGGTCAACCAGTTCCTTTTCCTCTTCAATCAATTTATCCAATTCCTGGGAGTAGACATCTGCCTTGTTGGAAATTTCAGAGAAGTTGCCAGAAGATGTTGCTTGTCCCGCTCCAGCCTGGAGGATAGCTACCGTCGAAGAAATCATTTTGAGTAAGTCCTTTGCTATTCTTAATGCATCTTCCAGATTACCGCTAAGAATTTTATCCGCCATATCTCCTATCTGTTTGGATATCTCACCCAGATTGAGACTTTTGATTGCATCTTGATTGATAAATTCTTCTGGCAAAGTCTCTGGTATCTGAGAAAGGCTATTCAACAAGTTTGCCATAAGCTTTGAGATTTCCGCCAGGCTCTTTTTGAGTTCCTCCAGTTCACGTTTATCTACTTCTTTCCCGAACTCTTCCAGCCTCTTAGCGAGATCTGTTTGACTATCTAACAAATCCTGGGCTGTCTCCAGTAGGTCACGCATTTTCTCATCCTGGAGAAGGTCTTGAGCCAAAAGGGACATCTTTTCCAATTCAGAAATAACCTCTTCCTGTTCACTTTTAGCCCTTTCCAAATATTTTTCCCTATCGCTACTCTTGGCTTTTATTGCTTCCGAGATTGTGGACCGGACTTCTGCCATTTTTTCATCTTTCAGGTACTCCAGACCTTCTTTCATGCTTTCATATTCAGAATATACCTGAAAACTACCGAGAGGGTCTGCCACCATACGAGGAAGGAGTTCTTTTAGATAATTGACCAAATCCTCAGTTGACTTTTCAATTTTTTCCTGGTCCGCACGAGCACTTTTCAACTCCTCCACTCCCTGTGTTTCATTCCAATTTTCAACTCTATTTTTCGCCACGATCTGATCTCCTAAAATCTGCAATATTTCTTCTCTAAAATGGCGCTCCATTTCTTCAATCTCTTCATGCTCCTTAAGATAGCTGAATACTTCCAGGTAGTAGATTTTTGAAACGCTACTTTTTGGGCCAGAAATAGCGTCATTGTCCCAGGCTTCTAAGTAGTAACTAATCAAGTCTCCGGGCTCAAGGTTAAGCTTTTCCAGATTCCACTCGTAACGGACTATTTTGTGACCTACCGAAGGGGTAAATCGCCCAATGTTCATTTTCTCTGCCTTCGTTGAATCAGAATCTTCACTCCTTACCTTCTGGTATACAAGGTCTATTTGACTCACACCGAAATCATCGCTTGCCTCACAGGCAAGGTCAACTCTGGCTTTTTCGGAGACCGTCAGGTCGCAACCAGGAACAACAACTTTTATCTGAGGAGGAATGTCCAGAACTGTCCTTATGTAGTGTTTAGCTGGACTGGCATTGCCGTAACCTTGAGTATCCTCCACTTCAATCCAGTACATTTTCTCACCGGTTAGAACTATGTTACCTTTAAGGTACAAATCTCTTTCAACTATTAGAGGCAGCCTTTTCCCGTCATCAGTCAGGAAGTAACCTTTTCTCAGGGGCTTATTTGCCTTTAGAGAGATCTGAACCCGGGTACCCAATAATGCCTCAAGGTCACCGCTGGTATTATCCACCTTCAACTCGGGTAGTCCAGTATAGGACGGATAAATGTATTTTACGGAGATATCCCCCACTTCTGGAAGAATGATTACTTTAATAGAATAAGCCTGGGTCCGCAAATCCTTCCACCTGATAAAATAGTCGATTGGCTGAGTAATATTAGAAAATTGGTAGAAGAACTTGCTGGACTCTCTTTCAGAATATGGTTCTGTAAAGACTCTGGCTCTTTGCCAGGCGCCCCCAGAAATTCTATAGATTAAATAGGGGGCCCCTCCCTTCTGCAAAATCTCGATCCCAATTTTCTGACTTTTTCCATAAACCACTTCTATATCACCGGGAGCGACCTTGATTAACCGATTCGCCTCTTCGTAATCTAAGGGTCTAAAAATGCGCGGCGCGGAAAATGAAAGAATTTGCGGCGGCAGGAATAGAAGAAACAAGAAGATTAAAAAGACAGAGAGACTCATAAAGGAGAACCTCTTAAGACGAGATGTATCTTCCACTTCAAGGGATTTGACGTCCCTCACTTTCTGGGAAGTGCTCTTGATGAGTTCCTTGATCAAAGCTTTTGATACATATGCTTCGCCTGTCGAATTGGCGATTGGAAATAGCTGTATTGAGTTTATCAAATCGTCTCTTATGGTCGGATACCTTCTCTGGATCTTAAGTGCAATTTTATTATTAGTTAAAGGCGAAAACAGAGGAATAAAAATATACTTTAATAAAAGTAAGATAAGGAAAAGAATAAGTGATACGAGAAGATAGAAGCGGACCAGCGAATTAAACGAAATAATGTAGTCCAGAACGGCAAAGGCCATTACCAATCCCAAAAGAACCGAAAAAGACAGAAGAATCCCCTCGATTAGACCTTTCAGTCTTACCCATCTTCTGACTTTATCAATTATTCTAATCAACTCTAAATAGGCGGGAACCATTTTCCCCTCTTACATCAAACCACTTTTCCTACGTATGTACCACTCTATGCCCAAGAGAAGAGGGAAAAGAAGAAAGATAAAGGGATTGTCCCAGATAGCCACCACCCTCTTCACTAAAGGTGCAGTCTCCTTCATTTCAGGTAGAACTACTTTTTCTGATTCAACACTATTGATATGGAAGGTTTTTCCGCCAGTTAAATCCGAGAGTTCCCTCAAGAGTGGTTCATTCAGTTGAGCGTTTTCTAGCTCAATGGAAGGGACGGTCACTTTGCAGGAAGAGGTATCTCTACCGAGAATCCTTGAACCCTCGTAAGCCGTGGCAGAAAATGTATAATTTCCCTCTTGCTCCGGTAAGTAACTTGCTCCATATTCACCAGATTCATTTTTTGGTAGAGCAATTCCCAAATCTACTTTCTTTCCTGAAGGGTCTATCAGTTCTATATACACCCGGCTATTTTCACTCGGCCTGTAATATCTGGTAAATACTTTTACAGTTAAAGTAATTTCTTCTCTTTTTGTGTAGATTTTTTTATCTGTAACGAGACGGACGAGTTTGACTTGGGGAGATTTGATCAACCAATGGACGGCCTGATGCCAGAAGCGCTCGTAGTGGGAACCCGTACCTCCCCTGCCCCGGACCTGAAAGTTCCACCGCCAAGTGCTGTTGGAAGCCATACTCATTACCCTGCCTTTACCTTTATCCCAGACGGCAAGGACTACCAGATTTCCATATGTATTTCTAATTTGTGGATGAACCCCCAGGACGATGGCGCCGGGTTTCGGTTTTAAGAGGCGGTTCAAGCTGTCTAATTCCGGCATCTCTCTCCATATTTGGCGATTCTCTTCCGGGCCTTCGGACAGATTGAGAATTGGATGCGTGACTTCTTGTGTTAGCATCTTGAAGGTACCATCTATAATGTCTTCTCGCATATCTTCCATTTCTACCGGCAGTAAATCTTCGATAGGCGTTCCCTTATATCCCCCCTTGCCAAAGCAATTATCCCCACCGATCATGAGAAAGCCTCCCCCTGTCTCGGTAACAAATTTTCTAATGTTCTCTAAGTGCTCTTTGGAAATTCCGAAACGGGTATAGGTAAAATTTTCCAATATAAGCAAGTCAAAATTGAATATCTCTCTACCAAATATCTCGGTCACAGGAAAGGGAATTAAAGACAGTTGAGTTTCCGGTACAATTGAAATATTTTCAGGATTACGCAGGATTACAAAAGAGACCAACTCTATGCTGGGGTCGCTTTTCAAAGCCGCCCTCAAAAATTTATATTCCCAGCTGGGCTGTCCACAGATATACAGAATTCTAATCTTATCCCGAAGTACCTGCAAAGTGAAATCTTTCCTATTATTGGTAAAAGAGACCTCACCGCTATACGCTGGAATGGAAACTGTGTAGTTAAAAGAGCCTAACGAACGGGGAGTGAAGCTCAAATTCAAAATGGTTTCTTTCCCGTCTTCTGGCATCCGAACTTTCTTTGTCTGGAGTATTTCTGACTCCTTCTTCAAGATTACTGGTATCTCCTTCCCTTCAAATCCATAACTTCTTATCTTTACGCCTATTTCCGTTAAGGTGTTCTTGAAAACAAAGTCCGTAACTTGAACTTCGGAGATTTGAAGGTCTTTGAATCGTCGGGGATCTCCCACGCCAATAGAGAATATAGGCCAGGCAGTTCTTTTGGCCGCAAGACGGGGGTCTTCTCCTGTATTATGAGCTCCATCTGTAACAAGGAAAACTCCACCGAGCCTCTGGCCACTAAATTCTTCTTCTAAATTATCCAGAGCATGTCCAATATCAGTGCTTTCTCCCTGAGGAATCGACCGAAGGATATCTTCGACCATAGCTGGCCTAAGGGTGGAATTGAAAGTAAAGAAACGGAGATTGTATTTCCTTTTCAATTCCTCAACCAGAGGACCTTTAAGAAATTCTTTAACGAGAGAGAACCTGGAAACAGGGTCTTTTACTTCCATGCTGATTGAGTCGTCTATCAAGAAAGCGACGCTTACTTCCTCGGATGGCTTCTCTTCTATGGTTATTGCCGGCTCAAGAAGGAGGAATACGAGAAGAAGATAAATTGATAGTCTCAGAATGAAAAATAGACCCTTCCTTTTCTCGATCCATTTGAAATTCCAGTATAAGACAACTGCCGAGAAAAGTATAACAGCCATTACTATCCAGAGCCTGCTTGACTCCAGTGAAAAATGTGAGTAACTCACGGTTACCCTTTTCCCTCCTTTTTCAGTCTCGAAATTGGGCTACCAAGCGAATCTCTAAAATTCCAACTGGAATGTTTTGCTTCGCTTCTCCAGGCTTTTTCTATTTCTTGAACTATTCAGCGTACAGTCTCCCGAGTTTTTAACTTCTGTTGAATATACGGTTGATGAATCACATCCGTTTTATACGTGCCGGTCAAAGAATAGATAATGATGTTTAAAAAGAGCTTCATTGCTTCCAATCTCTGAACCTCTCCTCCCGGAATACACTCGTAAAGCCAGTTCCCGAGCCTATCTCTAACCCAAGCTCCTGCCAGATCGTTTTGGGAGTAGACCACCACGGTTTGACCATCAATATTGAGGCCTTCCAGGTAAGGACTTCCTATCCGTCGGCCAGCAACGCTCGGCGATAGGTAGAATGAACGAAAAACTGCGTGGTCTGGAGGAAGCATTTCTAAGTTCAAATCGGGGAAGAGCTTCTTGATCTCCCTTCGCACTGCCTTGTCGAAGCCAGGATTCTTCCCTCCAGAAGCATCGTCTATCAAAAGTAGCCCTCCAGCTGATAGATAGCGCTTGAGATTATCTATCTCTTGTAAACTGAAGGGAACGAACTCTTCCTGGCCCGTCATAAAGAGAAAAGGAGACAGGAATAGTTCCGGGTCATTTAGTGATAATTCTCTTCTTGCTTTTTCAGCTTTCACACTGGTTGTTGTTACTAGATAATGGAAGAGCTCATTACATAGCGTTGGATATGGGTCCCAGTCTCCTCCTGTGTATCGCAACTGGGTAAAGACAAACCTGTCCCGCTGCTCTGTTAGAAGAGGACTGGTATTCAGACCAAAAATAGCCATAGAAATAATAATTAAACGACCAAACTTCTTATGTTCCATTCCAGGCCTACTTCTTTTTATGCGGATTTGCCAGAAAAACCTCCAAAAATAGAAATCCGACTAGAATAAGAGTTAATTCTTTGGATACTTCCTTTCCATAGAGGAATTGCAGTATCTCCTTTTCTAAGTTATTCAGGTCATCTATTATCTTTATAGGTGCACCCGGAAAAAGTTTTCTTATCTCTTTAATTTCCATCTTGGTTAAGTCGGACTCATTACTTTCTATATCCAGATTAACGGGCAGATACTTCTCGTCCCGTTTTCCGTCCACTACATATGATAGCCTGTAAACGCCCGGAACCTCTACGGGTCCGAATTCTATCCCAGAGAAATCTCCCTTCCGGACAGGAAATACGGAGAATTTCTTTCCCTCGGGGTCGGTTATTTCTGCAGATACTATCAATTTCCCTGGACTCAGCTCATATCTTATCTCCTGTCCAACAAGAAAATTTCCCTGAGGCTCTTCCCTTGAAGTAGGTAATGCCAGATAACGAACCATCTGCTGTATTAGAGGCAAGAATACTGGTTTCGTCGGCAAATTATTCCACTCCCGGTCCAAAGTTGAGGTGAATAGTAATACTTTACCTGAGGTTGGGTAGGGAAGCCTGGCCTCAATCAGTAGGGGTGAGCCATTCTTAAGACTCAGAACCTCCCTTGCGGAAGATTTGGCCTGGCAGGCGAAGTACTGGTGGAACCTTGCCCGGGTTAAGTCTCCCTCTCTTCCTTCAGCGAAAACATGTAGAATCGGGTGAGTAAAGTCTTGAAAACCAATTGACTCGAATTCTCCCTCTGCCTTAGGCTTTTTCTTAGATTCAATCAATCTAGCCGGCATGAGATCGCCAAAACTGAGTTCATATTCTGTAACATCAACATTATCGCCCAGTGACAGTATGATTCCCCCTCCTTTCCTAACAAAATTTACCAGTCTATCCCTTAGGGAGGAGGGAACCTTTTCCACATTCGCTAAGAAGATTACGGAAAAATCGTCTACCGTCTCTTCTGTTAATTCATCCGGCGTTACTACTTTCACAGCCAGTGGTGAATTGGTAATCGAAATTCCCGAACTTGCCGGTAGGAGGCTCAGTTTTAAGTAGAATGTCTCACTAGAAAAGGACGAAATCCCCGGGTCACCATCAACCAGAAGAACCCTAATCTTTTCTAATGCCTGTATATTAAAATAGAGTCTATCGTCGGAGGGCAAACTGTCTTCCTGAATCTCCACTTTACCCAGATAGTTTTCCTGTTTAGGAAAATTGTAGAAGAAGTCCTTAGCGCTTTCTTCTTTAGCCCCTAAGTCAAGGAAACCCTCTCCTACTTTGTCCACAATTTCTCTTTTGATTTGAAACTTACTTTGCGGCTCCAGGAATACCGAAGTGAATAGATGTGTAATATTCTCTTTAGAATAATTTTTTACTTTTGCTGTGATTTTGAAACTTTCTCCTATGGTGAGCCGGCTACAGTCAATTCTTGATAGAGCAACATTGGGTAGCGATTTCCGGCTTAAATCTATAACAATAAATCTCACTTCAGGATCAGACTCCCTGATGGCGTTTGCACTAAATCCCTGCCATCCATTGATTGCTAAATCTGTGACTAAGATAATCTCTCTATTTGGTGAACGGGACTCCTTGAGAATCTCGTAGGCTTGAGACACGCCCGGGAGGAAATTCGTAGGTCTGAAACTTAAGGAAACCCCTTCTATCTTCTCCAAGAGCATCTGTTTTTCGTCAGTGAGATACGAGACTAAAGGCTTTACTTCGTCAGAAACCAGAAATAGTGCTATGCGGTCGCCTCCTTTCATCATTTTGATAAGCCGTTTCGCTACTTCCTTGGCCAGAGCAAAACGGGATTCCCCTTCTTCCACATATCCCATAGAATAAGAGTTATCAATGAGAATTACACTGCTTAGTGAAGCCCCTTCCAACTGTGCCAATAGTGGCATTTTCCTCACCACAGGTCTGGCGAATAGAAAAGTCAACAATAGAAGAATAAGAGACCTCAAAATAAGTAACGTCAACTGTCTCAATCTAAAGCGGCGAACTACTGTTATTGAGGCTAACTGAATAAACTTAACAGTTGAAAATCGGTATATTCCCGGCCTTCTCTTAGAGAGGAGGTGAATAAGTATCGGAATGGAAACTACAGGTAAGCCCCATAGAAACGACGGATTTAGAAATGTGAAATTCATGTCTTACCTCAGCATCTTTCTTCTCGAAAGGTATGCTCCCAATGAGAGGTCGAGAGGGGTCTTTGTGTCAATAAAGCAGTAGTCTATATCGGTCCGAAGACAATTCAGTTTGTATATTTCAACAAATTCCTTCAGTATACTTTCATAGTTTCCTCTGATGACCTCCGGATGTGTCAAGACCCTTTTTCCGTCTTCCATATCTTCCAGCCAGAGATCACCCTTAAACGGAAGCTCCAGCTCAGCATGGTCGAGTAGATGAAAGACTATTACCTCGTGCTTTCTAAATCGGAAGTACTTCAAGGCTCTTATGACTTCTTCTTGGTCGTCCAATAGGTCGGAAATCAGAATAATCAATCCCCGTCGCTTCAGATATTGCCCTAACTCCTGAAGAGAACGGTTTATTCCTGTTCTGGAAGACGGAACGAGGCTTTCTAACTCTTCTAAGATTAGCGAAAGATGCCCCTTGCTCTGGCGGGGCGGGATGTATCTCTTAATCTTCTCATCGAAAGTGGCTAGTCCGACTGAGTCCTGCTGTTTCAGCATTAAGAAGGCTAGCGAGGCTGCTAAGTAAGAACCATACTGGAGCTTAGATATCCCCTCTCTCCCATACCCCATGGAGGCGCTCCTATCAAGCAGAATGTATCCTTTCAAATTGGTCTCTTCTTGATATTGTTTTACATAATATCTGTCTTTTCGGCCGTAAACTTTCCAGTCCACATGTTTAGTTTCATCTCCCGGTGAGTATTCCCTGTGCTGAGCAAATTCCAGACTAAAACCCCTGTATGGGCTCTGATGCAGTCCGGCGATAAATCCCTCAACCACAAATCTCGCTCTGAGAAGCATCGTCGAGAGCCTGGCCACAATTAGAGGATCTATATAGGTTCTTTTTGACTCTTCCACTTTTGACTCCTGATATCAATGTTGATTATTATCTATTGTTCGCATTTGAAATATTACGCTGGTTGGAAACTAGGCTTTCCGAGTTGTCTAATACATTTCTTGCCCTATCCCCATAGCATATCTCATGCAAGTTAAGAAAATTAATCTTCACGAACTGTTTTCAATAGTTGGTCTATTACCTCATCAGTCCGCACGCCCTCGGCTTCTGCATTAAAATTGAGTATAATACGATGGCGTAGAACAGGATGAGCTAAGGCTCTTATGTCTTCTACTGAGACATTGAACCGACCGTTAAGGATTGCCCTTGCTTTTCCACCCAGAATTAGGTTTTGTGAGCCTCTCGGACTTGCTCCCCAGTTGACCCACTTTTTGATGAATTCTGGCGCTTTGGCTGAAGACGGTCGGGTAGCAGTCACTAAGTTGACCGCATAGTCAACCACATAATCTGAAGCCGGGACTTTACGCACAATATCCTGCAGTTTAGTTATCTCATTAGCGTCAAGAGCTTTTAACAATTGCGCCTGAAAACTCGAAGTCGTCTTAGTTACGATCTCCTTCTCCTCTTCATACTTAGGATAATCTATATTCACCTCAAAAAAGAAGCGGTCCAGCTGAGCTTCTGGTAGGGGATATGTCCCCTCCTGCTCAATAGGATTTTGCGTGGCCAAGACGAAGAACGGGAGTTCTAAAGCATAAGTATTCCCGCCGGCCGTAACTTTATACTCCTGCATAGCCTGTAGGAGAGCAGATTGAGTTTTCGGAGGAGTACGGTTAATCTCATCTGCTAATATTATGTTGGCAAAAATGGGTCCCTTGATGAAACGGAAACTTCTCTTTCCCGTTGAAATATTTTCTTCAATTACATCTGTGCCCGTAATATCTGAGGGCATAAGGTCCGGGGTAAACTGGATTCTTTGGAATTTCAGATCAAGAATTGCGGCGATCGTAGAAATTAGCATTGTCTTGGCGAGACCGGGCACCCCTACAATTAGACAGTGGCCCCGAGCGAAAAGAGCGATCAAAAGCTGTTCAATTACTTCATTCTGCCCGACAATTATCTTATGGAGTTGCTCCAGAATAGATTTTCGCCCCCGGGCCAACTTTTCAACCAAATTCAATTCTTGTTTTTCTTTTGAGGTAACCATAAAAATCCTCCTCTATAATATCTTAATAATATTATTATAGCCCATTCGGCTCTCCTTTTCAAGATGAATTTTGCATGGGCATTTTCAACAATTTTGTGTAGGAGAGCTCGGATAAAGGGGATAAGTCTTCCTCTCAACTCTTTCTTGACCTATATACCTTTTTCATCAAGGAAAGGAAGAATAAAGGTAGGATCATTAGCTTACCGTCTTTGGAAACTCTGGGGTTATTAACTCTAAAGAGAATAGTAAATTAGGTAGTGATTTTTAGGAAACCCGGGACTCAAAAATAAGAAAGGCTTGAAGCAAACCTATAAGCCGAATTCTGTATCCCGACTTTATGTCGGGACGATGGTCATTTATCTAAGCGACCAACCCATAGAGTAGTACCGAGACGGGCCGTCTCTCCTCTGCTATTCGGTCTTGCTCCGAGTGGGGTTTAGCCTTTTCACTACAGCATTACCTGTACCTAGTTTCTGTGCCACTTTCCGTGGGATTTCTCCCCTTCCGTTTACACGGAACACCCTGCCCTCTGGAGTTCGGACTTTCCTCTCCGTTAGATATATCGGAGCAACCATCCGGTTCGCTTCAAGCCTATCTGGAATAACCCATTTGGACGATCCCTTTCCGACCAGAATTCCCTTCCATTGAGATTCATACCTAAGCCGATTTTCTTATTGCGCTATTGGCAAGCTGATCGGCTAGCTTATTCTTTTCCCTGCCTATAAGGCAGTAGTTAACTTTTTCGAACTTGTTTTCGAGATTTTTTGCTTGTTGAGACAATCTCCGCAAATCTTCGTTGTTTATTCGAAAATTTCCCTTCATTTGATTAACCAATAGTTGCGAATCGGTAAATATGTTAACATTTTGCGCAAATAGCTTTTTACTCTCCCTCAATCCCTGAATCAAAGCCTTATATTCAGCAACATTGTTGCTTGAAAAGCCTATATGTTTTTTTATCTCCTTAATTTTCTTTCTGTCGTTATAAATAACAACGCCAATTCCAGAGGGACCGGGATTTGGCACTGCTGCTCCATCAACATAAACCTTAAGGCTTCTGTGCTTTTCAATGCGCGGAACCGCTCCCAATATAGAAGCTGCGTCGGAGATGGCATTCCATATTTTTCTTTCGGTAACCCCGGGAAGTCTATTTTTCACTGAACGAAAAGACTTTTCCTCGGCAAGGGTCTTTAATATCCTATAGGTTTCCTCTCTTACTTCAGACTCCTTCATTTTCTCCCTTGAGATATAGTATCCTCAAACAATTTCTACAGGCCACCAGTTCTTTCCCGCTCAAAACATCGTTTATCAGTTGGGGAGGCAAGACTATGCTACAACCTCCACAAAAACCGTCAACTATGGGAACAACGGCCATCCCGTCTTTTTTCTCCCTTATTTTCTGGTACCTCTTCAAAATCTCTGATTCAATACTGGATACTTTCTCCTTCTGCTCTGATTGGACCTCTTGCAAGTTCTGAGTCAATCGTTTTAATTTTTCTTCCAGTTCTTGCTGTTGTCTCGTTACCTCTTCCTTTTTTCTCGCTATCTCTTCCTTTTTTATCTTCTCTTTGGCAATCAAGGCATCTTCCTTCTCCATCACCGCAAGAATTGTATCTTCCATATCATTTATTGATTTTTTAGCCTCGTTTATCTCTTTAAGCAATGCGGAATAGGCCTCGTTTGTCTTTACCGTAAAGAGCTCATTTTGATGTTTTCTGAGTTCTTCCTCTTTACTTTGAAGTTCGAGTTCCTTATTTTTCTTTTCTATTTGTAGTTGCCTTATTTCCTTCGTCAACTCATCAAGCGATGCCTGGTTCTCCTCAAACTCTTTCTTCAATCTCTCAATTTCTTCGGGGATCTGAGCAATTTCACCTTGAATGCGGTCAAGAAGCGAATCCACTTCCTGCAATTCAACTAGTTTTTTGAGCTTTTCGTTCACGTGTATTCCCAAAAATGTTTTTTAAATATTTATACCAAATTCCAGGGAGAAAGTCAACCCGAAAGTTACATAACACCCGAAAGTTCATCTAATTATTGTCTAACTCTACCTCGGGTGGCCAATTGGCATTATGAACAAGGGTTCTATCTCTTCCCCAAAATTTAGCGCGGTTTTTAAAAATTCTTTGTCTACAGAAGCAACAAAGCAAGCACCTAATTTTAGAGCGGCACACTGCAAATAAACATTCTCTCCGATCGTTCCTGCTTCAGCGCTCGTAAGAGAAAGCTTCCTCTCGTTGGGGAAACCCTCGGGTAATTTTGAGAAGTCAGCAACGAACATTAGAATAACAGGAGCAGTCTTCACATGTTCCTGTGTCCCCACATCCTTCCGTATGTCCTTCTTATCAACGAGTGAAAGAGAATGGGTCTCAGGAATGTAAAGAAATGTCCCCTCTCTTGTCGCCACATAGACTGAGACCGCATAACGTCCTGCGGCTGACGGCGACGTGAGTTTTCCTTCGGGGCGATTAACCCCTCTAGCTGCCCAAAGAATCTGTCCAATCTCCTCTTCTTTCAACTCCTTACTTGAAAAACCTTCTTTGCTTGACCGACGAAGACTCAGTGCTTCTTCAAGACTAACCTTGCCTTTCTTCTTTGGTGCCGGCAGTTTCCAGTCTCCCTGTGAGGACTTTGAAACTTCATTTCCAGAACTCCATAGTAACATACACAACCCAATCCCTGCTGCAAAACCAAAAATCACAGTTTTCCAAAAGTTATTTTTCAATTTGACTCTCCTTTCCAAGAAAATTTCACTCCATCTCCTCTTCTCTAAAAAAGCCTATAAAAAAGGAGCGGCTCGGCAGGGAGTCGCTCCTTCCGTTAGAAATTCCGTAGCAGTAGGTCCTTTTTAGCATACTCTTTTCTTTTTAGCCGCTTTCTTCTTTTTCTTTACTGCCATAGAGTTCACCCCCTCCGATTGAGAAAACAACCAGAAACCCAAACCGTTTACCATGGGCAATGCTGGGGTTGAACCAGCGACCTCTGCCTTGTGAAAGCAGCGCTCTTCCTCTGAGCTAATTGCCCATAAATGGACTTCAAAATTGAATTTTCATAAACAATTATAGTCCGACAATCAACTTTTGTCAAGAAATTTAGAAATTTTCATCAGATTTTTTTGGAAATTAAATCGCGTCTCTGGCTAATGTAAAGTTTCCTAATCTGATTAAACACTTCAATGTATTCTCGAGTTTGATAATCCGGGAAAGTCCAGGGCCGGGATTTAAAAGTTCCCTGACTGAAATATAAAGTTATTTCAGCATAAATTCCTTCTCTTAGATAGATTCTATTCGGAGAATCTTTAGTGCTGGCTAGAACCATCTTTGTACAATCAAGGTAACCCGGGTCAACATTGATGCGGCGGCTCGGCCTGTCTTTAAAAAGTGAAAACTTTTCTTCGAGGCTATTCGTAAATATTTTAACCTCGACTAACTCTTTTGACTCAATCAGTTCTTGAAAACTTAGGAATTCCCTTTTCAAATCTTTGCCCATCTCTTCTTCGTAGTAGTCCGTCTTGTCAAAGTTCAATATGGTGCTTTTCAGATCTATTGGACCAAATCTCTCAATTAGGGCCTGTGTCACCTCATCGAAAAGGACGACATCGTGAGATATCATACCCATTATTAGTTTTACAGCTAGAGGCTTTCTTATTTTACCCATATCTTTTAGGAACTTATATTTGAATTCTCACCAATTCCCTAAATTTTTCTATATCAGTAAACGGACCGACCACTGCCAGGTTAAGACAGTTGTTAATGAAAATCTTTTCAGCCACTCTAATTATATCATCTGAGGTGACTTTTTCAATTTCTTCCATCTGTTCTTCCGCCATTATGATCTTGCCGAGGAGGAGTTCCTGATGGCCCAAGAAACTAGCCAGCCCGGGAGAATGTTCCAGCTCCAGGACTAGCCGGCCTTTCAAACACTCCTTGGCTTTTCTCAACTCTTCTTTCCCAACAATTTCCTGCCGCATTCTTTTGAATTCCTCCAAGATGATACGAACCGCTTTTTCCACTTTGCCTATCTCCACTCCGGCATGAACAAGGATGTTGCCTGCATCCATATAAGATTCACTCACAGAATCAACTGAATAAGCTATGCCTTCTTCTTCCCGAAGACGAATGAACAAGCGGGAACTTACCATCCCTCCCAAAATTGTATTTAAGACCTTGAGTACAAAGCGGTCGGGATGGTTGTGCTTAAAAGTCCTCACTCCTATGCATAGATAAGCCTGGTCAGTCTTTCTATGCCGAAGTATGGTAGCAGGAGCACTCTGTTTCTCTTTTAAAGGCTCATAAGAAGGTTTTTTTCTATTTTCCCACGCACCCAAATATTTTTTAATTAGAGTTAAGGTTTTTCGAAAGTCGATATCTCCAGCGATGGATATTACGCTATTATTGGAGGAGAAATTTTTTCCCCAGTAGGTTAGAAGCATTTTTTGGTCAATATTTTTGATTACCTCTTTTTTTCCCATCACTTCCCAACCGAGAGGCTGATTATCATAGAGAAGAGATTTATAAATATTTATAGACTGAATATCTGGCTTATCCTGATGCATATTTATTTCTTCGAGAATAACCCCTTTTTCCTTCTCAATTTCTCTTATCTCAAATTTGGAATTTAACAACATATCCGACAAAACATCAAGACCGAGTTCCAGATGGGAACTCGCCAGGTGAATGAAAAAGCCTGTGCTTTCTTCACTGGTATAAGCATTAAGTTCGCCTCCCACCCTGTCAATAGATTCGGAGATAATTGCCGCACTCGGGCGCCTCGTGGTTCCCTTAAAAAATATGTGCTCCAAAAAATGCGTGATGCCGTTTAGCTTTGGCGTCTCATATCGAGAGCCGATCCCAACCAAAATTAAGACAGTCACCGCTTTTGTTCCTTCCATCGGAGCCATTATGACTTTTAGACCGTTATCCAAAATAAATTTCTCATACATAATAGGCCTATCCGATTAATATCTCTTCGCGTACTTCTTGCCTTTTAAAAGAAGAATTAGAATTATTCCACTTAGGAACCCACCAATATGTGCCCACCAAGCGATTCCCACCGCTTGGGCACTCCCCAAACTCAGGGTTAACACCCCGTTAAAAAATTGCATTACGAACCAAACTCCTAAAAATATGAAAGCAGGAATCTCGACTATCTGCAAAAAGAAGAAAATTGGTACAAGAGTGAGTACCTGGGATTTGGGAAAAAGTATAAAGTATGCACCTAAAATCCCAGCAATAGCCCCGCTGGCGCCAATTGAAGGCAGAGAAGAAGTCGGATTCGCAAATATGTGAGCCAGGCTCGCCCCACATCCGCAAAGGACATAGAAAATCGGGAATTTCAAATGACCCAACCTATCTTCTACGTTATCAGCAAAGACCCAAAGGTATAACATGTTACCTAAGAGATGAACCCAACCTCCGTGTAGGAAAAGTGAAGTAAATATCGGAAAGTAGCGTCCGAGAAGCCCTTGGGATGCATAAAGCTGGGAATTAAAAAATCGTTTAGGAACCACGCCGAGAACTTTCACAAGTTCCGGTAAATGTGGGCCTAGACTAATCTCATAAAAAAAGACGGACACATTCACTGCAATTAGAAGTAGGGTAATAATTGGATATTTCTCTGAGGGCACTGTGTCTCTAAGCGGAATCATTCTTAAATCTACCTTTCAGCAAGCGAAGGAATTTCCTTTATCGTAAAATTGTCAATGAGTGAACCAAATCTCCTGCGAAATACTATTTTGCGGCAATGCCCAGTTTCTCATACAAAGAGCGAAAATTGACCTCTCGATTGACCAGTTCTACTGCTCTAGCCACCTTCTTCTTCCCACTAACTCTCAGGCGTTTAATTAGACTCTCTATTTTTTCAACCGTTGTTAGCGTGTCCTCTTTAACCACTATCATAGGCACTTCGCGTTCCTCTGCCCGAGAAATAATGATATCGTTAGGAAAAAGGTTACCCGTCAAGATGATGCACTTCGTTGATGTTTCCAAGGCCACAAGCTGAATGTCTGGCCGGTCGCCTCCGGTAATAACTGCTTTGTTTTGAACTTTTCGGAAGTACCTTAAAGCTCCCTCAACGTTCATGGCACCTATCATAAAGTGCTCCACCAGGTCATCTATCTTCTCATTGCAACAGAGAATTTCTCCTCCCAGATTTTCAGACAGCTCGCCGACGCTAATAGCATTTAATAAAGTGTCCTCTGGAATCATGCCCAATACTTCAATTCCTTCTCTTTTCAAAAAAGGAACTACTCTTCTTTTGAAATAGTCAATTTTGTCCAAAGGTATGCGGTTCAGAATGACGCCTATGAAATTTTTTCCCACAGCTTCGCTTGCTGCAAGAATAGGGTCCACTAAAATATCTGTTTCACATTTGTCAACCAAAATAGCTTTTGCCTTCAGCCTCTTAATTAATTTCTTGCCCGGGATACCCAAAAGAGAGCCCTCGTCGAGATTGCCCCCTCCTCCTATTAGAACCAAATCTCTACCCTTGGAAATCTTATTATGAGCCTGAGCTATTTTACTTTCAATACCTTCTATCTTTTTTGTGTAGGTTTGGATGGTTAGGTCTTGAGTCAAAACAATAGGGCAAACTGATTCTAAGGGGTCCTGGAGTCCCAAAATTTCCTGCATGGAAACTGCATCCTGGTCGGTTAATACTCTTCCCGCTCTAACAGGGAGTCTTCCCAGGGGCTTAAAGTATGCAACGGATATACCATCGCTTTGAAATCTCTTTCCTAAACCTATGCAAACCAATGTCTTTCCCGAATACTCGCATGTAGAACCTACATATAGAGAGACCATCTCATCCTCCTTCATTCAAAAATGTGGCCACGCCATATTTGGCGAGAAACGAAGCAACCGAAAATCCCACCGCAAGTTTCTGTCCTTTTCCCGCTCGGCTACCACTTTAAGTTCCTATCGTTACTCTTGAGTCTATTACAACGGCTCCTTTACCCACAGGTAGAACCATGAGTGGATTTATATCCATTTCTAAAATCTCGGGAAAATCTGTAACGAGCTGGGATAACCTCAAGAGAGACTCTTTCACCGCTGTCAGGTCCGAAGCTTCTTCCCCGCGCACCCCTTTAAGAATTTGATAAGAACGAATTTCTTTTATCATCGTGTCGGCTTCAGACAGACCCAACGGGGCAATTCGGAAAGATATATCCCTGAGTGCCTCTACATAGATTCCCCCAAGACCAAACATGAGAACGGAACCGAAGGAAGGGTCGCGGGAAGAGCCCAAAATTAGCTCCTTCCCCGGCCCAACCATCTCTTCTACAGATACTCCAATAATTGACACTTCCGGTATGAATCTCTTTGCATTTGAGATGATATCTTCGAAGCTTCTCACAAGATGAGACCTGTCAGCCACTCCGACTTTAACTCCTCCTACATCGGATTTGTGCAAAATATCGGAAGATACAATCTTCATAACCACTGGATAGCCGATTGATTCGGCAGCAGAAATCGCTTCATAAGAAGTCTCAGTAACGATTCTCCGGGGAAGGGAAAAACCATAAGCTGAGAGGAGCTCTCTTGTCTCTTCCATATTGAGATTAGTTTTGCCTTGCTCTTTTGCTCTTGAGAAAATCTTTTCTGCTTTTACCTTATTTATCTCGAAAGACTTGACCTTGTCAAAAGGCGCCTCTTTCCACTTTTGGTACTTAAACATAGCATCCAGAGAAGCGATGGCGCGTTCCGGGTAAGGATAATTAGGTATTTTCCCCAAGCGTAAGATTCTTGTGCCTTGTTTGACATGTAACCTTCCTATAAAGGACGAGACAATGGGCTTGTATGCGACTTCTGAAGAAATTCTCGTCATAACTTCTGCCGTTTCTTTGACCTCGGTCATTGCCTGAGGAGTCAAAATCACGACAAGGCTGTCAACCGCCGGATCGTCAAGCAGAATTCTCATTGCCTTCTCATAGCGCTCCGATCTTGCATCTCCAACCACATCAACAGGATTATATATGGAGGCGCTCAGAGGGAGCTTCTTTCGAAGTTCTCCGATTGTCTTTTCTCCGAAAGAAGCCATCTGGAGAATAGAATTCTCAGCCGCGTCCGTCGCAATAATGCCGGGACCGCCTGCGTTAGTCAAAATAGCAATATTTGGCCCTCGGGGGAGTTGCTGATAAGCAAAGGCGATAGCGTAGTCAAAAAGAGCTTCCACTGTTTCAGCTCTGATTACCCCACATTTTCTGAAAGCGGCTTCATAGGCAGTCTCTGAACCTGTCAATGTGCCGGTATGAGAAGAGGCAGCTTTTGCCCCGGCTTGTGTCCGACCAGATTTTGTAATAATAATAGGCTTTTTCCGGGAGACCTGTCCGGCCACTTCCATAAATCTAATTCCATTAGTTATACCTTCCAGGTAACCCAGAATAACCTTTGTCTCGGGGTCATCCGCAAGAGCAAGCAATAAGTCTACCTCATCAATATCTGCCTTATTTCCCAAGCTAATGAACTTTGAGAATCCGACATCTTCCTCAAGAGCCCAATCTAAAACGGCAGCGCATAAAGCTCCGGATTGAGAAAAGAAAGCTATGTTCCCCTTAGAAGGCATGCCTGCGGCAAAAGAAGCATTGAGATTTGAGGCAGTATCAATAACTCCCAGACAATTGGGGCCCAGAACCTTTGTGCTTGAATTCTTAATAATTTCAACTAAATCTCTCTCGAGCCTGGACCCTTCCTTCCCGGACTCCTTAAAACCTGCCGAAATAATAATCACTGAGTCGATTCTTTTTTCTACGCATTCTTTAAGGACAGAAGGAACAAATTGAGAAGGAACAGCAACTACAGCGAGATCTATCTTCTCTTCCACGGCAAGAATTGTGCAATAGGCTTGTATCCCCAAAATTTCTTCTGCCTTTGGATTAATGGGATAAATCCTTCCTTGGTAACCATATTGAAGCAGATTCTTGAGAATGGTATGCCCAACTTTTCCTTCCTGTCGGGAAGCACCAATTATTGCTATTGATTTTGGGTCAAAAAGTTTTTCAAGCATTTTTTATGTTAGGTTTGCTTTAGAAGAAAAATATTTGGTGAGTCTACCCTATCCTCTTGTCGTACTTTGTCGTTCTCTGCTTAGCCCACTCCCAGGTGTAATCGTACAGATGGAGCCCTTTACTTACTGCTATGATTTCTCCGTCTTCTACTCCTATCTCTTCTGCCATATACTGCTTAACCAGCTCTAATCCCCCCAAGTTTGAAGGAAAGCCTCCCCATAAATCCCATGACCTAAAATAGGGTATAAAATGGAGTTTACCATACCTGATTCTGGTATCTATTAATCTCAAGCACGGAGGGTCTCCTAAAGCGATATCGGAAGGCATTCCAATCTCCATTATGGCTTGATTCGTACCATGTCCCTCTGTCTTATACATTTTTATGACCTCTTCTATTTGGTTAACATTAAGAGGGATCTCTCTTATCATCTTCTTCCCTCCGACAGTCTCCTCCATTCTCACCTTGGGGTCTACCAGCCTCTCACCGTAAGTATAGTCTTCGCCTTCCTTCTTGGCTCCAGTCAGAAGATATTCCAGGTAGCCCTGGATATATTCCATGCTGGTGGGAGCAGGAATGCCCGAACCTTCGGGAATTATGGGTATTATTTGATGGGAAGGTTTCCTAACCCTTACAGTAACGAAATCGAACTCAAGTCTCTTCTGCCCTCTATAGCTACCTCTGGTAATTGTGTATACCTGCCCCTTCTCCAGTATCGCGGACAAACACTGAAACCAGGCATCGTCCAGGTCGAATGCCTCAATAAATACAGGCTTTAACCCTTCATTCTCATCATGCCGGATTACCATTTTGCTCCTTGGCCTGACCCTCTCCTAAAAAGGAGGGAAAAATTCCGTTTGGCTCTATTTAATGAAGTATTTCTTGCCGGGTCTTATGATCAAGATTTGCCCTTCTTTGATTCTATTGACATTTTTTATCTCATTATCTCTCTTTATTGCATAGACAGTAGTATAGTATTTTACGGCAATCTTTCCCAAAAAGTCTCCTCTTTTCACCTTATAACGTATAAACCCTCTTCTTGGAGTCAAATCTTTCACCTGTGCAATATTAGTAATAAATTCTTCCCGGGTTCCAAGAGGAAGTTTCAACTTGAAATCGGGGTAGTTCTTCGGGGTACACCACGCATTTAAAGCAGGATTCAGTTCTCTTATCTTGGCTTCGGTTGTTCCAGCACACTTGGCGATAACTTCAAGGTCAATCACCTTATCCAAAGTTACCTCGTCATAGGTCGGGGGTTCCTCAAAATTTAAAGAAAATCCGTAATCCTGATAATTTTCTCCGATAATCACACAGGCCATAAATTGGGGAACAAAATTTTCGGTTTCTCTCGGTAACGCCTCCCTATCTACTAACTGCTGAAAATCAACAGCCTTAGCGAATCTCAAATCACTGCCAATGCCGGCTTGACCCCGATTATAAGCAGCCAGAGCCAAATGCCAGTCATTAAACCACGTATATAGTTCCTTGAGAAACTTCACAGCAGCCCGAGTGGCCTTCTCAGGGTCTCTTCTCTCATCTATCCAGTAATTGATATGCAATCCCAGATTTTTAGCAGGAGTTTCCATTAATTGCCAAAGGCCCATTGCTCGAGCCCGGGAATACGCATTTACCTTATACAAGCTCTCTACCAGAGGTAGATAAACCAAGTCTCGAGGAAGGCCGTATTCTGCCAGGATTCCAAGTATCATGTCCCGATACCTTCCTGACCTCTCCAATGCTTCAGTAATTGCTTTTCGTCTTTCTCCCAAGGTGTAAAGTTTAATATACTTTTTTACCAAGTCATTTTCAGCATCAATGGGTATGGCATAGCTTCCTTTTATTTCTGTTGTTTCTGCTGCTCCCAGGTTTTCTGTCTTTTTTAACTCCTCCCTGGAAACATCGAGAATCGATTTGGAACCAGCCTCTATTTCTTCCAGAAGTACGTCCAGCCTACCAAACAGGTTATCATATTCCTCTTTCAACTGATAGTTCAAGCCAGCGTCAAGGTCGGATCTCGCCAACTTTTTCAGAGCTCCCTTATAGAGATTTTCTGCAAGGCTGATATTTCCCTCTTCATAGGCTATAACTGCCTGGTTATAGAGATTTTCTGCTTCTTTAATTGCTTGCTTTAAAGATTCTCCTTTTTCTGTGAGGCTCGTGGGCGGAATATCTGGAAGCTGTGAAATTACTAGTGAAGGAGAAAAAACGAATATGAGAATGAAAAAGAGAAATCCGTTTATCTTTTTTTTCTTAATATCAGCGCTCATATTAATTATTATATATATTTTCTCTCAAGTAATCAAATGCGAAAATCTAATCTTCTCAAAAGACTTGGGGACATTATCTTGTTAAACCCGAAAACTACGACACAAACCCCCTTAGAAACAGATGTTGGAAATTCCCCTTAAGGAATTTCTAACCGGGTAAAACCACACTGCTTACACTGCTATTCCGTAAACAAATGCGACTATCACCATCAGAAATGTTGGAAGAGCCAGTTCTCTATAATAGAGCTTAAACCAATCAGCATTAAAATACTCTCTCGTCAACGCCAGACAAAAGTGAACAGGTGTCAATAAAACTCCAGCAAAGCCGCACATAAAAGCAAAACTCATAACCGATAATTTGCTATTAAAAAGTGGCAGAATAACAGGAAAAGCAATACCTACGGCAGCCATCGTCATTCCTGTCAAAAAGCCTACGGTGAATGGAAGGAAGGAAATAACTAAATACCGAGGAACACCGGCAGTCTTAAAGAAAAGAGGCAGACGGTCTATCAATCCCGTGTCGCTTAACATTTGTTTGAAAATCATAATCCCAAAAACCATAAGAATCATCCCGTATTCCTCTCTTGCCAAAGAGCGAACAATTCTTCTAATAGCAATCCGGCTCGTGACGATCGTGAAGGTTATTGCTCCAACTAGGGCATATAGAACCTTTAGCTTAAAAGCAATGACCAGCACCATGACCAGAATTATTGGAGAAAGACTGAAGAGAAAGCGGAGGATCAGTCCGCCCTTCTTGGAAGGAATCTTATCTGAACCCCGGGATTTCCACTTCAATTTCCTGGTGCCAAAAATTATCCCTATAATGATTGCAGTCACTGTCAAAATTCCGTTACTGGCAATGACCTTGTAGACAGGCAAACCAAGAATCCCGGCGGCGACCAAAATTCCCGGATAGAGCGGCAGGACATATTCCCAGAGATGCCTAAACCAAAAATTTAGAAATGTCTTCCGCTCATTTGATACGTCCATATCCTGAGTGAGTTCCTTCACGACTGGAGCAGAAACGAGTGCTCCGCCAAACATCGGAAGAAACCCCACCACTGCCGGGAGGACGGCAATAATCCATCTCATGTCCAAAACGATAGTTTTCATACTCTCAGTTATTTTTTTAAAGGTATCTGCCAAATCCATTGAAAGATTAAAAATGATTACAAAAAAGAGGGTAACAGCAATCTCTATAGTCTCCTTTGATAGACATGCAGCATAAAAAATTTTTGATATCTCTTTTGGGCTAAACTTGTATGTGATACCCAAGAAAATTGCTGCTATCACCATCGTGAGAGTGAGATTTAGTTTCCATCTAAAAAGAATGAGAATAATTGCTAAGGAGACAGTCAAAATTATCAAGTCGCGCATATTTTATCTTCTCCCAAAGAAACTATAAGGGCCCAATTTATTGAGTCTGTTTCTAGGGGTTCGATGAATCGAACCCGTACCACAGCGGAGTAGTGATACTAGATTTCCTATAAAAGAACCAAATAAAAAATCTTCCCATCTGGGAAGATCCATTCCGTAGTCCAAACTAGAAAATACTTCCAAAGTTATTCAGTAGCTTCCGTGTCTCCTTCTTGCAAATCAGTCCTATATTGAATTTTTTTCACAAATTCATCGTACTTAACCTCAACGGTGTTAGTAATTGTTACTACTTCAAATGGCTTCACGATATAGTCATCGGCACCGGCCTCAAAAGCACGCTTCACATCTTCCATTCGGTCTAAAGCTGTAAATATAAAGATGGGAATATCTTTTGTCTTATTGTAAGACTTGAGTAACTCACAAACCCTGAAGCCACTCATCACAGGCATAACCAGGTCTAAAAGAATAAGATCTGGCTCAAGCTTCCTTGCTTTTCTAATCCCATCTATTCCATTATTGGCAGTAATCACTATGTGACCAAACCGTTCAAGTTTGAACTTAAGAAGTGCCAGAACCCCTTCTTCGTCATCTATTACCAATATCTTTAGCGGTATTCTTGCCACATATATTATTATACTATTTTTTAGAAAATAATCAAGGAGAAAATTGGTAACTATTGCCAGTCAAGTTTCATTCTTTCTCTTCATTTTCAAAAAACTCCTGCTGGCCGGGTAGAAAGACTTTCCGAAGTAACTCTTTTGTTCGCTCGCCCATTTCCACAATATCGCTCAATAATCTTTTCATCTGAAGAGCATTTCTGGCTGCTGCACCTGCGTGGCAATTGTTGAAGAATATGTAACCTTTCTGTGCTTTCTCGTGAATCTTTTTAATCGGGTCAACGAACTCTTTTAGTTCGCTGTCAGAGTAGAGGTAGTTATACCTCTCTCTCGTTTGGACATTGAACCAATTCTGGTTTCTTCCGTGCAGCCGCAGATACCCTATTTTTGATGTAATTTCTTCAACGAAAGGCATGAGTCTGGGCAATTTCGGTTCATCTACCATGCAATAAGCAAGATCGTTCTTCCTGAGGAAAGCGAAGGTCTCAGGTTTTGCCCAAGCACCATTCCTGAATTCAATTACTAAAGGCAGGTCACGTAGATACTCCTTACATTGAAGAATATAGTCCTTGCTTTCGGAGCCTGGGTAGAAGAAGACCGGGAACTGAAAAAGAATTGCCCCGAGCTTTTTACTTTCAATTAGAGGCTTCATTGAATATAGAAATTTCTCAAATGTCTCCTTTATCTCATTCCGTTCTGGCCTTTTTTCCATCCGCGTATCGAAAGGGTCGTGAGTCATCACTTTGAAAGCTTTTACTGCGAACTCAAAATTTTCCGTGGTCTTCTTTGCCAGCCCTTCCATTGTCTTAATTCCCGGGAGCGTATAATATGTGAAATTTATCTCCACAGTATCGAACCCAAGCTCCTTCTCATAGTACAGAAGGGCATCTTTTGGTTGAATATCTTTAGGATAGACTACTCCCCGCCAGTCTGGAAATGAGAATCCACTAGTCCCAATCTTTATCATTTCAAATATCCGACAATCCTGGAATGTTTTAGCCGGCCAATTCCATAGCCCCAAATAAAAAGTGGGCCCACTAGGATTCGAACCTAGGACTCCCTGATTATGAGTCAGGTGCTCTAACCAGCTGAGCTATGGGCCCAAATAGAGTCTCTGGATTAGATTTATATCTATTATATTAGTGGGATAATAAAACGTCAAGATAATTAATTATACCCTACTTTCGCCAAATTACCTTCTTGATAATATGGCCGGAGCCCAGAAAAAGGATATTCCCCTGTGGTCAAATGAAAATTTTTTGTTCTTTAAGTTTAATAGTAATTAATGTCTCTGTTGTGGTAGTGCCCGGAATTGCCCTTATCCTATTGATAACAACTAAGGCAAGTTCGTCTATATCCTCCGCTTCCACAGTCACCACAAGGTCCCACCGACCGAAAACAGCAATAACATTCTGCACCCCACTAATTTGCCTTATCGCTTCCATAACATCTTCTTCATGCCCGGATAGCAGGCGCACGAAGACAAGACCGGAGACCATCCTGTCTCCTCCTTATCTCTTCGGAATTTGACTAAGCCGCCGTCTAATACCGACTGAGAACGATAGCTCCATTGCCAGATTCAGCGCATTTTGAATAGATCCGCAAAATACTTCACCTTGCAAGCATGCTCAAGAGAACATATGGTCACGAATGCCTCTTCAACAATTTTTCCAATCGCAATTGACCCATGTTCCTTTATTATCACCCCTTTGTGGTCTTTAAGGGCATTTGCTGCATTTTGGGCAAGTTCTTTGGAGCCCACTCCGCCTGTTATGATGGGAATCTCGTGCAGGAAGTATTTGCTTTCACAGTCAGTGGGAACCAAAAGGTCGGCGGGGCAAATCATCGACTGAATAATCGCAAATGGAGAATGGGCGTGGATTACGGCTAACGCTGAAGTCTCCTTATAAATATGCCTATGGACTATTGTTTCCGAAGAGGCTATGGTATCAAAACTGCTTGGCCTATCGAGGTCTAGTTCTACGACCATATTTTCGTCCACCTCATCCAGCATACTTCCGCTTCTGGTGATTATGAGTTTGTTTCCCACTCTCACGCTAATATTGCCAAAATGGGAATGGGTCAGCCCGCATTGAACCATCTTTTTGCCGAATTTGCTAATTTCTCTCCACATTGTTGCTCCTTTGGAAATGGCACCAGTTAGTTATGCCCCCACAGTTTTATAGACCCTGGGGGACCTTCTTTACCTTTGAATGTTGAGTTGTTGCAGTTTCTCCTCGGTAGGAATTCCGTTACTATCCCATCCCCGGAAACGGTAATATTCGAGAAGGGAAGCCAGAAAGTCATCTTTATTTATGTTCCTCCCATCAACACCGCCGTCTTCCTGGAAGAACCTTTCCGGAAGGGTGTCGTCTCTACTACTGAATTTTTCTTTCAGGTTGAATAATCTTTCTATATTCCAAACCCTTTCTCCTATTTCAAGTAGACTTTCCGAGACAAAATCTACTCCAGTTACTGCACTTAAGATATTTGCCCACTCTTCTTCTCCCACGCTGAAAAGTGCAAACTTGCAAACCACTAAAGAATCTACTGCGGTGAATAGATTCTGGATAACCTGAACAAGGCCAGATTTTCCTGAGAAAGTCAGCCTATTTACCAGTTTTGGTTTGCCGAAAATCTCCGGACCGATCATATATGCCCTCAGGTGGCACCCTCCTCTGTTAGAGGTCGCGTATCCCAAAGCCAACCCTAATACTCCCCGTGGGTCATAACCCGGTAACTCTAGACCCTTGACCTGCATGCTTATGTAAGGTCTCTTATGGGCTCTGGCATATCTCATTGAGCCTTCAGACAATTCATGGCCAATGCCTCTCCTTTCGCCAATTAATTCAACTAACTTTACCAATTCTTCATCTGTGAGTTGCTTGCCGTTTAGTTCTGAAAGGCAGGCAATCGTACTGCCAGCGGTAATAGTATCCATTCCGTAGTCATTACAGAGTCGATTTGCCTCCATAATTGTCCGGATGTTGGAAATCCTGCAGGAGGCACCGAACATACTTATGGTTTCATATTCCGGTATCTCCATCCGGGTATCTCTGACTTCGCGTTTACAGGCTATAGGGCAGACATAGCACGGGGCTTTTCTTATCGAAAATGATGAATTTATCTTCTCTCCGGAAATCTCCTCTGCAAAATCGAACCGAGAAAACCTGAAATTGCCGGTGGGAAAAATCCTCATATAGTTTATTAGATTCACGAGGACTGCTGTTCCGTACTCCCTAAGACCTTTCGACGATACAGGGCTGGCAACAATGAGCCTAATTATGTCTTGAAAATATTTCTCATATCTTCCCGCGTCAAAAATTGGTACCTTATCTTTTCCCTTAACTACAATCGCCTTTAAATTTTTGCTACCCATAACGGTTCCCAACCCACCGCGGCCACAGGTATGAGTATAGTCATTCATTATATTGGCAAACCTTACTCCTTTCTCTCCAGCCTTTCCAATGCACGCAACTTTCCCGAATTTGGATAATTCCGCAGTAACTTCTCGCGTATTCTTGCCCCAGAGATGCTTTCCCTCTCTTATTGAGATTTTCCCATTGTGAATCTCTATATATACTGGTTCCTCCGCTCTTCCAGATATCACCAATCCATCGATTCCGGCAAATTTCAATTCTGGGCCAAAGTTGCCGCCGCTATTAGAATCGAACATGGTTCCAGTAAGCGGAGATTTTGAAACTGCAGCAAACCGTCCAGAAGTGGGACAGCTTGTGCCGGTGAGGGGTCCAGCAGCAAAGACGAGGATGTTTTCTGGAGATAGCGGGTCAACACCGGGTTTCAGTAAATCGTAGAGGAACTTTACACCAAAACCTCTTCCCCCTAAATATTCCCTGAGGAACTCTCTACTTAAAGGCGCAAACTCCGCTTTCCTTTCGGTTAAGTCAACCATAGCTATCCTGCCAATCCAGCCAAACATATTATCCCCCGGCAATTATGGGAAAGATAGAAATGGTGTCGCCCTCTTTAAGGAGGGTATTTTTTCTTTGGGTATACTCATTAACAATGACAAGTAGAGGCTCGTTCTGGGGAATTCCTAACTTGGAAAGTAAATCCCCTACTGTTGAATGTTCCTGGATGTCTATTTCCAGATTTCTCTTATCGGAGTACTTTCTAATACTGGCAAACAACCTTACATTTACTTTCATGGAAAAAATAAGTTGTCCCCTTTTCTAAAAGAGGCAGTACGGTGTCGGGCAGCCACCAGCATATTCCAAATCGACACTGACATATCCGGGTGTTTCCTCTCTTATTTCTTCTGGCACAGAACCGAGATATAACACCTGCTGGGGCTTACTGCCATACCGATAGATTGTAATTCCTTTGCATCCGAGCCTATAGGCAAGTTTGTAAACCCTTTCCACTTCCTCAACAGTGGCTTCGTAGGGCAGATTGACTGTCTTTGATACAGCGTTATCCGTGTATTTCTGGAAAGCTGCCTGCATTCTCACATGCCATTCGGGAGAGATGTCAAACGCTGTCATAAATATTTTCCTTACTGAGCTAGGAATTCTCTTTAAATGTTGAATCGAACCTTTCTTTGCTATCTCCATCATCAATTTCTTATCATAGAACCCTTTCTCCATCGCCACCTCTTCAAACAGGCTATTTGTCTCGAGAAATTGTGTGCCTTCCAGAATGCTACGAATATAGGATATGGCAAATAGAGGCTCTATACCGCTGGAACAACCTGCAATAGTGCTTATTGTCCCTGTGGGTGCAATTGTCGTTAGAGCAGCATTACGCACCCTCACTTTTTTTCTATCCCAGACGCTTCCTTTAAAGTTTGGAAAAACGCCCCTTAGCTTTGCCATTCTCTTCGATTCTTCTCTTGCCTCCCTTGTGACAGATTGCATAACCTTCTCGGCAATCCGGATTCCATCTCGGGAATTATAGGGGATGCCCAATTTTATTAGCATTTCAGCAAATCCCATGACCCCCAGGCCTATCTTTCTATTACCCTTTGTGACCTTCTCTATCTGCTCGAGCGGATATCTATTTACATCAATAATGTTGTCCAAAAAATGGACAGCGGTTCTTACCACAGCCCCCAATTTCTGCCAGTTTATCTTTCTATTCGTAACCATTTTTGATAAATTTATTGAGCCCAGAACGCAAGATTCATAAGGCAACAAAGGCTGTTCGCCACAAGGGTTAGTGCTTTCTATTTTCCCGATATGAGGTGTAGGATTTGCCCTATTTATTCTATCCATAAATACAAGCCCTGGGTCTCCTGTTTTCCACGCAGTCGCTACTATCAAATTAAATACGTCTCTGGCCTTCAATCTTCTAATACTCCTTCCTGTTCTTGGATTTATCAGCTCGTACTCCTCATCTGCCTCAAGCAATTTCATAAACCTATCCGTAACGGCAACGGATAAATTGAAATTGCTGAACGCTCCTTCTCTGGTTTTGGCCGTAATAAACTCTAAGATATCGGGGTGGTCTATTCTCAGGATTCCCATATTTGCTCCCCTTCTTCTGCCACCCTGTTTGATTATATCTGTTGCCATATCAAACACGCGCATAAACGAAACGGGTCCAGAAGCAACTCCCTTGGTTGACTCAACTAAATCTCCTTTTGGCCTCAATCTTGAAAATGAGAATCCTGTACCCCCTCCGGACTGGTGGATTAGAGCCATATCTTTTACGGCCTCAAAAATAGATTTCATAGAATCTTCAACCGGCAGCACAAAGCAGGCAGCCAACTGTCCCATTCTTGTCCCGGCATTTATAAGAGTAGGAGAATTAGGAATGAATTCCAGATTTGACATTATCCTGTAAAATTCGTCTTCTGTTTCTTCTGTATTCAACTTCTTCCCATAGAGGCTATCAACAGTGGCCACCACTCTTGCTACTCTTTTAAACATTTTCTTAGGAGTTTCGATTAGATTTCCGAACTCGTCTTTTAATAAATACCTTTTTTCCAGAATTCTTACTGCATTTACCGACAATTTTAAATCGTCTTCTATCCCGAAAATTCTTTTGGCTTCGCGAACCTCCCTTCGCTTTTGGCGATAGATGATGTAAGCCTTTGCGACTTTGGCAAGGCCGTTCTCAATCAATACGTGCTCTATGATATCCTGTACATCCTCAACGCCAGGAATCTTTCTGGCAAATCTCTTATTGACTATCTTTATGACCTGTTGTGATAGTCGCTCTGCCAATTTTTTGTCCTTTACCCCTACTGCCAAAATGGATTTTTCAATAGCCCTAGTAATTTTATTTTTATCAAAACTGACTATTCCACCATCCCTCTTACGAATTTTGCTTATCATTTTCCTCCCCATAGGAAGAGCTAACGCTCCTATTGCCGAGCATTGAAAGGACTTTTGCTTAACAGCATAGAAATAATCTAACTATTTTTTAGAAAATAATCAACAAAAAAATCCCTGAACCATAGGAGGAAAAACCCAGCATTTCCGGTGACCAGAAGCCACCCACTGCACGGTTTTCCTAAAGCTCAGGGATTCCGTACACGGAATTATTCAATGTATTCTCTTAGATATTTACTTCTTGAGGGATGTCGTAGTTTTCTTATCGCCTTTGCTTCAATTTGTCTTACTCTTTCCCTCGTCACATTAAATATTTGACCTACTTCCTCCAGAGTGCGAGGGTAACCCACTCCGATTCCAAATCTCAATTTGATGATTCTTGCCTCGCGCTCAGTCAAAGTTGATAACACTCGCTCTATTTCTTTTTGACGCAAAACATCTAATGCTACGTTGACGGGAGAAAGGTTATCACGATCTTCAATGAAATCTTCAAGATGGCTTTCTTCTTCTTCACCGATAGGAGTAGCTAAGGATATTGGTTCTTGCATTATTTTTAATACGGCTCGTATCCTTTCTTGTGTCAGCTTCATTTCTTTAGCGTATTCCTCCACCGAGGGGTCTCGTCCATATTTCTGACGATAACGCCGGGCAATTTTTGTCAATTTGCTGATAATCTCTTTCATGTGTACAGGAATCCTGATCGTGCGAGCTTGGTCAGCTATGGCCCGATTTATAGATTGCCTAATCCACCAAGTTGCGTAAGTTGAAAATTTGAACCCTCTCTTGTATTCAAATTTGTCAACTGCTTTCATCAACCCGATGCTACCTTCCTGGATTAGGTCTAATAAGGACAGGTTGGGGTTAATGTGCTTTTTGGCAATACTTACCACAAGCCTTAGGTTTGCCTTGACAAGTTTCAGTTTGCCATCGAGAATCTCTGACTCGAGTTGAGCGACCTGATTATATAGGTCCCGTATTGCCAAAGAGTCCATTCCCGTGCTCCGCTCAATCTGCAGAAGCCGCTGGGAAGCACCTCTTAAATCTTTGTTCACTCCTTCCATCTCTTTTAAAGTGACTCCTGTCTTCTTTCTAAACTCTGACGAAGGAATTTTCTTCGCCTTGGCTTTTTGCCATAGCTTTTTTGCCTCGACAACAGGAATCTTCAGTTTTCGCTGATAATAATCGATTTCCTTTTCGATCTGTCTTAACCTTAGGCCTGTTTGTTTTATTTTCGCAATTATTTTCTTAATCTTTTCAGACTTTAAGTTTAAATCCAGAATTTGCTCCAATATTTTCTTTTTTTCCTGACTTAGTAATTTCTGGAATTTATCCTTTAGCCTTTTAGCAATTCTCTTTGCCTTCAATTTATCATGGTAGCCGAGTATTTTCTTTTCACTCTTGCCGATTTCCCGAACCACTTTTTTCATTTTTTCTCTCATTCTGGCTAAAGCTGCGGTAGTCTTTCGGCCTCGAGGCATCAGGTCCTTAGGAGTAATTTCACATTTCTCTAACATCTTTCCCATCTGTTTTATCTCTGCCAGGGCAATGGGAGATTCCAAGGCTACCTGCTTCAGTTTCTTTTCATTGTCCTTAATATTCTTGGCCAAATACATTTCCTGAGTTCGGCTAAGAAGAGAAACCTTGCCCATTTCGTTGAGGTACATCTTTATTGAATCACTTGTCTCCACTTCAGTGGTCGGAGTTATAGGAACTAACCCTCCCTTTTCCTCTTCAACTTTTTCCGGCCTCTCGATCAGGGAAATTTTATCAACTACATCGATTCCCATCTCATCCAGCCTGTTAAAAATATCGTCTATTTCCTCGGTATCGGTTACATCTTCAGGGAGTTGCTCATTTATCTCTTCATAAGTCAGTTTTCCTGTTTCTTTTCCCTGCTTAATTAATTCCGAGACCTTTTCTTGATAGTTTTTCATCTCCACTTCCCTTAATTTTCCTTGTCAATTCTTTAAATTTTTCTATTTTTTCCCGTTCTACCGGTAACCCTCTATCTATCAAAGTTGCAACTTCTTCGCTTATCTTTCTATATTCCTCTTCTGGCCTATGCATCTTTACCCTTTCAATCAACGCATTGGCCATCGTCGGGGAAAATTCTGCATTCTCTCCTTCGATGGCAAGGGATGCGATAACTTGATTGATCTGGCTTGAGAATTGCAATTCCTGACCGTAAATCCTATCCATAACTATTGCCGGCCCTACAGGCTCCTTATTATCGCATAATTCATATATGACGCTCACAACCACAGAAAGGTCACCTATGACGAAGTCTTCAGGAGAAACTTGTGCCTTGATTGCTTCAATTTCTTCGGGATAATTGATCATTATCTGTACAAGCCCCTTTTCCGCCTTGAGAATCCCCTCCTGAGCACTATGGTCTCGAAAATCTCTGGCGAGTTCTTCCCTGTAAGATGGTTTTTCCCACTGGTAAGTCTTTCTGTTTATCCTTTCCAGCTCCAGAAGTAGAGTCTGCTCATCAACAGAAATTAGCTGGGATATCTTTTTGACTTCCTCCTTCTGTTCTACGAGGTTCTTTATTCTGGCAATAGTTGGCAGGACCCCCTCCACTAAAACAATTTTACCTTCAGAACTATTCAAATCGGCAGTTTGTAAAACCAACTTAGTCCGGTAATCAACCAGAGAAAGTGACTGGAAAATTTCTTTTTGAAATCGCTCCACCCCATAAGACCGAATAAAATCGTCGGGGTCTGTCCCTTGCGGAAGTGGCACTACTCTCACTTTTAGTCCACTATCCAGCAAAAGGTCAAATCCCCTTAATGCAGCCCTAACCCCGGCCGCATCTGGATCGTATACTATTACTACTTCTTCAGCATACCGGGATATTATGGAGACATGACTATCGGTTAAAGCAGTCCCCAGAGTAGCCACACTGTTCTCAAACCCAAATTGGTGGCAAGCCAGAACATCCATATATCCTTCTAAAATTATTATTTGGTTCTTTTTCTGAATAGAATCCTTGGCCAGATTTAGTCCATAAAGGGCCCTTCCCTTACTAAACACGAGAGTTTCTGGCGAGTTCAGATATTTTGGTTCCCGTTCCCCTAAGACCCTACCACCAAATCCAATTATCCTGGACTGGGCATCAAAAATCGGGAAAATAATCCGGTCGAAAAACAGGTCGCAATAATCATTTTTCTTTTCGGAAAAGGTGATTAAGCCTCCCTTTTCCAATAGGCCCTTGGAATAACCTTTGTTGATAGCCTCATCCAATAGACCCTTCCCTGCGCCGGGCGAATAGCCAAGCCCAAATCTATCAATTATTTCTTCCTTCAGTCCTCTCTTTTTGAGGTATTCCCGGGCCTTCTCAGCAGATTTCGTACTTTTTAAACACCTCCGAAAAAACTCGGCTGCATAATGATTGATTTCAAAGAGACTCTTTCTCTCCTGCGAAATTCGAGAGGCTTCCTCCTGGCTCGCTTTATCCTTGGGTAGAGAGATCCCGGCTCGCTCAGCCAACCTTTCAACAGCCTCCATAAAACTTACCTTCTCATGCTTCATCAAGAAATTGAAAACATTTCCTCCCTCTCCGCAGCCAAAGCAATGAAATATCTCTTTTTGCGGCGAGACTATGAAAGAAGGCGTCTTTTCTTGATGGAATGGACAGAGCGCCTTAAAATTGCTCCCAGTTTTCTTTAGAGGCAAATATTCAGAAATTACCTCAACTATGTTACTACTCTGTCTTATTTGGTCTATTAAGTAGCCCGGGATAGCCAAATTTGCCTCTTTGTAAAAATTATCTCTCGATTCGGTAGAAGCCCGAACAAGGGATAATGATTAGAGGACCGAACTTCTCTATGGCCCGGTCCAATAGAAGGTTGATTCCCAAAGTATCCGATGCTATGTGACCAGCAATTACAACATTTATATGACACTTTTCAGCATTTTCATAGTGTTTTTCGCTCATGTGCATTCCCACTATAGTGCCAATACCTGAAAGGCTGAGCCTCTCCAAGGCTTCTACAGACCCTTCCGTACCACCTGTCATATCAACAAATATTTTTCCAGCACGCCTGTTTTCAGAACCAACGACAACCTTTGGTCCGCTGCCCTTACTGGCAGATTCCTTATACTCTGGAATCTCCCCCAAAACTTCAATCACATCCTCTACTCTTTCCGGTTTCTTTTCGTCCATTAATCCTTGCAAATATGTCGCTACAAAATTATCTGCTGGCGTATGCACACAAATGAAGGAAATTTCGAGCAATCTTGCTGCATCGGCCGCTCTGAAATGATTCACTGCCATCACTTTCCGGCTGACTTGTTTTATTCTCTTTTCCATAAGGCTCTCTGCTATATTTATGGGAACACCGTACTTATTAAGAATATCTACCTGCATGTCCATAACCTCATAGAAATTAGCATAGGCACGGCCTTCTGGATGATGGGCAAGGGCTAACTCGATCTCTCTCCCTCGAGACCTTAACCGATCGGCCAGGAGCAGCTCTGGAGTTTCTATGTCAATTCCTGCCAAAATATTCTTTATTTCTTTCTTTGTGTCGTTTAATATCCTTGTATCGCTGTAGGGATTGATAAGCTCTTCCTGGTCATACTCTCCTTTTTTTGCATCATCGAGTTTCTCAAACTCTTCCTTTCTCCTTTTTATCTGTTGAGCAACCCTTTCCATCCCGCGAGGGTCCCGGGAAATTCCCTCTTCCGTAACGAATCTATAAAATTCAGTAAGCTTCATTTTTCATCTCCCTCAAATCTTCCCTTCACGATTCAGTATTGCAGGAACTATCTCTCCCCAAGTAGAAATTTAGTCTTAAATCACGCCCTTTCCTAGCCATAACTCCCTAATTACAGGGCGCGATTTTCCAAACAGTTTATTCTCGATTACCTTTTTCTTTTCAGGCGACTTAAAAACTTAAGTTCCCTTCTTCTTTGCTTTCTTTTCGCTTCAGCGATTTTCCTCTTTCTGCGGACGCTAGGACTTTCATAATATTCCCTTCTTTTTATTTCTGTCATAAGTCCAGCTCTTTCGCATTCGCGCTTGAATCGCCTTAAAGCATCGTCTATTGACTCATCTTCTCTGACTTTTACCTCGGTCACATCTCTTCACCCCTTATGTGAACCAGCCCCCGACAACCATCACCCTGGAGGCCAGGTCAATTTTCGACCACCCAACAGGTGAAAATGTAAATGGAAGACACCTTGACCAGCGTCGGCATTACAATTTGCTACGATACGGAAGCCACACTGGGCAATGCTTTCATCGTAAGCCAACTTTTGAGCAAGTAGATAGATATCTCCTATTAAATCTTTGTCTTCTCTATTGAGGTGCATAACCGTTGGGATATGTTTTTTCGGAACAATCAAAATATGTACCGGTGCCTGGGGATTAACATCCCTGAAGGCCAGTATCCTGTCATCCTCATAAACTATGTTGGCCAAAACTTTCTTGTTGGCAATATCACAAAAAATGCATTTTTCCATGGTGTTTGCAAAATAGTGAGTTTAATGGTGCAAAATATCAAACTTTTATAATAACACAAAAAAAAGAATTTGTCAAGGGAAAAAACATTTCTAACTACTCTACCCTAGACATCTCTGTCTTTAGTAGGTTAATCATTGGCGTGGGCGTCGGGTCCACACAATTTGCCAATGCCAGATAAGTGCTGACCCAATCACCAAGATATATGAGGGAATGGAGGCGAGAAAGGAAACATTTTCCCCGTGAGACTATATGCTCAGCCCCTGCTACTTTGTCTTTTAAAATATTCTCTGTGATTTTCATCCTCTCTTTAATTCTTTCATTTTCACCACTGTCCCTTAGGAATATCACGTAAAACTTCCTTGTAAATTCGGTAACTGTTGCCCAGACTTCAATCTCATTATGATTCATTTCTGGCAATAGACTGAAGAAGGCCACAGTTTTGCTATTTTCATTGAATTGGTTCTTCCACCGAACGGCACAGGCAGCCAAGTGGTCTGGGGCATATATTAAAATAGGATGTCCCTTTATTCTTTCTGACATTTCCTTTGCTGAGTTAGCCTTATTTTGCGGGCTATACTCTTTGCACAACTTCTTCAGGTTCTGGATTGTCTCGCCAACCTCTTCTTCCTTAGGACTAATTAATCTCAGTTTTTCCATAAGCGTGAGCATTGGGAAAAATAGGTAGCCAAAAGTCGCCCGTGGCGGCATCCCTCCTACTATTTCAATTAAATCGACCCCTTCTTTTCGACAAAGTTCTCTTAGCCTTCCCCCACTGGTAATAGCTATGACCTTTGCAGAACGAGAAATGGCATTTTGATAAGTAGATAGAGTTTCTTCGGTGTTACCCGAGTAACTGACCACAAAGACTAAGGTGTTGTCCCTTACATAATGGGGAAGGGAATAGCTCCGGTTAACCTCAATTGGGATCTTTGTTTCTCCCTCGAGATACGACTTTAGTAGGTCCCCACCCGCTGCTGAACCGCCCATTCCACAGACCACCACCTGCTGAATCGAATTGTATCTTTTAACATTAATAGGATATTTCTTGGCGATTTGTACTGCCTGTTCACATTGGATAGGAAAATCTTCCAGATATCTAAGCATCGCATTCATCTTCTGACTAACCATTTCTAACCTTCTCTTTTATGAGTTTCCTTTGTAAGCCTCACACCATGAACTGCCCGCTTGGGGTCATGAGGCCTCTCACACTGACCGGATCAAGGGATGGCCCCAAATTTTTCAATAATTTTGTTTACCTCTTCCTGCTCTAAGCTGGCCAGCACTCGATTGGCAAGATCCTTCGCATCGGTCAAGCTCGTTGAGCGAACGATCTTCTTAATCTTGGGAATAGCCAACGGGGACATGCTCAACTCATCGAGAGCCATACCGAGAAGAATCGTTGTAAAAGAAGGGTCTGCAGCCATTTCTCCGCACATCCCAACCCATTTACCTGCTTCATGCCCGGCGTCTATTACCCTTTTAATAAGGCGCAAAATTGATAGGTGAAGGGGCTTGTAAAGGTGAGTGACATTTTCGTTAACACGATCCACAGCGAGAGTATATTGGATTAGATCATTTGTCCCGATGCTCAAGAAATCGGCCTCTCGAGCCAGAATGTCGGCAATCAGGGCAGACGAAGGAGTTTCAATCATTACTCCAACTTCCATATTTTCGTTAAAGGGTATGCCCTCTTTTCTCAATTCACTCTTTGCTTCTTCCAGCAATTGATTAGCGTGTCTCAGTTCTTCTACACAGCATATCATAGGATACATTATTTTCAGATTCCCTTCTACTGAGGCTCGCAAAATAGCCCTCAATTGCGTCTTAAAGACATGAGGATATTTGAAGCATAGCCGAATCGCTCTCAAACCCATAAATGGATTCCGTTCTGGAGAGATGCCAAATTCAGCTACAAATCTATCTGCTCCCAGGTCCATTGTCCTGATTACCACAGGATAAGGCATCATTTTCTGGGCTACAGAGGCGTATTGCTGGTACTGTTCCTCTTCCGAAGGCAGGTCGACTCGGTTTAGGTAGATATACTCGGTGCGAAATAATCCAATGCCTGTGGCACCGTGAGCATGAACTGAAGGAATTTCTTCCGGCACCTCGATGTTTGCGTGTAATTCGAACCTATGTTCATCTGCTGTTACCGCTGGAAGGTCCGTCAATTTCCTCAACGCCTTTTCGTCTTCGAAATATCTTTTCTTCTGGCGCTCATAATTCTCAATTGTAACTGAATCAGGGTTAATGATAACAATTCCCTCTATCCCATCCACAATTATAGTGTCACCCGGCTTGACTTTCCTGGTAACATTTTTTAAACCCACCACAGCGGGGATCTCCAGCGACTGCGCCATAATTGCAGTATGGGAAGTCCTCCCGCCAATGTCCGTGGTAAATCCTATCACGTTTTCCTTACGCATCGCAATAGTGTCTGCAGGAGTAAGATTATGAGCAACTACAATCACTGGCGAGGGGAGAGTAGCCAGGTCTTCCCTTTCCCGGCCGAGTAAGCGCTTCAATACTCTTTTCCCCACATCCAGAATGTCGCGGCTCCGCTCTCGTAGATACCCGTCATCGATCATATTGAAGGTTTTTGTTATCTTATCAATCACCATCTGCAGGGCATATTCGGCATTCACCCTTTGCTCAGTGACCATATTTATGACATCGTCTCCAAGGATCGGGTCTTCTAAAATTAGAACATAGGCGTCAAAAAGGCGCACGTGTCTTTTGCCAAGTTGCCTTAGCACTTTCTGCCTTATTCCGTCCATTTCCTCTTTTGTCTGGGCAAGCGCCTTACGAAAGCGAATAATCTCTTGCTTTATATCACCAGGGCTTATTGTCCTCTTGGAAATATAAAAGTCCTCCTCTTCGAGAAGAAAAGCTTGCCCTATTACAATCCCGGGGGAAGCAGCAATTCCCTTCAACATAATCTCTACTCCTCATCAAACTTTCTTATGAATAATTCCTCTATCTTTTTTATGGCTTCTCTTTCGTCTTTCCCATTAACCGTCACTGTTATCTCGGAACCGCACTCCGCTGCCAACATCATAATTCCCAGAATACTATCTCCATCTACTACCTGACCGTTTTTCATTATTGATACTTTTGATTCAAACTTACCTACAGTCTGGGCAAGGAGCGCTGCAGGTCTTGCGTGTAGACCTAATTTGTTATTAACTCGAATTCTTTTCTCTAACATTAGCGTACCTAAATTGTTCCTACATTAGCCCTTTGGCTCTTAGAAATTACCATAAAAGAAATTCTGACTTCAGTTCCAACGAACTTTATTACCACTACCGCCCATGACAGGCGATTTCAGGCCTCATGTCAAAAAACGGTTTTTACTTAGACCATATATGCTCGCACAGATGAAATTACAATAAGTAAATATAGAAGTCTTATTGAAGAAAATCGCCAGCGATTAAGGAAGACAGCCGCAAGGAAAAAAGCCAAGAAATAGACACTTTGCATCCCTTTCCATTCCCGTAAGAATAATACTATAAGGGCAAGTAGGACAAGACCTAGGCCGACAAGACGGCTACTCGATATTGTGCGAGAATATTCCATTTTCTTGAAGAGCCTCACCACTTTTGTCTTCTTTTTATAACCTTCCAATAGCCCTTTAACGCGGGTATGAAAATGAAGAAAATTATAGAGAAATAGAAAGATTGGCGGCACCAGCCAGGCACCCTCCCACTTCTTCAAATATATTATTACCAGGACACAAGCTACCAATGCAGTAAAGGGGCGCCAGGTTGCCCAAAATAGCGAATCGCCAATTCCCCCGAATGCCCCGCCCATACTCATTTTTACCGCTGTAATCTGTTCCGGCTTAACCCCCTTTCCCATTGCCATTTCCTCTTCGAGACGAGCGACTATCCCTATTACTACATCCGCAAAGTAAGGGTGGGTGTTAAAAAATTCCAAATGTCGCCTATAAGACTCCACTCTTTTTTCTCTTTCCGGATAAATTTTATTCAGGACCGGAGCCAGTATATAAAGGAAACCCAGATTCTGCATCCGTTCGAAATTCCAAACGGCCTGAAGAGAGAAGGCTCTCCAGAAGAGGCGATATAGGTCAAAACTCTTGATTATTCTATTATCCATTTGGTCGAGCTTCATACCTTGACCTTGCCCTCGTATGGGAAAACCATAAAGGTGTTAAAAGCTATTGCCAAACCTAAAGCCGGCAACAGCCTATATGCAAGGTCCAGGCCTAACAATATGCTATTTGGCAAGCATGAGAACAATTTGGGAAGAAAATATACACCTAGCCCAATTGCAATCAGGGAAAAAAGGAATCCTTTAGCAAAAAACAGAAATAGGCTGAAATAGTTCACTTTTTCTATAGCACCGAAATTACCTTTGGAGAGTTCTCGGTCCAAATAATGGACGAAATGCGCGTTTAGTTTTCTCTGTTTTACGTCTACACTCCTGAAGATTTCTCCCAGAGGCATCGTCAATGCCAGAACGACCATTCTATAAGAACCCTGAAAATTGTTATCAGATGCAATTGATTTCTCAGTCAACGCTATGACGCTCGCGCAAGCTACTGCTACTATTGTTGCATCAGGCGGAATGGCCGCACCTACGGATATCACATTCATCCACATCAGTTCTAGAAGAACCCCGACAATCAGTCCTGTCTTAAGGTCTCCTAGGAGGAAGCCTATAAGAGGCGCCGAAACAATAGGTCTTGAGACCATTATCTGTCCCCAGGCGCTCACATCTAAACCCACCAATCCTCCAATGAAACTGGCTGAAAGGACTTCACCAATCATCTAAGAACCCGCCCCCATCCGACCTCACTAAACAATTACGTAAAGTAAGCGTCCAGGCATCGCTACGGTTTGCAAGAACTTTAAGTTATGCCCACTGCATCATATTAGGCCACTACAATTTAGAGGTTTTCAATTCTTAACTTTAAAGTGATATTCCTTGCTTCGTTGGATTTTAGGTTTAACTTCCAGTGGGGAAATACAACTGATTGCTGATACATACGCTCGTAGGCTGCATCCCCCTCTGAAACCGTTTCTATCGGAAAATGCCACAACGAACAGAATGGATTGAATTTTAGGGTTATGTTTATCCGATGATGCTCGTCGTGCATCTGGATTTCCTTCAAATTCAAAATTTCTCCTAATGAAGAGAAGGGTCTTCTTTCTTCTTCCTCTGGTAGATAATAATAAGATCCTTTATCCTCTGGCGAGGAGAAGGAAAAGTTAAATTCAGAGCCGAACCATAAATCTGTCGGGTTTTCTCCTCTGTTCACAATTTGATAAACAATGAGAATATCGGCAGAATTTGCTGATACTACCACCTTCTTTTCCACTCTTATGGGGTGCTGAAAATCTCCCACCCAGACAAACCCTTCCCTAACGAAATCTATCCCATTCGGTTCAATTTTATATTTATAGGGCTGGTCGACAAAGTCTCCCTGTTCTCCATACTGGCAATTTGAGAAATCGTCAATCTTTGTATCGGGATGCAGGAAATGGTCTACCAGAGAGACCCTTTCATACCAGTCATAATGGAGATATTTTGCCAAGTTTTTGTCTTTCACTTTTTCCATATCATGAATTGACCTTATGTTTCGATTCTTCAAATTTGGTTTGGAATTAAATAGGCTGGCTCGAATAATCTCTTCATGATACGCTTCCTTCCTTCGTGTCAAAATGGTCAACAGGTTCAAACTTTCCGGTTTATAATCCAATTCAAAGAGAGACGCACCTACGGAAGGCCTGAAGTAGGCATTAAGTAAAGATGTGCTAACCAAGACCTCTGGCCTTCCATCCAGGTCAAAATCAAATTCCTGGCTTTCCATCCATTGCCGACGAGATTGATTCTTGCTATCAACTATCTTTTCTGCATTAATCAGATGTTCGTAAGTGGCCTTTCTCAGGTGCGGGAAATAGAGCCCTCCAAAGATGCCGTGCCAGTACGCGCAGTTACACTGTCCCTTCCAAAGTTCCTCTCTCGCTTTCTCCAGCCACTCTGGAAGTTGCATGTTTTCTTTAAACTCCTCTGAAACCTTGCTCCTTTTCCCGGTATCGCTACTTTCCTCGCCATATAAGTTCTGAACTGCTCTGAAAATCTTATTGCTCACCAAGAGCATCTTCTTCTGCATCCAGTTGCTCTCGGGATATTTCACAAAGAAATTCCTCCAGAAACCCCCTTTCAGGAACCTTACATACCGTTCGGACTGAGGCAATTTTTCAATTTCTTTTCGAATGTCGGTAAATTCCCTCCTCGCCTTAGTCGGTAAAACCCATTCCATCATTTGGGAATAGGACCCCGTGGGGAGATATATTCTGCCCTTGGGTCCAAACTGTGCAATATACTCGGAGATGGTAAATGTTTGAATCCATTCTCTATTTTTCTCCAGTTCGCAGAAGAATTTTTCAAGCCAATTCTGCCCGTATACCAAGTCATTGGTTCCTGGCCAGATGCCAAACTTCTCTCCATCGTCAGCCATTACTGCCAACTTCTCTTCTTTCTCTGCTGCCTGAGATTTGAAATAGTTAATCACTTCCTCTACAGGTTGGAAAGGTATAAGAAATCGTAGTTTTTCATTAATGGGCAGAACTTTAAGGGCATATCCTTGCTCCTCCGTAAGGTAGTATCCAAAAAGTTCCTCGTCGTAGAGACCGGCAGATTTGAATGGTAGATCGTCAATTATGGTATATTCCATACCTGCCTCACTAATTGACTTTGCCAAATGGGGTTCCCAGACGCGTTCTGCCAGCCACATGCCTTTTACCTCATAATTGAATAGGTCCTTGATATACTTGCTCAGTTTCACTATTTGGCCAATCCTATCACGGTCGTATAACATAGCCAAAATTGGTTCATAATAGCCACCGGACATAAGCTCAATTTGCCCTCTTTGTAGAAGATTCTTCACCATTGAAATAAATTCCGGGTGGTGCTCAACAATCCACTCCAGAAGGATCCCACTAAAATGGAAGGTCACTTTTATGCCGGGATGTTTTCCCAGAACGTCCAGGAACGGAAAGTATGCCTTCTGGTAAGCCTGTTCAAAAATGGCCTCAAAGTTACCAATTGGCTGATGGTTGTGAATACCGAAAACGAAGCTTATCCTTTTCATTTTCCGAACATTTCTCCTAAAAGCGGAAATTGTGGTTTCCTCAATTACTTCGTTCCTCTCTTAATAATTTCCATTATGTCAATCTTCTCATCGTCAGGGACCATTCTCGCTTCCAAATGAACCCCGAGCCTGTCCATTTCCTGAAAAGCTTGAATGTCCTCCTTTCCGACCGAAATGGTTTTGAGAATCTGTTTTTTCTCGGGAGAGTAATGCATCCCACCCACATTTACTTCCGTTATTCTTACTCCCTTATTAATCAAATCCAACACATTCTGTGGCGAGGCAAGAAGGAGCATCGCTCTATCACCTTCAAATTGACCGTTCAATATCGCCTCTTTCGCCTGAGCAACGGTCAGAATGGATATCCTGGTGCGCTCGGGAACCGCCATTGAAAACAGAGCCTTTTGCATTTGATCACCAGCCACAAAGTCGTCAACTACAACCACATGGTTGACTTTCAGTGATTTCATCCAGTTTTCAACTATCTGACCGTGAATTAACCGGTCATCAATCCTTACCAGAACCACGCCCATAGTTTATTTTTCGCCCTGCGAAAACCTGTCAAGGAACTTTTGCTTGACATCGACGATGCCCTCTTTGCCCTTCTGCCGGATGAGACGAGCCAATTCCTTCAGGGAAAGAGACTGGCGGTAATTTATAGCAGCAATTATCATAGGTAGATTGACTCCACTAATAATTTCAACCTTCTCATCATTAGCAAATTTAAGGCTGGCGTTTGCTGGCGTGCCTCCAAACATATCCACGAGAACGATTTTTCCTTCAAATTTTTCGCTTCCTTCCTTCACTATTTTCTCTACCTTTTCAGTCAATCTCTCCAGCCCATCCTTTTCACTTAGAGATGCGACCCATATACCTTTCTGTTCTCCTAAGATAGCCTCTGCTGCTTTAACCAAATATCGCCCAAACTCGCCATGAGTTACAACAATCAATCCAATCACTTTGAATTCGCCTTTCGCCCACCTATTAGGCACCCATGAGGGATCATCATTAAGTTGTTGACTTTTCAATATCTCGATATTGAACCTTAACAGGATATCTTTTCGCTAAGAACTTTTTTAGTTCGTTTACAATTATTACTGAGCGATGGCGTCCTCCTGTGCAGCCCACTGCTATGGTTAAATAAGATTTTCCTTCCCTGATATAGTAAGGAATAAGAAACTTCAATAGCCCGAAGTATTTTTTTAAAAATTTCTGAGTAACAAAAGCCTTCAGAACAAATCGGAAAACTTCCGGATCGTTCCCGGTTAACGGTCTCAACCTTTCAACATAATACGGATTTGGCAGAAAGCGGGTATCAATTACAAGGTCGGCATCAACCGGGATACCATATTTATAGCCGAAAGATATCAAACTAACATTCATCCTATCAACTTCTAGTCCTTCTTTGAAACTAGAAAAGATAACTTGCTTGAACTCTTGAGGCGTAAGAGCAGTAGTATCAATGATCTTATCGGCTCGCTCTTTTATTCCCATAATTCTTTTTCTTTCCTGAATAATAGTCTCAAGAATACTTCTGCCTTCCTTATCGAGAGGATGTTTCCTTCGCGTTTCGCTATATCTTCTCACCAGCACAGTATTACTGGCTTCCAGGAAGAGAATCTGGTGACTAAATCCCATCTTGCCTACTTCATCTAATGAGCTAAAAAGGTCATCCAAGAAATCTCCCTCCCTGATGTCAACTCCCAGGGCAACTCGTTTTATCTTGTTCTTCAACTGCAAACAGATTTCAGCAAACTTTGGTATAAGCGTAGTAGGCAGATTATCAACGCAGAAATATCCAAGGTCTTCAAAATTTTTCAACGCTGAACTTTTCCCCGCTCCCGAAAGTCCTGTTACGATGACAAAGTTGCCCTTGGCCATAAATCTTTTACCTGCCCTTTCCGTAAAATGGAAATAAAATCTGGATAACCGTCCTGCTCATGTAGCATAGAAACCGAAACTTCGAACTATTTCCTTTGTTTCTTTTGCCTGGTAATTTTTATCCATTCCTTATCCAACTCACTAACCGCAGAATATCCTTCTCTTCTTAGCCTTTCGTTCATAGCCGCTACTTCAATGATAATCGCAATGTTCCTTCCAGGACGAATAGGGATTACTAGTTCCGGAACCTTAACTTCTAAAATTGTGGTATATTTCTGGTCGAAACCAAGCAGTTCGTACTCCTTGGCCTTGTCCCACTCTTCAAGCCTAACTACCAGATCAATCTTTGCCGAACTTCTTACCGCGCTTGCCCCAAATAATTTCTCAACATCTATTATCCCCAGTCCCTGGACTTCCAGATAGTAGCGAATCGGTTCCTTGGCAAAGCCAATCAGGATGTTGCCCTTTCGCTGTTTGATTCCTACCACCTCTCCAGCAATCAAGCGATGGCCCCTATTGATAAGTTCGAGTGCACATTCGCTCTTACCAATACCAGTCACTCCTAATATCAGAATTCCAAAACCATATACTTCTACCATTACTCCTTGAATAGAGCTACTAAGCGTAAATTTATCTTCTAGAAAAGTAGAGACCCGATTCAGGAATGTCGAAATAGGGAGTGTTGTTCTCAACAGCGGAGTTTTCTCTCTCCGTGCCATTTTCATAAATTCTTCCGGAGGTTCAAGATTACCGGCAAGAATAAGACATGGAATCCTTTCGGAAAATAACTTCCGTAGCATACTGGCCTTTTTCCTGAAGTCTAACTTGCCCAGATACTCAATTTCTTCCCGATCCAGAATTTGAAGTTGACCGGAAGGTAAAATACTCGCTTTTCCGGCTAACGCCGAACGAGCCCGGATAACCTGCCAGGTAGTTATTTTACGATCTACGCCCTCTCTTCCGGCGACAAGATGTAAATTCAGCCCTGCACTTTTTTCTTTAAGTAATTCTCTAACGGAAAGCTCTACCATTCAACCGACCTCTAAAATGCTTACTTTTGCGGCCGTAACATGTTCATTAAATCCATTCGAGGCAATAAAGACCGAAGAGCATCTCCTGGCAGAAAAATATTCCGACCAAACCTGCTTAGTTCCGTCAATATGCATCTTCTTCCTTGATAATCTTAATTACTTCGCCGGGACTTTTTGCTTCCCGTAGTGCCTGTCTAAAGAACTTATCCTTAAGAAGCCGGGATATCTTTGCCAGGACTTTCAGATGCATGCCCGCTGAGTCCTGCGGAGCTACAAGGAGGAAAATTATATGTACATTTTCTCCATCTAAGGCATCAAATTCTACTCCCTTTAGAGATGTCCCAATTGCACAGACGATTTCTGTTATCTTATCCGTCTTAGCATGAGGAATTGCTATGCCCTGTCCAATACCCGTGGAGCCCAATTTTTCTCTTTCCAATAAAGCCTGAAGTATTTTTTCTTTTGAGTTCTCTTTTATTCTGTTTGCAGCGACCAACTTATTGATCAATTCCATCAGTGCTTCCTTCTTCTTGGTCGCCTCTAAATTCACTTCAATGGCATCTTTGCAAAGAAAGTCCATAATCTTCATTTCTTGCCTCCCATGCAAAACAGCCTTCTACTTCATCTTTACTTACTATAACAATAATTAAACTATATTTGGTTAATTTTGTCAATTTAACCAGCCGCACACAGTTAAACAGGATAATTACATCCTGAATTTCCTACCCAGGTAAACTTTGCGCGCTTCTTCTGATTCCAGTAGCTCCCTGGCAGTACCGGAAAGCAAAATCTTTCCCTCATACATAATATATGCTCTGTCAATAATTTCTAGGGTCTCTCTTACATTGTGGTCCGTAACGAGGACTCCCAACCCGTTCTTCTTAAGCCGCGCAACAATCTGTTGAATCTCAACAGTGGCTATAGGGTCAATGCCTACAAACGGCTCGTCCAAAAGAATATATTGAGGGGTGGTTACTAGAGCTCTGGAAATCTCCACCCTTCTTTTTTCTCCTCCTGATAGCAGGCAGGCCTTATTTTCCGCCAAATGGGCCACTCCCAGCTCCCCGAGTAACCTTCTCAATTTCTCTTTCTTCTCGGGCTCACTCAATTGTATTGTCTCCAAAATAGCCCATATATTCTCCCCGACTGTCAACCGCCTGAATATAGAAGGCTCCTGTGATAGGTAACCAATACCTTGCCTGGCTCGTTTATACATCGGTAATTTTGTTATATCCATTCCCTCCAGGAATATCCTGCCTTTATCGGGCTGGAGAAGGCCCACAATCATATAGAAGGTGGTTGTTTTCCCAGCCCCATTCGGGCCGAGTAAACCCACAATTTCACCCGGCTTTATTTCTATATCTACATTATCAACAATTCTGCGTTGCGAATATTTTTTAACCAACCCGCGCGCTAACAAGCTCATTTCCACCCTTTTCAAACCACAGAATAGTGGCCAGCTCAAAAGTTCAATCAAGGAGTAGTCGGAAGTTACGGTCCTCTATTTTTGGCATAGATATGCGCCTTTACATTTCCTTCCATAATTACTCTCTTCTCATTGATAAACATAGTGATCGTATCTGCGGAGCAGTCACTTTTTATCTCTCCGTTATCTTGGTAAATGTGGGGGGAATCGCCTGACAGGACAATTCTTTTCGTTTCATAATCATAGTCAAGAAACTTACATGTCCCTGTGATTTCTCCATGTTCTACCCTCGCACCCTCCTCCACACGAATTCTTTTTTCATTCCCAAATAGCTGTATTACCTCTCCTTCCAGTATAGTCTTGTCCTCGGGACTCTCTTCATTAATCCCGACAACCTCGGGATTCCCCGTCAAAACAGTCTTTTTATTCTTCAAATCATAGGTCACCTGCTCCGAGTTAGCCTCCAATCTAATAGATTCTTCCGTATGGGCTGTAAGATGGACATTTCCTTTCCCTATCACACAGTTCTTTTTCTCAAAATGTTCCAATCTATCCGTAGTTACTACATCTTTTCCACTAACCATTCTCACCTTGCCCAGAAACCGAGTGATTTCCCCTCTCTTCAATATTTCCATCCTCTCTCCCGTAATGCTCACTGGTTGCCTGGGCTCTTCTGCAATGGCAATAGTCACTGAAATGAGCAGCAAAAAAATTGGAATGTTCGTTTTCATACAATTTACACGGGCTCTGTCTTCTGGTGCCAACAAACTTAATTCCTATGGCAAAACGCCAGCGACAAAGGCCTGACTGGCGTAGGCCACTAAGCTATCAACCTGATGACGATAGAATCCCTACCGCACGTACACAAAC
>Ga0315308_1000073_pt1 | contig 50162 bp, 51 predicted proteins | sample TDP3_MG_FD_203078 | JGI IMG/M metagenome (GOLD analysis project Ga0315308, IMG submission 203078) | Freshwater sediment microbial communities from Lake Towuti, South Sulawesi, Indonesia - TDP3 | ecosystem: Environmental > Aquatic > Freshwater > Lake > Sediment | place: Indonesia: South Sulawesi...
ACGATAAAATCCGTGGCGTACGGAAGTACTCCATTTCTGCTATTAGGCTGGGTGCCCTTTCTGGGAATAGTGTTGACAATATGGTCCGTGATACTTTCAATAATGGGAATCAGAGAACTACATGAAATCTCCATGATGAAGTCCATTGCAGCTTTCATACTGGGTGCCGTAGTGGCCTATTGTGTTTTATTTGGAATTTTTGCTCTGCTTTTTGCGTGATCACTGGCAGAATGTTCGCTTTTTGATGAAGAAGCCCTCGTTTTTGAAGCAACAATTTCTTCAAACTTCTTTTTGTTTAGTGTTGGGGTGGGCTTCTCCGGTAAAATGCCCTGGGGTCTATACATCTGTATTATTATTAACAGTATCCCAAGGGCCAAGAGTTCAAGCCAGTACGGCTCAAATGGAATAAAAGGAGCCAAATCCGCTTTGAAATAATCTATAATTCTCCTGATGAACGTGAAGGAGAAAGCCCCTAATATAACGCCCGTGTCGTTGGCGGCGCCTCCTATGACTACCATTACCCAAGGCCAGAAGGTCCACGACGTTCTGGTGTAACTCGTACTGATTACGCCACCCGTTTTAAATGCGTCCAGTGCGCCGGCGATGGATCCAATCATTGAGGCTATTATAATAGTTTTCATTCTTATGCGAGTAACGTCTTTGCCAAGTGACTCTGCTACGGCCTCATTATCTCTAATGGCCCTTAGCATCCTACCCAATGGAGTTCTTACTGAGCGTTCAAGGTAAAAAAGCACTAGGAGGCATACAAGAACTATGAACAATAACACGATCATGTATCTTTCCCCTCCAGCCCACCTAAACGGATCTGGCACGAAGGCACCCAAGTTTCCTCTAGCAATTGGAGTGTAGTTGTAGCCTATGACTAAAATGGCTTCTCCCATCGCGAGCAACATTATGGCCAAGTAGTCCTCACGAAGCCTTATGGCTGGATAGGAAGCTACGAGACCTAAAGCTGCACCAACTAATGCTGCAATAACTAAGGTAATGAAAAATATTGCTAGAGCGACCATCGGATTTTTCGCAAGCACATTGTTAATGTCATTAACAATATACGTATGATAACTCGTGCTGGCATAGTCTGCGAGACCATTGTATTCGGCGGTGCCTATGTTGAAGAGCCAAGCTACTATCCTACCGGGAAAGAAAGAAACGGTGAAGGCGCCTCCAGCCACGGCCAGCACTTTACCAAAGTTAGGAACCCCACCGTAGCCGTACTCAAGGTTGAGGCTTAGCGCTACTATAAGATATATCGCAAAGAAAATAACGAAGTCTCTCAAAAAAGTTACCAGTAACTCTGAAGGCAAAGCCATCAACCTTCACCTTCCTGCTTCACAGAAGCATCTGCCTATAATTCTGATGTCCTCCCCACCGCGAGTAGCATCATTGCCAAGTAATCCTCCCGAAGTCTGATGGCTGGATAAGAAGCCACGAAACCCAGAACCGCGCCAATAATACCAGCAATGATCAAAGTGCCGAAAAGCAAAGTTAATGAAAGCCCTAGATTGGTTGCGAGCACGCTGTTTACATCGGCAATTATAAGGCGATTGTAAGCGATGTAGTCTAAGCCAGATCTCACCCCTAAGAGCCCAACTGCTATTCTTCCTGGGAAAAAGCCGACAACGAATGCTCCTCCCGCTACAACCAACACTTTACCGAAATTCGGGATTCCAGCATAACCAAACTCTAGGTTAAGACTCAATGCTATGGCTAGGTATATCGCAAAAATAGCGATAAGGTCTATAACAAATATTAGTCCACTCGGGAAAGCCACTAGTTTTCTTCCTCCTTCTCGAGGTGCGCAAAGAGTTCACTGACGGATACTAATTCTATATAGTATTAACTGTCTAACTAATAAATCCTAGGTAGGTCCTCATATTAGCACCAACATGAAATCACGTGTATGTATCTTGTTTTGGGATGTGGAAAGAAGAAAACCTATCAACAGCAAGTTTTTCAGAAATGGCTAGGCTGTTGATTAATCAAGACATGGAAAAGAATCACTTTGACTGCGAAAGAAGGTGATGGAATTTAGAGAGGAAAGTCTCTGAGAGAGTCTCAAAACAATCAACTGATTAAACCGAGTAGAACATCATGAAATTAACAGTTTAACAAGACTAATGATTTCCACTCATCTGTATCTGAAAATCATAACTATTCTTTGTAGTACATTTTCATAAATCATAACTATTTAGGCGATGCCTCAATATGATACGGTAGATCATGGCTAAACTAAGACTGAATGGGCGCCTACCCGGGCGTTTGCGATTGGTTTTCCACAGCTTGGGCCTAAGTTGCTTAGGCGGCGCCGTCTTCCTACAAATATTGGTGTTCAAAGACATAGTCACTCAAGGTTATTTTTTGGGCGTAGAAAGGAACCCAATTATATTAACGTTTGAAGTTGCCCTCACCATCTTCGCCGTCTTTTATCTTCTGCACCTCTACATAACAAAAATGCGCTCCGTTCACTAAGCATACCCAAACCATAAACTAATGCTTGCCCACAAACATTGAAGACAAATTCTGATTTCAAGTTCATAACTTATTTATTTTTAGTACCTAACAAACAAGTCCAAGGAGAATAAAAATGTCCATAGAAACCCTAAGCGTCAAAAATGAAAAAGAATTGGAGCAAATACTTGTCAACGACATAAGCGCAGTTGAGAAGGGACTAACGGTCATAGGCAGCCAAATTCCCATAAATGCCGTAACCAAAGTCGACATTCTGTGCCACGATGAAAATGGAGGCCTGGTAATCTTCAAACTCAGCACAGAAGAAGACGATTCAATGCTCTTTGAAGGGCTCAAAGCCTTGAAACACCTCGACAACATGAAACACATGATTAAATTTTACTACCAAAACTACAAAATCAACGATGCCGAAACACCTAGACTAATACTCTTTGCACCTAGCTTCTCGAAGACGATGCTGGCAATAACTCAGCACATAAGCGGCGTCAGAATTGACCTCTACGAATGGGAATACTTAAAATTCGCCGATCAAAAAGCACTACGAATCAAACCCGCCTTTTTATCCACCCAAACAGCTGGCAAAGCCCAAGAACGAAAACCAGAAGCAGTGAGAAAGAAGGAGCCAGCACCCGAAAGATTTATGCCGATCACTCCAAGAGAGCCGACGCCAGCACCTGTTCCTACAACAGCACCTGAACCAAGATTCACACCAACACCTGCACCAGCACCAGTGCAGGAAAAGAAGGAAGAACAGAAAAAAGAAGAACAAAAGAAAAAGTCTCTTCTCCGCTTCTGAAAGGCGAGCCTGCATCCAGACTCAAGAGAGATAATTCCAAAAATTGCTTTTTTATAGCGTGCAGATAGCAAGGGATTTTGTTATTTCTAAAGCTTGACGTGTTTCGCTAGCGCTGTTTTGCGCCTAACGAAACCCTCACCGTTGCTGTGAAAGTGGTAGTCAAAAACTAGACTTTATATTTTATAGAGCAATATAGAACAAAGTGAATCGAGAATGAGAAGATGTGAGGCTGATGACTTTTGATCTATGACAAGAACAAAATTATTGAAATTGTGAAAAAGAATGAACGGTCGGAAATTGATTGTTTGAAGAATATGGTCAATATTCCCACATGCTATAACAAAGGTCATGATATGAAGCCTATTATTGAGTTGTTGACTGAAGAGTTTGATAAAAGGGGATATCGAGTTCAGGTTTTCACAACTTCTGGCGCGCCTGTTGTTGTTGCTGAAATGAATCGCGGCATGGATAAGACGCTGCTCTTCTACAATCACTATGACGTTCAACCCGAAGAACCGTTTGAAGAGTGGAAATCTTCACCCTATACCTTAACGCTCAGAAATGAACGCTTGTACGGTAGAGGCGTGAGCGACAACAAGGGTCATCTCGTCGCCAATATGTTTGGTGTTCAGAGCGCTTTTGAGGCTGGACACGAACCAAAATGCAACATCAGATTCATAATAGAAGGAGAAGAAGAAGCTGGAAGCTTTCACTTAGAAGAATTCTGTAAGGCTCATCCAGAACTTTTAAAGTCTAACGGCTGCGTTTGGGAAGAAGCGAGCGCCGTGGTTAATCAGCGGAGCCAAATATACGCCGGTGTGAAGGGCGTCGTCTACTTTGAACTCCAAGCCAAAGGTTTTCACATTGACGCCCATTCTGGTGATGCGCCCATTGTGGTTAACCCAGCTTGGAGACTTGTTTGGGCGCTTTCAACCCTCAAAAACCAAAAAGAAGAGATTTTGATAAACGGCTACTACGACGATGTAACTCCACCTAGAAAGGAAGAACTACAACTTTTCGAGAAGTATCCGCCTGAGCTGATAGAACAATACAGGCAACTGTACAAAACCGAAAAATTTCTGATCGGAAGAGACGGCATAGAACTCTGGAAAGAATTAACCCTTAGACCAACCTGCACAATTTGCGGCCTGCTGACAGGATGGACTGGACCGGGCTCCAAAACAGTAATTGGAAAAGAAGCCATGGCAAAAGTGGATTTCAGAATCGTGCCGAATCAAAAGGTGGAAAGGGTTGAGAAACTTTTGCGAGAACACTTAGACAAGCATGGGTTCTCGGATATTGAAATCAAACTTCTCTCGGGTTATGAACCAAGCAGAACACCCATTGACCACCCGTTTGTTCAATTGTTAGCAAACGTGGCCCAAGACTTCAGCGGGATAGACCCAGTGCTGATTCCGTCTTCGCCTGGGTCGGGTCCCGCTTACTTGTTTGGAGACTACACTCCATGGGCTTCGTGTGAAACCTTCGACCCAGAAAGCAACATTCACGCACCTAACGAGAGTATGAGACTCAACGACCTCAGATACATGACAGCCTTCATCGCCGCAATTGCAATAGAACTTTGAAGAGCCTGAAGCAACACAACTTGTGCCTATTGCTGTGCCAAGCGGATGGCTCTATTCTCTTCTTTCAACTACAAGAGTGCAGTTTGTAGCGAGAGCGGCAATAACTCCTAAGGCAGCAAGCCACGGGGCAAGAATCACTCCAACAACACCCACAGTAGCCGGCATCTCAAGCAGAACTTTTCCTTTTTCGTCCTTCACTACGATTCTGGTGATGTTCCCCTCCCGGATAAGCTCTTTAACTTTTTCTATGAGGTTGTCAGCGGATACCGAGAATTCTTCGCGTGTCACTTTGCCTACAGCGGCGCCACAGACATGACAATATTGTGCATTTTCCGCTAGCTGGGTTCCGCATTTCCAACAAGACAACTCACATCATCTTCACTTTGGCTTTGATACGGCTAAGTCTTCTGTGCCTCTCTTTAAACTTTTGCTTCCAAGCATAAGTCCAAAAGGCTTTGGGTTTACGATACGTTTAATAGCGAACTCATCGTTTACAATTGCTATTCCAACCATTTAGGCGCGGCAACTCACGGTGTAAAAAGTGTGCAAGAGCCTAAGAGACGCGTAATCCAAATCTTCAACTTAACCAAAAAATTTGGAAAACTAACCGCAGTTGACCACCTGAACCTCGAAATCAGGGAGAGCGAAATCTTCGGCTTACTTGGACCGAATGGCGCAGGCAAAACAACTGCAATTCTTATGCTTGCAACGGTGATTAAACCCACAGAGGGTACGGCTCTTGTCGGTGAATATGACATAAAGAAGGACCCCGACAAAGTGCGTGAGGTTCTAGGCATGGTTTTTCAAGAGCCTAAAATGTTGTGGGTTAGCACACCTTGGGATATAGTGAACTGGCACGCTAAAGTTTGTGGACTATCGACAAATGAGCGAAAGCGAAGAGTCAAAGAAGTCTTGGACACATTAGACATGTGGGAATATCGACACAGAAACGTTCACGCACTTTCAGGTGGCATGCGAAAAAGGGTTGAAATAGCTAAAGTTTTGATTCAAAGACCCAAAATCGCTATTGTTGACGAGCCTACTGCCCAAATTGACGTTGTGGGCAAACATAAGATATGGAACATGCTTCGTGAACTTCGCGAGCAGGGAAGCACCATTATTCTCGCCACAAACGAGCTTTACGAAGCTGACATGCTTTCAGACCGCGTGGGAATAATGCATAAAGGCAAACTGCTCGTGTACGACACGCCTAAAAAATTGAAGGACAGCATTCTTGGCGGCGACATCGTAGACATTCAACTTGAAAAAGATCCATCGCCAAAGGTTGTTGATGAGCTTAAAAACTTCAAAGAAGTTGTGAACGTTTTGCAGGTTAAATCATCTCACTTACGCCTTTACCTAAACCAAGTTGAAGAGGTTGTGCCGAGAATAATGAACCTGTTCACGAAGGAAAGTATGCCAATTACCTCTATCCACATGAGTGAGCCGAGTCTCGACGATGTATTCGCCCACTACACGGGCTTAACCATTGAAGAAGCTCAGAGAAGGGAAGAGTGACCAGAAACGAACAAAATTTTTCTGGTAGTTGAAAGAGACATCCGCCTGTTCTTTCAATATAAATTCCTAATTATAATGCGCGCCATTTGGTTCATATCTCAAATAGCTTTGTTCGGTCTTATTGCTTCCCGCATGATTAACGTGCAAGAAGTCCCAGATTACTTCCGCTACTATGTAGCCGGGCTTTCTGTAATGACACTTTACTCTGCTGCAATATTCATCGGATTTGACATTTATGAAGAAGCGGAGCATGGCGTTTTTGAGTACTTGCTCAGCTTGCCAGTTTCTAGAAGGCAACTCGTACTGGGACGATCAATCGGTGGAGGTCTAAGAGCCTTCATATACGTTGGACCGTTAATAGCTGTGTCATTATACGTTGTAGGTTCCATCAACCCGCTCAGCTTCCTAGTGTCCCTATTTGCGCTTTTTCTGTTCTCCTTTGGCGTCTCCGGTATGAGCATCACCTTGGCTGTAATTATAAAATCTAGTGACCGCTTCGACATATTTATGGGCGTCCTAGACGCCTTAATCGTCCGCTTAAGCACGGCTATGTATCCTCTTGCAGTCGTGCAAGCAGCCAATCCTCTATATGGCGGAGTTGCAAGCCTTAATCCTGTCACTTACGCTGCTGACTTGTTCCGCTGGGGCACTGGCTTAGAAGCGATAATAACTCTAGATAATCCGTTAATACCATTACTTGGCATAATCGCGTTTTTCGCCTTCTTCACTTTTGTAGGCGTGATAATCTACGACAGACGCATAGAAGGAGGAGGCTGGCAATAATGAAGGCAGTCCTCCACATTGTAGAGCACGACTTTAGAAATTTCTTCAGGTACAAATGGTGGCTTGTAGGATTAATCAGCATGAACTTGGCTGATCTGTTCATAATGGCCATTGTTTACAACCACATGTTAAGTGGCGAAGTTACACAGCAAATCAAGAGTTATTTTGATTTTTTTGCACCAGGGCTCGCCGTCACCGGCCTATTTGCTTCAGCCTTCATGATCGGACGCGAAATAAACATGGAACGCCGAAGAGAAGTGCATCAGTATATGTTAAGTTTGCCAATGACTAGGCTTGAACTAGCTGTGGGACGTGTGCTTTCAGGCGGACTACGCGGTATGGTTTACATGTCGCCACTCTTGCTAACGTGTTTCATCTTTCTTGGGTTCCCAACAGTTTGGCAGTTCCTAGTTATTTTGGCAGTTCTGTTTCTCTTGGCCATGGGCATCTCTGGCTTAAGCATAGCCATTGCAGTCTCTACATCAAGTCTTGAAAAATTCATTACGGCGAGGGGCCTAGTTTACTATACTTTGTTCTTCTGCAGCAGTGTCTTCTATCCGATCTCTCTGATTCAAAAGCTGGGGCAAGAGGGCAAATTTCCGATGGTGTTGGTGACTTTGGCTGAGGTTAACCCGTTGAGTAGCGCGTCAGACATGATTCGCTCCTTTTTGCTTGGTAACCCATCCTTTTCCTCAAACATGATTCTCGATGTTCTAGCTTTTTCGGTCATCTTCACTCTCAGCGCGGCTTTTGCTTACATCAAAATCATTGAACTCAAATAACACTTAAACGCTTGAAAAACATTAGATATTTTTCTTCCCATCCCATTTGTGAGCTGAAAGGTAATGAGCGAAGTGAAATTTCTCTTCGAGCCTAAAACAGTGGTGTTAGTGGGTTCTTCTAAGCTCAGGGAAAAAGTCGGCATGACGTCGCCGCAGCTTTTCAACAGCGTCATTTACAACATGAAGAAATATTTCAGAGGTGAAACATTCGTGCTTGACACAGATGGAAAAAGAGGCTGCAAAACTCTTAAAGACCTGTCTGAAACGCCTGAACTCGCTGTTGTCATGTTGCCGCCTGAACGCGCTCTTAGCCAAACAGAGAAGTGCGCTCAAAAAGGCGTAAAGGCTCTTATCATAATAACGGGCGGCTACAAAGACAAGCAACGCCAGCAATTGAAGCGGTTCATGGAAGAGTATGGCGTTCGCATTTTGGGTCCCAACACTATCATGGGCGTAATAAACACTGTTAACGGCTTGAACACAACATTTGAGCGGGATGTTATGCCGTCTAAAGGCAACATCTCAGTTGTTTCGCAGAGTGGCGGCGTAGGAGCTTGCCTTCTCGATTGGGCCTGCCATTACGGAATCGGCGTTAGCAAGTTTGTCTTCATGGGAGACAAAATCGATGTGAACGACGTGGACTTGCTCCGCTATTTTAGCAACGATCCAGATACGCGGGTGATCTGCCTCTACATGGAGGGGATTCAAAATGGTCGAGGATTCATTGAGGCGACTCGTAAAGTTGTAAAGAGGAAGCCAGTGTTGGCGTTGAAAGGTGGTGTAACTAAAGAATCGGCTAGAAGAGCGCTATCCCATACGGCATCCATTGCGGGATCAGACGTTGTATTTGATGCAGCCTTCAAAAAAGCTGGAATCATCCGCGTTGAAGACATGGAAGAACTGCTCAACTCAGCTGTTGGCTTGGCAAAGCAACCCCTATTGAGAGGTGACAATGTGGCAATCGTGAGCAACGTGGGCGGACCCGCCATACTGGCAGCAGACGCAATAGTTAATAATGGGTTGAAACTTGCAACGCTTTCAGAGAGGGCTCGGCGGGAGATTGAGCGGCGTTATCTGGGCGTAGAAGCCGTCAACCCAATCGATTTGATAGCCGACGCTAGGAGAGAAAGATACAGCTACGTTCTAGACAAGGTCCTAGCTGATCCAAACGTGGACGGAGTCCTAGTCATAAACATGCTCAAATCCTGTTTTTTCGAGCCGGAAGACGCCTTAACCATTGCAGAAGCTGCTAAGAACCATCCGAATAAGCCTGTTGTTGATGTTCCTGCAGGCGGAGAAGACTTCATCCTCGTTCAAAGGGTTCTTAGAGACACTAACCTACCGGTTTACAATTTGCCCGAAAAAGCTGCAAGGGCTCTAAAGGCTCTAAGACTTTTTGGCAAGATTAAAGAAAAAATGTGAATGGATTTTTCAGAGTCGCTACTTCTTTGCGATGCCTAACGCGCCACCGATGATGCCGAGGATTAAGCCTATGATGAAGCCGCCAAAGCTTACTATGCTCAGTATTGAAAATATTAGTACGAGAATTCCGCCTACTACCTCTTTTCCAGGCATGTAAATCAAGATAGCCCCAACTAGCACTATTATGCCGAAGATTACTCCTATCGCTCCGAGAAGCGCAAGGGTTGCTTCTGCTGCGGCTGCTACGTCTCCTACGCCTGGTACTCCTATTGGCATAAACGAGCTGACAAAAGATCTTAGCGCAAACCATGCTAAACCGTTGATCAAGATTAGGATGCCAGCAATCAAAGAAATAATGAACCCAGCTGTGGCTTTCTTTACTTGCGCAGGTTGTGTTTGCAATAGTTTTCCTCCGGTCCACTATTATCTTTTGAATTAAGATTAAAGCCTTTTGCACTTGACCGCAAAAATGAGATTCACCCTACATTTCTGCGGTATTGGGGTTCGTTACACTGACAGCATTTACAGTAGTGAGATTTGAAGCAAAATCTTACTCGGTTGACAAGAAATAATAGTAACTTAGTAAATAACAAACTGTTGAGTGGACAAACATGATGGAAAGACCAGTGGGTGTGACGATTCTGGCAATCTTGGCACTAGTTCTAGGCATCCTATTGATACTAGGCGCAGTTCTCGTTGCTGCCGTATCTGCTTTCATTATCGACCTCATGAGAACATCTGGCGGTCCATTGATTTGGGGCGATTTTGACGTGGGTAGTTTCATTCAAGTTTTTCTTATCGCCATAGCACTCATTGGGGCAGTTTTTGGCATTCTCTACATTGTTGTAGCGTATGGCATGTGGATTGGCGCAGGATGGGGCTGGGTTCTAGCGATAGTGCTGGTGATTTTAAATCTTATTTTGGGTATCATTAACCTGCCTAATGGCAGTGGAATTGTCTGGATAATAATAAACGCAATCGTCCTCTGGTATTTGATGCAACTTCATGTGAAGGTTTTCTTTGGCAGGGCTCCTCCGCCTACGCCTCCTCCACCGCCACCACCGTGAAAACCTTTTTACTTGAGTCTTCTTAGAATAGTGGTCTGTTTTGCTGTTTCTGCAGATATTCATAGAGTTCCTTCAGGTATTTGGCGAATCCGTCCATGCGTTTGTTGAGTTCCTCAATTCTGACTTCTAGGCGCACTATCCTTTCGCGGAGTTCAACTATTTCCCTTTCCGAATCTGACTCTGTTGGCATATGGGTTGCACCTGAAATGTGGATATGTAGGAACGCTATTTATGTTTGTGTAAATAAATTAATGATAGGTATTGAATAAAGCTAAAGGAGAAGAGAATGCTCAAAACAGCTACACATGGAGGTATGAAAGAATCAGTTCTGAACATTTGTTGTGATGTCGCTGGTCCACGTAGAATTGTGACCGCATGCCTTTATGGTCCTCAAGTGTCTGGATACGCCGACGAAAAAAGTCCTGTGAACGTTCTCCTAGTGCTCAGTGGTTATCAACCCATCGTGAAAACTTATCATAAATCCATGAATGATGGGGACACTTTTGTTTTGGCGGTTGATCAGGGCGCCTTTGAAAAGGATGTTGGAAAGGGTTGGCTAGGTGAATTCGCAGCTGAGAAACTCATGCTTCCATATGAGCCGGTGATTAACAACGAGTATTTGTGGCGTCAAGAAGTAGCCGTTAAAAAACGAATATTGTGGGAAATCTTGGAAAGCCTGATTTTAGAATATCCCGAAATGTCGCATGAACTCATAATCGAACCCAAATACTTCATGTACGAAACTCTGATGCGGAGAGCTCGCTTATTTCCACCCATAACCTATCGCTTTCTAAACATGCTCAGAAATGACCTAAATCAGAGAAATATTGAAATCATGATGCAAGGCTACACGCAAGCATTGAAGGAGCTGAAAGATGAAAAGTGGCTCACTTCCACAAATGGAAACATCAAAGTCTCAGCAAAACTCATCAAGGCAGTGAAAAGTCGAAAGATTCGGGTTCCCGTCTTTCTACGGTCTGTCCAACGCAGCGCGTTGCTTCATATTTTCAGTGTCATACCGAAAATGATGACTCCTCTCGCCTACGACGAAGAAATCTACACTAGAACCCACAAGAGCGAGGAATACGAGGACTTAACCCTACAACTCGAAGACCCAAAGAATCATTTGCTCATGCCTACGCCTCTAGGTCCAGTACCGCTCTCAGACAAAACCACAATCGAGGAATTTGTTAAAAAAACAGTTCCAAGCGCCAAAACGTCCTACGTGGAAACAAGACAAATTGGAGGCGTCTTAAACTCAGTTTACCTGCTCACATTGAAAAAGAATCATAGCGAACAGAAAGTTGTGGTGAAAAAATTCAAGGACTGGGTTGGTTTCAAATGGTTTCCCCTAGCCCTATGGTCATTGGGCACAAAATCTTTTGCTGTGTTGGGCAAATCGAGGTTAGAGAGAGAATACGCCGTCAACCAGTTTCTGCACGGCCAAGGCTTAACGGTTCCAAAAGTCTTGTACATCAGTCCAAAACAAAGTTTAATATTCAAAGAGTTTGTTGAAGGTGAAAATCTAGCAGAAATCGTCAAGAAGATTATAGAGACTAGACAAGCAACTGAGAAAGAACTCGCTCTGATCCAAGAGGTTGGAAGAAAGATCGCCCAAGCCCACCGCCTAGGAGTTGCCATGGGCGATTGCAAGCCGGAAAACATAATCGTAACCCGAGAAGGCAGACTCTGCTTTGTTGACCTCGAGCAGGCGTCTAGAGGCGGAAACCAAACATGGGACATAGCTGAGTTCCTTTACTATTCTGGGCACTATGTTTCACCAATTTCAACCTCAGAAACGGCTGAACTTATAACGAGACACTTCATTCAAGGATACATGGAGGCTGGAGGCTCTGAAGAAACCGTGAAAAAAGTTGCTTCGCCTCGCTATACCAAGGTTTTTAGCATCTTTACGCCGCCCCATATTATATTGGCCATATCAAGTCTCTGCCGAAAAACTGCTGAAATTAAGGGAATGCAAAATAAATCACCATAAACATTAACTTTGTGACTGGATGGGCGGTGATTGCCACGCCGAAGACAACGCTCACCTTTTACGGTGGAGTCAACGAAATAGGCGGAAACAAAATATTACTAGAAGATCGACACACACGAGTTTTTCTTGACTTCGGGTTGTCTTTCGTAGGCGAAGCGCAATATTTTTCCGACTACCTCAAACCGAGGAGCGTCAACGGCGCCGGCGACTACCTTGAATTTGATCTCTTGCCAAAGTTAGAGGGACTTTACGCCCGAGAAATGATTAAAAACATAGACATCAAGTATTCTGAACCTACAATAGACGCTGTTATATTATCACACCCACACATGGATCACGTTGGCTATTTGCCGTTCATTCACGAAAACATACCCGTCTACTGCGGTGAATGCACCCAAACCATAATGAATGCGGTGCAAGATTCTGGCAGAATCAACTTTGGCGAACACAAGTTTCACACGTTTAGAACCGGCAAAAAAATAAAAATTGACACGTTAGAAATAGAACCCGTCCACGTGGATCATTCGATTCCAGGTGCTTACGGATTCATTGTTGACACTTCTCAGGGTTCAGTTGTCTACAGTGGCGACTTCAGACTTCACGGACCCATGGCAGAGATGACCAAAGAATTCACTGAGAAAGCTGCGGAAGGCGATCCTGTTGCCATGATTTCAGAGGGCACCAGAGTGTGTCCCAAAGAAAGCCAAGCGATTCATTCTGAAAGCAGAGTTAAAGAAGAGAGTAACGCAGTGGTCTCTAGGGCGGCTTCTAAGCTAGTCGTTGTAGCCTTCTATAGCCGAGACGTTGATCGATTTAAAACCTTTTACGAAATCGCCAAAAACAACGACAGAAAGTTTGTGATTCCACTAAAACTGGCTTATCTCTTGAGCAGATTGAAAACTGACAAGGAGCTAAAAGACAAAATCCCAGATGTCACAAATGATGACACGGTGCTCCTCTACAAAAAGAGGAAGAAAACTGGCGAGTTTGTGGAGTCAGACTACTACAAGTGGGAGCGAGACTTCCTCGACAAAGCTGTGAACTACAAGTACGTTCACGAAAATCAGTCTAAACTAATCTTCAACCTCGACTTGGTTGAGTTCACGGAACTAATCGATGTGAAGCTGCCTGCTGGCGGACACTTTATCCATTCCATGAGTGAGCCCTTCAGTGAAGAAGATGTCAGCGCGGAAGTGATGCATCGTTGGCTAAAGCATTTTGGCTTGAAGTTTCATCAAATTCATGCGTCTGGGCACTGTCCCCCAAGGGACTTGACTCAGATAGTTGATAGAATCCAGCCTCGGAGGCTTATGCCAGTGCACACTGAGCACCCGAGATTGTTTAAGGACTTGTTTAAGCGTCTTAATGTTGTGATTGTCGAAAAAGGAAAACAATATGCGTTGTGACCGACTTCCGCTCTTTAACCTGATTTTACACGTTTTATTTGAGTGTTTACAGGATAGAAGCTGAATCAATATTTAGAAGCAATAATAGCTTTATAGAGTTAACTGATACTTTTAACAATGGTGCACTTACTTGCCCTTGCAAGCGGCAAATTTGACCCTGCCTTTTTCAGTTTCATCTAAAGACCGTAAGATAGCCTTCACCAAAGAAATGGAAATGGCTACCATTCTTTACATGGCTGAATCTGAAAGAAAGAAAGGCACAGGCATGATTTTAAAGAAACGAGAGGAAGAACTAATATTTATAGCAGAATCCAGCTATCCAATATGGTTGATTCCATGGAGGGAGCGAATCCTCTTATTCGACGGCATGGGAATCACGCGGGACATATTGGCTTACGATGTTTTGCCAGACGTGAAAAAATTTGTCAACGACATTGAAGGATGCACAGAAAAGCTTGAAGCCTATTCAGCAGCGCTTGTTGACCGCGCCCATTACTTTCAGTCTGTCTCTGAAGTTGAGGAGAAGACAATCCTTGGACTTATCACAAGTCCAAACTTCGTTGAAGATTTCTCGGTCTATCTTGCAGAGTCTGAGGAAAGCGAAGAGTCTGAGATCAAAGCTGTGCGCTTGTCTACTGTTGTCGACGAATCGTCCATAGCTTCTTCTCTCAACGAACTTTCAGAACTGAAAACTGTGTTGGAGAATGACATAGAAAACCTACGCTATAGTATGAAGCTGCTGAATGACACGACCCGAAAACACGTGGGCGTCATACGCGAAGTCATCCGAGAGATACAGAGAGATTTTAACGAAAAGATTGCAACTGAAAAGTCTTTAGCGACAGAGAAAGTTCGTGAAATTCAAGAAGGATATGACGCTAGAATAACCAAGACTTCAAAAAGATTCGAGCAACAGCTTCAACAGCTCCATCAAGAAAGAGTCAAACTTGAGAAGGCTGAGGAACGCGCATTAGCTCAAATCGACCGTTGCAAAGTTGAGATCGAAGCTGCCAAACAACGCAAGGATCAGGCGGTCCAACAAAAATGGAAACAAGAAATGGAAAACTGGAAGCGAGAGGCAAAGGCTCTTCGTGAAAGTTTGGAAGAACTTAATAAAAGAATAGAGGACACTGAGTCGGAAAAGAAGGTTGAAATTTCCAATTTGAGGTCAGAGTTCAACGTACAAGCGGAAAATGCAATGAAAAACGTCAGAGAACTAGAGGCCTCCCGAGATTCCCAAGTTCAACTGAATCAAAAGAAAATAAAGTCATTAGAAGATTCAACATCAAATATAATCGCACAGCTAGACAATTTGGCTAGACGAAAGAGCGCATCGCTGCATGAACTGGGAAAAATGGGAATGCAGGATAACAGGAGAAAGCCTGCGCTTGTCCATGTACCTTTTTATCTTGTCTGTTTTCAAGCCGAAGCCAAACACAGATACATGGTGTACTCACCAGCCGTCGCTGGAATGATGGGAGTTTTGACCAAGTTTAAAGGTGTTTTTGGCGTTTCAAGGGTGAGGTCGCTGTTTCAGCAACGCTCCAGAGCCGTTACCACCGTCTTAAATCAATTAGTTGCTTTAGCCGAACGTGATCCTGTTTTTGAACGCGGCTTGTATGATGCTGGAGTAAAAGCCAACATTCTGCAAACCGAGGAAACACGCGAAAGAGTGAAAACCGGCTTAGAAGAGTTGAAAAGAGAAGGATGGATATCCGACAGCGAGTTTCAAACCTTTGGTGCTCTGTTAACGCACAAGTAAAGTTCATCCCTTAATTCCTCACAATGTCGGATTTAACTTTGCTATTTAATTCTTCGTTTGTAGACCAAAAACGTGAGACAGATGCAAGCTGGACTAGATGCGTGATGCCAAGGTCCTGATTTTAGACACATCTTGCTAACAAAGAAATTCTTAAATGGTAAAGAATAACGCGGAAGAATAATAAATGCAAGATTTTCATCCTACACCTTTTAACTATGTTACCAAGTCTAGTGCAGTTCGTTTAGCTTGCTGCATGACTTCTGACTCATTCATCGTATTCACTTTTTGCTTCTCCATTAGCACCCTTCCATCCACAATGACTGTGTCTACGTCGCTTCCATGAGCTGAGTAAACAATGTTAGCACACAAATTACGTTTCGGCGTCAAATGCGGCTTATCAAAATCGAGGAGAATAATATCAGCTCGTTTGCCAACTTCTAAAGAACCAATAGATTGTTGGAGTCCGAGGGCTCTGGCTCCTTGAATAGTTGCCATCTTTAAAACGGTTTCTGCTGGCAAAACAGTTGGATTTAGGCTAAACACCTTTTGAAGCAACGCTGCCGCCTTCATGCTCTCAAACATGTCAAGCGTGTTGTTGCTAGCCGGTCCATCTGTACCTATGCCTATTATTATGCCAAGCTTCAACATGTCGCTGATTTTCGGAACACCCATGGCCAGTTTCATGTTGGCGACTGGATTATAAGCTGCTGTAACCCCATGCTTAACTAGGGTGCGCATATCCTCCTTTGACAGATGAATGCAGTGGGCAGCCAGAACATTTACGCCGGTAAAAAAGTTGATGTTTTCTAAGAGTGCAACCTCGCCTAGCGATTTGGCTTTTTCCATAGATTCGGCCAAGTGAATATGGACGCCCACATTCAGCTTTAGAGCTGATTCTCGAACCTTTCTCAAGAGGCTGGAACTGCAAGAATATACAGCGTGAGGACCAAGTCGCACACGTACTCTACCGTTGGCGTATCCATCGAACTTTTCAGCCACTTCTATGGCGTCGTTCAACATTTTCGTTCCACGTGCGCTGTCACTAGCCTCTATTATGCCCTCTGCCAAAACCGCCCTCAATCCAGCCTTCTCAACTGCTTTGGCCACAATTTCTTCGTGGAAGTACATGTCAGCGAAGCATGTGGTGCCGCTCTTAATCATCTCGAGGCAGCCGAGGAGGGCGCCATCGTAAATGTCCTTCGGCCTCAGTTTGGCTTCTAGAGGCCATATGGTCTCTTTCAACCATTCCTCTAATGGTTTATCTTCAGCCATTCCGCGGAAAAGAGTCATAGGCACGTGCGTGTGACAGTTAACCAAGCCTGGCAAAGCTACTTTGCCCGTGCCGCGAATTTTTTTCTTAGCCTTAAGGGATAAAGCTGAAGAGGCTCTTTTGCCAACATTGACTATTTTTCCATTCTTCACTGCGATGAAGCCTTGATCTATTATAGTTTGTTTAGTGTCCATTGTCACAATGGTGCAATCGTGAATGAGGATGTCCAAATCTTTCAAAAGAGACACCTTAAACTGGAAAACAATTACTACTGGTTTCAAGTGCTTGCTAAAACATGTATCCAATTATGAGGTATTAAATGTTGTTTGCGGCTATTCTATCCACGAATACCTGGCGAGATACATTTATCAGAAGGTGAAGCGTTTTTGCCTTTTTTTGGGCGGCATCAAGGCCTGTTTAGGTTTTTCTTGCCATTTATTAAGCCGTTTATTGTTAGGTTGTTGCCGTTGAACGAAATTTTTCCCATTCCAATCGCTAGCTTCCGATAGATGAGGCTTAGCGACTCTTCGGTGCAGTTGAGTAGCTCTACGCCCTGAGGAGTTACGGCATAAACCTTGCGCGGTCTATCGTTTTCTAAGTCCCAGTGGCTTTTAATGTAGCCATTCTCTTCCATAACCGACAACAATGGATAAATTGTGCTGGGGCCAAAATACACGCCGAAATTCTTTCGTAGGCTGGCGATTATCTGGTAACCGTGCATCGGGCGGTCTCTCAAGAATTGAAGGACCACTAGGTCAAGGAGACCCCTCATGAGTTTCATCTGAACCTCCCGCGCTTTTGATTCACTCATCTTTTCTTCGCCTTTTTTTGTAGTTTCGTCCTACGGTTGTTCCGTTCTGCACGTATACAATATGTCTCTTTTTAGACATATTCAAAACGTATATTCAGCAAACGTCAATATAAAGGTTCGTGCATAACCCGGTCATATTTATGCATAAAACCTACAAAGAAGCATGCATAATCAAATAAGTCAAAATTTAACCATAAAATAGCAAAGATCAACCGGGTAAGGTAGAATGGGAAGCCAAGAATCTATTGAGGATTTCGAAGATGAGATAAGGCGCAGATATGTCAAGAGTTTTCTCGACCTTCTCATACTCCAACTCGTCCAAACTGAACCCGCTTGGGGATACAAGATCCTCAAAAAGACGCAAGACCAGTATGGAGTCAAACTCAGACACGGTGCTTTATATCCCATGTTGAACACCTTAGAGGCAAGAGGTCTCCTCCAAAGCAAAAAACACCTGCAGAAAGGACGCATAAGAAGAGTGTACCAAATCACACAAAACGGAAGGCAATTTCTCAAAGCTTACTACAGCTTCTTAAAAGAACAAATACCGAGGTAAGGAGAAAAAATGAAAATTAAAAAGGACGAGAGTATTAGTCCAGAAAAAGCCATGAAACAGGTCCAAAAAATATTCAAAGAAAGAGGAACCAAAGCCTTAGAAATAGCGAGAAAAGAAATTCTGCAAGAGAAAATCGAAAGCAAAGAAGCCCGAGAAGCCTTACGCTACTTCATGACTCAATATTGGCACGATTTGGCAAGACCGAGCCTGTTATCTCTAGTTTGCGAAGCAGTTGGCGGAAACCCGGAGCTCACTACACCCATATCTATTCCCATGATAATGATAAGTGGAGCCTTGGATATACACGACGATATCATCGACAAATCAAAGACAAAGTACAGCCGACGCACTGTTTATGGAAAGTACGGTGGAGACGTAGCCTTACTTGTCGGAGACGCTCTACTTTTCAAAGGTCTAACACTCCTAAACCGAGCTGTGGAGAGAGGCATATCGGTTGAAAAGCTGACCCTTATCATGGACCTTATCAAAAATATGTTCTTTGAACTTGGAGACGCAGAAGCGTCGGAACTGCCGCTGCGAGGACGATTAGATGTCTTACCGAAACACTATTTGAACATAGTACGAAAGAAAGCTGCCGACGTTGAAGCTCACACCCGCATAGGCGCCGTTTTGGGAGAGGGATCAAAGAGAGAAATTGAAGCGTTAGGCAGGTACGGCCGCTTATTAGGTATGCTAATAATATTAAGAGACGACTGGATAGATGTAATCGATTTTGAAGAGAGCCTGCACAGAATTAAAAATGAGTGTTTACCTCTGCCTTTACTTTATGCTGGACAGAACTCGAACGTTAAACATAGGATTAACTCGCTTGTAAAGAAGCAGAAGATGAGAAGAGAAAATGCTGATGCGATTTTAGAGATCACATACAAGAGCGGAGGGATACAGCTACTTAGAAAGCTTATGATTGAACTTATGAGAAAGGCGTCTTCAGAATTGAAAGAAATAAAATATAACAAGGAGCAATTAGAACTACTTCTCCAAGCAACAATTGCAGAAGAACAACCAACTTAGATAGACTAATACACGTCACTCTATCCACTAGAAACAATACCAGTAAGGGTTACGGCTCTAACCCCACCAACCAAATCTTACCGGAATGCGTGGTTTTCGCAAAGCCCACACCATGTTAAGTGTATATATGCTGAACAAATATATTTAAAAAACTTGTTGTACACGTCTACAAATTTCTATTTCGGGTGCAACTACCACTCTAATGTGTTTCTAGAGTGTTCGATATTCTCCAATTTCGAGAAAACAAAGGATGAAGAGCGCGTCATAGAGTATGACCGTTTTGGGGGCTTTCATTTGATTTTAAATGTGTGTGGATAATTCTCTCGTGCTTTGGTATTTGCACTTCATAAAACATTTACCTTTACGTCATCCACTAAGAATTTTAATGAGAAAAGATGTTCAAAAACCGTTTCTTAAAAGAAATCAGCGTCATCCACAGAAACGTTTTCATAGTGTTCATTCTGTTGTCTAACACTTTCATCTGGTACTCAATGACATTGCTATTGATCGATAATCTTTCTGCAAGCCTTGATATGTCACTTGCCTTACGTGCAACGTATTATCTGGCGGCGATAGCCTTCAGTTTTTTAGGTTCATTAGTATCAGAGAGTATTGGAAAATTGCGCATCTTATTTTTTTGGATATTAATCGGAGCGGCAGTTTCGCTACTACCTGTTCTTTCAAATAATACGGCAAATTATCTTCTAGTTGTCGTTTCCTTATTAGGCGCCTCTTTCGGGTTTGGTATGCCTTCGTGTCTAGCGTATTTTGCAGATTCCACGGTAGTAGAAAACAGAGGTCGTATGGGAGGAATAATTTTCTTAGCAGCAAACATGTCCGCTCTTCCCCTCACAATGCTAATCATGAAATTTGATCTTGCCATGTGTTCTCTAACTATAGCGATCTGGCGAGGTCTAGGATTGATAGTGCTTTTCGCACTAAGACCCGCGGAGGTTGGTGGCAAAACTGGAAAATACGTCTCATTTTCTTCGATTTTTCATGATAGGTCTTTAATCCTATACCTCGTTCCATGGCTAACATTTTCCTTCGTCGATCGTTTTGAGAAACTTATTTTTCAAGATTTTTTGGAGCAGGATTTATATCGTTTTATTGTTATGGGTGAACCCATAATTAGCGCAGTTTTTGCCTTCATTGGGGGCTTCTTATCTGACCGTATTGGAAGGAAACGCATAGTTATTTATTGCCTTATTCTAACAGGACTCGCCTACGCGGTAATTGGCGTCTCCCCGACAACACTCATTTCGTGGTATTTCTATGCCCTCATTGATGGAATTGCCTTAGGAATGTTTTGGTTAATCTTCGTTTTAATATTGTGGGGTGACCTATCTCAATGTGCCACACGCGAAAAATATTATGTCATCGGAAGCATCCCATATTTTCTTGCGAACATTATGCCAGTTTTCCTCGCGCCTTATGTGACGTTGATATCGCCGTACGCGGCCTTCTCATTTGCTAGCTTTTTCTTATTTTTGGCTGTTTTGCCTTTGATGTATGCTATTGAGACTTTGCCTGAGAAAAAGATTGAGCTTAGGCGTCTGAGGGGATACGTTGAGCGGGCGAAGAAAGTTAGAGACAAGTATGTTAAATCTTGAGAAGTCCGTGTTTAACATTAGAGGTTATCTATTGATGTTGCTACCTTGTCCAAAGTTTTCATGAAGGGGTGCTCGGGGTTTTCGTTTGCGAATATGGTTGTTCCGCCTGTTTTCAGAATGTCGCAGAAGCATGGGATCATTTCTATGAGGGGCAAATTGTACTTGTTTATGAGTTGTTTGGCTAATTCGGAGCGTTGTGTTTTGGATACGAGAACTTCGGCGAAGACTTTGTTCATTATTAATCCTGTTTTCTTCTCGAATAGATCGTAGAGCTCGTCTATCATGCGTTGGGTTCCCTTTATGTCTGAGACGTCCATTCCAGTTACTACGAGAACCACATCGGCGCTTACAATGGCGTTTATAGATGAGTATTGAAGCCCTGGGCTGGTGTCAAAGATTATGTAATCTAGGTTCATATCGTTCAAAAGTGAGGTTCTAAGTGAAAGAAGGCGTCCTAAGGCCTTCATCTCCCATTTCCTATCTTTGGCGGTCATCTCTCTTATTGCTTCAGTGCTTGGATTTGCCAATCCGACTATGAGTCGTCCTCTTCTGGTGTGCGACTTTGAAAGGTCTATCAAAACCTTCTTTATGTCGCTGACGCCGTTTAGATAGTCGTTGAGCCAGTATTCCGTGTGCACTTTGAATATAGCGTGTAAACTTGGGGCGCGAAAATCCAGGTCCATGAGACAGACGCTTTTGCCATTATTGGCATATAAAGTCGCCAAGTTGGTGGATAGAAGTGTTTTTCCAGTTCCGCCCTTGTATGAGTGTATGGCTATGATTTTTCCCATGTTTTGTTGCCTCCTCCAGGTTCAACTTCTTTTTCGATGTAAAAGTAGGCTTTTCGCCCACGTCTCTCTTTCTTTACGTAACCCATTAAAACCAACTGATTTAGGTAGCCGCTTTCCACAGCCCTTGCTCGTTTGGTTTGCTCAGCCACCTCGTCTGCCGTTGCCTGCTCAAGTTTGCACAGGGTTATCGCCGTCTTGCGCAGATGGTCGGGCAGAGAGAGCAGAGTCATGACGTCTAAAACGTCTGGGACGCCCTCCTGACCCAGTCTCTGTCCATGCTTTTGGATTTCAATCATGACTTCCATCTTTTCGTTGAGACGATCTAGGCTGTCCTTGATTTTCTGTAGAATGCTGGCTGACGTTTGTTCTAGTCTTTTTGGTAGGCTCATGACGTAAGTGGGCTCCTACTTGTTAAACGTGTCTACAGAACATAGAGCCATGCAGTTTATTAAGTCTTACGACACAATTATATTTATTCCAGCACCTTCGAAAGATTACAGATTTTGAAGTCGCTTTGTTACTCTAATTCGTGTTTGTGCTGGATTTTGCTCCGGTGCAGATTATGGCTGCAGTTAGTATCGCGGCTATTGACAGCCAGAAGATTGTTATGAGCGTTTGAGCGGCTTGAACGCTTAATTCCTCGAACATGGTTGATTGAGCCTCTCTTTTCCTCTTCTTACTGGTTCCACATGCTCTTTATTGATATGAAGATTAATAAGGAATGTTTCAACGGAGAGGATGTTGCGAAAAATGAAATATTATTGACTTGAACATGCCCTATGAAGATTATGCTTAGAAGAAGAAAATGTTTGATGTTGATGTTTTATAATGTCAGTAGAGACTCGGTGGCAGCCTGACTGCGTTGGCTCTTGCTTCTTCTATGATTGGTAGTACAGCTTTAAGTTCTCTGAAGTATTTTAGCACGGTTATGCCACGTTCGGTTACGGCGTAGACTATGCGTTTTTTGCCCACTGTTTTTTCTTCGACTAGGTTTTGTTTGATCAAGAAGTCTAGGTATTCTTTTAATACGCTGCAGTTTACGTTAGCCTTGTACATTATGTGCGTCAGTTTTAATGGTCCGTTTCTGGCTAAAACTTTTAGTATATCAATATACATTTCGAGTTTTGATCGACGCACGCTTTCATCCACCTTTTTTCTTTTATTTTGTGTTTTCATATAAATGGTTTATGGATTGGAAATACGTTTTGTGCGGGTGTACCGCCTTGTTTTTGCCTCTATTTTCAGGAACAAGCCTATTCTGTTGAGGAAAGCCGTTACGATATCATCAGCTAAGATGGATTGCAGGTCTTCGGAGAGTTTTTTCATTTCGTTTTGGAACACTTTCCTCATCTTGAGTTCGAGTTGCTGGCGTTGACGTGGAGACAAGGTCAGAGTTGCTGATTGTGTGTGCAAAGGTTTTCTCTCCGTGTTTACGGTTGATTTGATGGATTTGTATTTAACTAGTTTATGAATCCAAAATACACGTTTTCCATGTTGACGTTGTTTTAGTTGGATTTCGTTAGCTTCCTGCGAAGATCAGTCGGCCTTTATGTGTGCTCTCACAGCCTACCCCTCGGGTTCAATATATGATCCAAATAGGCTCCAAATATGCAGCTTTGATTCTAGCGTTCATAGTATCTCATATAAAAGACCCAAGTGAAAAGAAATATAGAAGTCAATAGAAACAAAAATAGTGGAAGTTATGTCAATCGTTCAAGAGATTCGTTGTTCTAACTGCGGAGCGCCAATATCGTTTAATCCAGGTGAGATTATCGCTACGTGTCGTTATTGTGGCTTCACCCAAGTGATTGAGACCGGAAAAGCGTTTGATTTGGAGCACTCCATGATTGTCAACAAGTATAAACCCGAGCAAATCGACGACCTTGCTCGCGATTGGATGAGGGGCGGCTTCTTAAAGCCAAGTGACTTGGCTAGGTCTTCTAAGATTCTGGAGAAAAACTTGATCTACCTGCCGTTTTGGGTTGTTTCTGTCGAGGCTTCGAGCACCTACAAGGGCGTTTTTGAAAGATTAACTCCGCCAGTTTTGAAGGAGGGCAAGATTGAGAAAAAGTACAACTGGTTGGTTTTGGCTAGGAAAGCCACAGAATTTCCCACAAGAGAGTATGAGGTGCCATTGGAGGGTAAGATCCCATACGACTTCCGAAAAGTCGAAGGCTTCGCTAAGGCTTTGAACAGTGAAATTGAGCAGAACGAAGCCATAGAAGTCGCTAAACAGCAGATTGAGAATCTCCACATGTTCCTAGCTAAACAAGACGTGGACAAAATAGTTGAAATAAAAACAGATTTAGACGTAGGCAACTCAGTTTATTTGCATGCGCCTGTCTGGTTCATAATTTATGAGTACAAGCGGGAACGCTACCGTGTTTTCTTAGACGGCGCAACAGGTTCAGTCATAAAAGGAGACATACCGTCGACAAAATTTGGACTGATCTGAAAATGAAACTCTTAAAAGCATCGAATTAAACTGTATGGGTATTTGAAGAAGGGCTGGTTAATTTGAGCGAGAAAAAGGACATTTACGAGAAAGCCAAAGAGGAAATGCGACTCTCTGAACGCATACTCGCAGAGTTGCCTGGTTTTAGAGGTTACAAGGAAAAAGAAATTAGACGAGAAAGCGACAAATTAATTCGCAATCGCTTGTATCAACGTTTGACGGAAGCTAGGAAAGACCTAAAAGAGGTTTTCCAAAAACTTTCAGACAGTCGCCTTCACGAAGTTCTTACAGACATGGACCGTTTCATCATGAGATTTGACAGAATTTCTGAAAAAATCAATCACGCCTCCTATGGTTATGCAGGTTTCTTCAACGTAGTAAAGGTGGATGAGGAAAAACTCGACAAAATGATTGAGTTTGACAATGGGCTCATGGATGACGTGGACAAAATAGTTGAAGAAACCACGGTTTTTAAGAAAGAGGTAATGAAACAGAATTTTGAAAAGGTGAGGGGTCACATCCAGAACTTGAGCGATTTCTTAGAGGAATTGGAAGAAACGTTCGATGGCAGAGAAGAAGTAATTTTGGGGGTGAAGTAGAATGGCGCAAGTTATTGAGTGGAAGAATCCTGGACCCGAAGATATAGTTTGGAGACACCCAGAAGAAGAAATCACATGGGGTGCTCAACTCATTGTTCGCGAGTTTGAAGCCGCTGTTTTCTTCAGAGACGGCAAGGCCTACGATGTGTTAGGTCCAGGCAGACACACGCTCACAACCCTAAACCTGCCGTTGTTGACGGGCATTCTCTCAAGAATTGCGGGTTATAGAGAGAAACCCTTCAAGGCAAACGTAATCTTCGTCTCAACCAAAGTTTTCGCTGGCAAATACGGCGCCAGAGCGCAAACCACAGAGTTGGCACCGCTGCAGGTTCATGGAACCTTTTGGTTTAAGGTGGAGAACCCTCAACTCTTCGTCATGGAGGTTGTTGGCGGACAAAACGCCTACTCAACAGAGGATGTGAACAATTATCTGCGAGGCTTCTTGAACGAGAAAATCATTGACGAACTCTCAAGATATGATTTGCTCGCCGTATTCACTAAACTGGATGAAACCTCTATCGCAACCAAAAACGCCATTCTCGACGCTTTCAAGAGAATCGGACTCGATCTCACAGACTTACGCTTTGAGGGCGTTGACACCACGCCCGAGTATCGAGACAGACTCTTCTGGCTCAAACAGACACGCGCTGCCGAAGAAGTCTTGAGAATGGAAACAGTTAAAGAAGCCACCAAAGAACTCGGAAAATCTCCTGGAGCGGCATTAGGAACCGGAATGGTTCTTATACCCCAGATAATGACGCCAACCGGACCGGCGCCCACGCCTGCTGCAGCCCTTGTGATTTGTCCAAACTGTAATGCCAGAGTACCTGCCACCTCGAAGTTCTGTCTAGAGTGTGGGAAAGCTATAACAGCGCCGTCAACAGGGACAACCAACTGTCCAAACTGTGGACATCCAGTGTTAACAACGGCTAAGTTCTGTTCAGAATGCGGTAATAAACTTAAGTGAAAACAATCAGGGAACAATATTCAATGGCTAAAGCACAGCGCGGAATGATTTCCTTCGGCGTATTCGCGATTATTGTAGCGATTTCTCTGCTACGATTCTTTCCAGACTGGGGTTCAATTTTGGCTCTAATCCTCACTCTTTATGGCCTTTGGGGTATAGTGCTCGCTGCGATCAGAGCGAAAAATCCTGAGAAGTATGAGCGGAGAGCCTTCAGCACTCTGGTTTGGGCAATTCTGCTCATTGCGGTTGGAGCCTCATGGTTCGTTTCTATTCAAATAGGGCCGCTTTACGCTGTGGTGTTGCTCCTAATTGTTATAGGCATCTTAGCTGTAGCTTCGACGCTTCCGATATGGCGAAAGAAATAGTGCTAAGTGATTGTGTGCGTCTTCTTTTTCGCTTGTTCACCCAGTATTTGGTGAAAGAACTGTGAATTTAAGCCGTATTTTTCGCACACTTCCAAAATGCTTGACGAGTACAGTTGAAAGAGTTCTGTAATAGTCCTTTTAGTTAAGTCAGGTGGAATTTCGTCTGGATTTTTTAGGAAGAGGATGAACCATCTGCCGAGTTGAGAAGGCTCGTACCATTTAACCCAAACACGTTTATCTTCGGTGGAAACCTGCTCCATCCCTTGGTTCAGAATACCAGCTAAAACCATTTTTTTCAAGTATTCTATGATGGATTTGTTTGAGTATCGGGTCCCATGGATCAACTCCTGCTGATATGTGCGTTTCTCCAACCGCATCCGCGTGAGTATGCTCATACCAACTTTGGATTGTAAAATGCTCCAGATCAGTTTGCGTTTTTCAACATCCAACGGAAAAGGAAGAACATAAGGCCAAACTCGCACTTCCATCAACCACAAACCCTCCACAACTCTACTCTTCCTTTCTTCAGCATTAAAATTAATGTTCTGCTGGCTTGGTAGCACTTTATATGTAGACCACGAGTCGGTTATAATAGTCGATTACAAATTCATAAACGATTTATACATTTTTCGTTATGAAAAACATTTAACTCTCTCCATTCTAGTTGATAAACGCACATGGGAAACACAGGAGAAATTGTTTAGGTGTCACAGTCTGGTTTTAATTGGGAGTTTGAAATCCCCACATGGGAACAGATTTACGAGTTGTTGCTTAATCTTGCCAGCCAGATTAGAAAGGCGAGTTTCAGACCAGACGTAATTGTTGGCGTTTCGCGTGGAGGTTGGCCTCCAGCGCGCATCATGTCGGATTTGCTCGAGAACCCAGAAATAGCCAATGTAAAGGCAGAGTTTTATCTCGGTGTGGCTGAAACCAAAGGCGAGCCCATTATAACGCAGCCTGTTTCTGTTTCAGTTTGGGGCAAAAAGGTTCTGGTGATAGACGATGTTGCGGATACTGGCAAGAGCCTCGCTTTGGTGCGTTCTCATCTTCTGGAGCAAGGCGCCAAAGACGTGAAAATCGCAACCATTTACTATAAACCATGGAGCATCGTGGTTCCAGACTGGTTTGAAAAGAAAACTAAGCGCTGGATAATTTTCCCATGGGAACGCAAAGAAACTGTTAGACGCATCTTAGAAAAATGTATGCAACACGGAAAAACTGTAGAAGAGGCTAAAGAAGCATTGGTGCGTCATGGATTAGACCACAAACTGGTGGAACGATTTGCCAAAGAGATTTCTGAGGGAAAAACTTGATTGAAAAACTGCAGGGCTTCGATAAATGTTTGGCAGTCGCGGGCTTCAAAAACGTCAAAATCAAAGACATAAACAAGTTTTTCACGCTGGTTAAGGAAAAAACAGGTGACGCTTGCGTTCAGTTTTTTGACGCTGAATTAATAGCTGATCGAGAGCACTTGCGGTTTGCGGCTTTAAACGCCTTGAATGCCTTCAAAGGTAAGATGAACATTTCGAGTAGTTTGGCGATGGAAACTCTCCTTTACGCTTCGGCGCGGCGACAGATTAAAGAGGCAGTTTCGTTGCTTGGAATCAAACCCAACAGTCGTCAAGTGGCAGTTTTAGTCTTAGATGCCAGCAGAGAAAAAGCGGATTATATTTTGAAAACCGTTTCAGATCTGCTTCAAGCCAAGCGAGACGACACTGTGATTGAGTTATCTGAGCAAAAATTTGAGAAATTAAAGAAGCTGTTCGAAATCTCCAATCTTGAACTTGAGGCAGGGACAGAACGCAGAGGCGCTGAGAAGCTGGCTCTAACGGATTTAATTATCGAACACATGGCTTTGCTGGCTACTCAGCGTTAACGTGCCACTACATTTTTTCTTTCATTACCGAAAGTATGTCTTCGGGCTTAATTATTGAGACGCCGGTTAATCCACCGACGACCTCTATCAAAACTATTTTGTTTGGGTTGTTCAAGTCTACGCGGCGTTCGATGTTTGCAGCCGCGGCTTCTATAATGTCTCTTGTCGATATTGTTGTGAAGCGTTTTTCAGCAGTCACACGGAAAGTTTCGTTTTCCCTTATTTTTGAACTGAGCTCGGTTATGGCGCGCTGTATCTCGCCTAGGTCCGTGCGCACAACCTTTTCAACTGGAATAACTCGCAACGTGTAACGGAACTCATATGGTCTTTCTTTTAAAATGGTCCGAAATTTCTCCACAACCTCAAATGGATTAAACGCCGTTTTGGCTGCGATTAAGCCAGTTATGCCCGTTTTGTCAACTTTAGCTGCTGAATCGCCAATGTCTCCTAGCAGATACCACGCTTCAGAACAGGCGTCTTCCTCGTTTCCACGCGCAGTCGTTACGAGCAGGTTGAAGTCTCTCAACACCATTTTATCTCACCCGCAGTTATGGTCGTATTGAATACAAAAGTTGTTCCAGCCGGCTGAGTTTGCAAGGAAAATGTTGTTGCTTACTCATTTAGAATTTTCTGTTGTTCATGCACGGAATAATTTTGTTGCATTTTGAGACCATTAAAGGGATTGTTATGGCGGTGTTGCCCCATTTGAATAATACCATATTAATGTCTGTTTATCATGCAGTGTATATTCATTAAAGCCTACTGGACCGAATGTCCATTTTCGTTCGGTTTCTTCCCAATACCACCATAACCAGTACACCTCTTCGCTCAGATTTTCTTTTACGCCATCAATGGTGGTGACATAGCCTGGATAAAGGGGGTGCGTCTCAATTTTGGCAACTTTCACAGTTGCATTATACAGCGTGGCTCCGATCTGGAGAACAGTCTCATTATACCAAACCCTAGTTGTATTACCATAGTCAATTGCTAAATTTATGGAAATGGAAACCTCTCCCAGTTTCTTTGATATGTCTTGATAAAGGTCATTGTATTTGGTGTATTGCATATAATAGTATGAAGTTGCAATGGTCGCTATGACAGCCCAAGCAAGCAAAAATAGCGCCAGAAACCAGATCTTTTTCCCCGACATTACTTTCAAAGTCTAACCCGCCTCCACGTTGTTTTAACTTTTGGATAAATCAATACAATCAACAGCACGGTTACGATTTCTGTTACAAGTCCAACTGGATAGAAGACAATTGAACTTGGTAGAAAAAGACCTACAATAGCTGAGAAAAATGCTAAGTGTAGAGGAAGCGTGGGAATCAAAAGCAACACTGAGCTTAAAACATCGTAGATTAACAAAAGAAGGTAGGAAAGTATTCCGAGCCCCAACAAGGAATCATCATTATTCACTTTACGTGCTAAGGGACTTAGCGCGCCAACCAGCCCCATAGAAAGAGATGTGACAATTGTCCATGGACCCGCAAAACCGATGAAAAGGTCAGAGACCAAAAATGACATACTGCCGATTAAAAAACCAGCAGCAGGACCTAGCATTAGACCACCCAAAATGGAGAAAACCGCCGGAAAGTTCACGAACTGGAGAGGCCCGACAAAAACATGCTTAACAAGGCGAAGAGACGAAGACAAGGCTATGAAACTCGCCATAACAGTTACGGGAAGCACCCTGTCTCTTCCAAAAGTCTGTGTTCGCATATTCAAATTGGTTGGATTATCCATCCTATAAGAGTTTCGGTCTCCAGACCATTTTTTCATTCAAAAAGAATTTGTGGTCGGGCGGGCAGGATTTGAATTCGCCGAGCTGAAGGCTCCTTTGGCTCCAGCTCTCCTGCGACGCACCGGTTTCTGCTTTAACCGGCCTATTTGCGTTGTGTGCTTGATAGGCTGGGTGACTCTCTGCCAGATGGGCAGGGGTCTACAGCGTCTCCGTCGATAAGGCGTTGAGCCTTATCGGCTCGGAAGCTCTACCAAGCTGAGCTACCGCCCGCTGCCGACCAAAGTGTTTACAGAATGAACAATGTGATTTATGTGTTTCGCATTTGTTTCCAGTATTTTGTATCTCCTCTGAACGGCTCGTCGACGATGTGCTTGTGTTCTCGGATCTTCAATCCTCTTCATTCTTCTCTCTTCACTTTTTGTCTTCTCAGGCGAAGTCTCATGGTTAAGATTTTTTCTGTTGTAAATATTCTGGCGGCAATGTACAACACAACCAGTGTGAAAGCAGTGACGTAGACTATTCCAAGAATCGGCATCGTGTAGTCTCCTGTGTAGATTGCTCTCGCCGCCAACATGGGATGCGTGAAAGGTAGGGCTAGCAAGAAAATCCTCAAACCTAACGGCAAAGTTTGTATGTCTGCGAACATGAGGACAAACATTGGAATGAGCAGCGGCGTGTACACAAAGCCGAGCAGAGACTGTGCACCGCGCACGTCCTCAGCGAAAACCGAAACCACAACAGCCAAGGCGAGGGCGCAGAGCAAAGAAACAAAAACAGACATCCCCAGAATTGCATAACCCAGAAGGCTGGATGAGAGCCCACTTACACCGAGGTCAATTGGTGGCTGCGGGGTTGGCGCCCCGAACGTTAATGACCCCATGTAATAGATTACCCCAACGATTGTGGCGACGGCACCTATCGCCGCGACTATTGTTGACCCCGCCAATTTACCAAGCAACATCGTGAATCTGCTGAGAGGAAGGCTCATCAAGGTTTCCAGTGTTTTTTCCTCCTTCTCTGACGCTACGGAAGTTGCTGCAAGTTGCATGGCTAAGATAATTAACATGAAGAGAGCCAGGGGCAAACCGAAAAACTGTGCTTGGGCAAATGTAAAGAGAACCGACGGGTTTACATCAACAGGTTTCCCCTTCACAATAGTTCTCTGAGAAACGTTAACGGGATCTAAAACAACGTCAGGATTGTCTGGAAATTTACTTTGAACAGTTGCATATATCAAGCTCTGTTTAAAAGATTCTAACAAACTCTGCACTGTGGAAAAAGTGACCGCCTCGGCTATGCCTCCTTCCCTGAAAACTCCATAAACCCTTAAGTCTCCCCTTTCGCCGTTTGTAATGTTTTGACTGAAGTTTTCGGGTATGATTATGACCGCTGTAACATTCGAGTTTTGAACAGCGGCGGCGATTTCGTCGATGTTCTGGGCATCAATCGTCACCACCGTTACGTTGGGTGAGGATTCCAAGAAATCTGTTAGGTTTTGGGCTGTGGCTCCTTTATCAAGGTCTACAACTGCAACTGACAGTGTCTTAATGCTTTCTTGCACGGCTTCTGTTGAGATTCTTATTGTGGTCCCCATCAACGGAAAAATCAACAGAGGCGCAAGAATAATGCCTAAGAGTATTCTTGGGTCTCGAATCATTTCCCTAACTTCTTTTGTGACGATGTTTCTCAATCCTTCAAACAAGGCCAGCCACCTCAGCAAAAACCTCTTCGAGATTAGCCGCTTTATGCTTCACCTTGAGTTCGGTAGGCGTGCCCTCAGCCACAATTCGACCTTTGTTTACCAGCGCCACCCGATCGCAGAGGTGTTCCACTTCCAACATGTTGTGGCTTGAAAGCAACACTGCGACTCCATATTCCTTAACGTATTGTTTGATTATTCCCCTAACGTGATAAGCATGAAGAACATCTAAGCCACTGGTAGGCTCATCTAACACAGCGAGTTTGGGCTTGTTCATTAAGGCTCGCGCCACAAGAAGACGCCGTTTCATGCCCTTGCTGTAAGTTTTCACCCGGTCTTTCAAGCGGTCGCCCAGCCCAGAAATCTTGGAGGCATTCTCAACCATCGCCTTCAGATGATCCCTGCCTTCACTGTTGAATTTGCCCATGAACTGCAAATACTCATAACCCGACAAGTTCTTGTAGGCCCCAGCCTCCTCAGGCAAGTAACTAATCAGTTTGCGAACCTCGGAGGCTTCACGCACAACATCATGACCAAAGATTTTCACCAAACCGGAAGTTGGCAAGAGCAAAGTGGAGATAATCCGTAGGGCAGTTGTTTTGCCAGCGCCGTTTGGACCAATTAAGCCGTAGATTTCGCCTGCCTTAACCTGAAAACTCAGACCATCAAGAGCCCTTATATTGCCAAAAACCTTCACAAGCTCCTCAGCCTCAACAGCAAAGCTCATACAGTCAACTCCTAGGAGCAGAGACTGCGAAGAGAAAGCAATTAAGTTTTACTTCGCGCGAGCTTCCGCTTTTGCGGTGCCTTTCTTTGTAAGCCAAAATTGTCTGGGAACTTGAGTTGCATCGTATCCTGCAAAGCCATGTTTGTCTGCGAGTACGGCGGAAGCAATCATAGTTATGGTCCTCTTGAGTATGCCTTCTGAAGTGCATTCAAGCAATCCAGTAAATTCTGGATTTTTCTTCATCTGCCCAATTATTTCTTCCACACTAGAAGCGTGTTCTTTGTCGGTTGCACCCAATTCTTGAAGCGCTTTCAGTATTGCGTGGTTAAAGCGACCTCTCACAACCTCAGCAGCCTTAGCGATGGCCTCGGTTGGTAAAGAGGGCCTAGGCGGCCCCATTTCCACTTCTCTAAAACCCGCTTCGTCCATAATTTGCATGATTTTGGAAACATCTGCTAAGGTTTTTACCCTAACACGGATCTCATAAGAACCTTCAACTTGCACTTAACCACCGTAAATGATACGTAAACGAAGACGTATTTAACGATTTCGATTAAGACGTTACGTATCCCAAAAAAAATAAGACGGAAATGATTAGCCGACTGGAATACACGCGCATCCTTTCTTTTTCCGCAAGGTTAACAAGACAGCCCGAGACATTCTCCTTACTAAATCAGAGTTAGAATTCCTCGATCATATGAAGCAACGTGAAAACACATGAAAAGATTTCGCGTCGTTACAATAATATTCGTTCTATCGCTGTGGATGCTGTCACCTTCGAATCTATCATTTGTGCAGGGTGAAACGAAAAACATCAGTTACTTCCTCAAGTCAACAATTAGATACAGCAACCCTAGTCAAAATAGAGTTTGGGATTTCACCGAGAGGGAAGAAGATCGAACGATAGGTTTGTTCATGAACAACACTTGGCAAACGGTTGAGTTGGTGAATTCCACCCTTCCCCTTGAGAGAATGGAAACCGATGACGACGGAAACCCAGTTGCCGTCTTGCAGTTTCCAGAATCAGTGCTAAACCCTGGAGAAAGCTTGGGCTTCACGGTTTGGTATCACATAGTTTCTAAGCCGCGCCTAATGCCAAACATAATCGAGAGCGAGTCACTGAGCCTGACAGACATACCTACGAGTCTGGTTAATGAATACACGCGTGAAGAGGGCCCCTGGCAAACCAACAATCAGACATTACGTGAATTGGCATCTAATCTAAAAGGAAGTGAAACAAGGGTTCTGACTATAATCAAGAATTTCATAACGTGGATTGGATGGTACATCTCTTATCCAAAGGAGCGACATGAAAATCCGTACTATCCCAACGTGACTTATGCACGAAGAGAAGGAGATTGCGATGACCAAGCCGTTCTACTGATTACGCTGTCTCGGATAGTGGGAATTCCATCCTATCTCCAAGTTGGCAGCATCTACTCGCCTGGACAACTTGATAACGCTTCCTACTGGAATGGCCACATGTCAATTGTTGAGCGTCAGATCGGTTGGCACGGATGGGCTGTAGTTTATGTTCCGCCCTGGGGCTGGTTGCCTGTCGACTTAACCTACGTACGAGACAACCCCACAGATCCATTAAGTTCCATAACGAGTGGAGCTGTAACCAACCAAGACACAATTCAATACATGAATGTTACACGCACGGATTATGTGAACCTGTCTCTGGAAGCCGAAGCGTTTCTTACAGAAAACGGGTTTCAAGTTTATACAGAAGATGAAATGATCTTAGACATCTGGCAAGATGCTAATGGAACTCCTCCATTCATAGGCATTGACCCCTTGATTCCCGCGAGTCTTGCAGTTGCAATAGTTCTTCCAGTTGTTATATTATTCTTGATCTCTAGACGCTGGAGAAAGAGAATCGCAGAGGAAACACCGGCATCCGTAAGTAAGAATCTGTAAAACTTTTTGCGACCACGTTAAGTCTTCTTAGAGCGCTTTCTTTTTTTAAGGTATGCTCTCCATGTCATAGCCCATTTTTTAGGGTCGTCCAATGGAGCCTCGTTCATCTTTGCTATAGTTGAGTTGTGGGGCGCCGTTTTAACTATTTCAGGATTTGTATATGCTTCCTTAGATACTCGACTGAGCACTGCAGCCCAGTAATCCATATCAGCCTTCGAATATGTTTCACATGGCTCAGGTGTAAAGGGCTCGGGAACGACCCAAGGATGATGACTTGTCCAAACGCTTTGGATACCATAATCTATTATTCTACGGTTCGCGTCTTGAATTCCTATTCCCGTGTCTTCTTTCAGTTTTTCTAGGCTATACCTGATCTGATCCACTCTTTTTTCAACTTTGTAAGGTTTAGTCACTCCAGAAATCGCCAACAGCCTCTTTTCAAGATAGTTATTGTTTATCATTGACACCTCAGCGGCTTCTCTTAAACCCTCGGCACCCATACTCATTGCCCATGCGTATGCCCTGAGAACCACTGGAACGTTTCCATAGAAGTCTTTGATCTTCCCAATACTGTATGGTCTATTATAATCCAAGTGATACTTGCTCCCGTCAAATGTCACCACTGGAACCGGAAGGAACCTTGCAAGCTCCTTTTTAACTCCAAGAGCGCTACACGCTGGCCCATCACTTCCGTGAGGAGACGCGAATGTTTTATGCAGGTTAAAGAAGCACATGTCAAAACCTGCATCCTTAGCCTTCGTTATACCCAATATTGCATTGGCATTGGCCTGATCATATAGGCAAAGTCCTCCTACTTCATGGATTATCTTTGTCCATTCATCAATTTCAGGATTAAAGATACCAGTGTCTTCGGGATTCGTTATCATCAAGCCAGCGGTATGCTTAGATACGGCAGCCTTTAAAGCCTCAACACTGGGGAGGCCAGTTTCTTTGTCTGGGTAAAGGGTTATGACGTTAAAACCAGCTGTAGCTGGGGTTGCAGCATCGCAAGGGTGCGAGAAAATTGTGGTGATTACTTCATTCCTCTGTGCAAGTTCTCCATTGATTTCATGATACTTTCTAATTATACAAGCACCAGTGAATGCGGACTCAGAGCCACCGCCAGCGTGAAAGCTAAACTCATCCATTCCGGAAATCTCGCTTAGAAAAACCTTACCAAACTTGTATACTACCTCTAGGATGCCTTGAATTGTATCTTCGTCTTGTAGTGGGTGAATCTCAGCTATTTGTTTAACCAACTCTTCGTTAACCTTGGGGCTGTATTTCATTGTGCAAGTGCCTTCACCCAAGTCAATGTTTATTTCCATACCGAGTGTCTGCTGTGACAAGCGCAAATAATGCCTCAAAACGTGAGGTTGAGCAAGTTCTGGAAGTTCTGGAAGTTGTTTCCTACGCATTTTTGCTGGTATGTAGGATTCAGCGTCGCCAACTGCCTCACTGATTTCTTTTTCAACCTCTGGCACAATAATACCTCTTTCTCCTCTACGCCCCATTTCCATTATGACTGGCTCGTTCCAAACAGGCGCGTGATACCTTCTCAATTTTAGATTGGTTTTCACTTGACCACCTCCTTTAGGGCGCTGGCAAGCTTCTCAATGTCTTCTTTTGTATGGATCTCTGTGACGCAATACAGTGCGCTTTTACCAAGCTCAGGAAATTCTTTTGCGATGTCTTTTCCTCCAAAAATTCTGTGCTTCAAGAGAGCCTTGTTTATTTTGTAAACGGTTTTATTGGTTCCGTCAAAGTTCACAACGAACTCTTTGAAGAAACTTGAGAAGGGAATTTTAACGCCCTCTATTTCAGATAACAGCTCAGCCGCATAATGTGACTTTTGTATTATGGTTTCTCCAATCTCTTTTATACCGTGAGGCCCCATTAATGCCATGTAAACTGCAGCAGCTATAGTCCATAAGGCTGTACCAGTTCCCACCCAATCTTTGGCCTTGTCCCTAGCAACATATGAAGTTCGGTCAAATCTACATTCGCCGAAGGCGTACTCGCCCTCGCGTTCTGTAGCAGTTATAGAGATCAAATGTGAAGGATGTTCTCCCACATACTTCTCTTCATCCCGACATGCAATGAATCCTCCTAGTCCCCCTCCGCAATACATGTGTATCCCGAGGGGTTGAATTTCACCACACACTATATCTGCTCCATATTCGGCTGGCGGCGCCAAAACGCCTAGAGAAATAGGACCAGCCCCTACGATGCTCACCGCCTTATTCTCGTGGGCTATCTTAGAAATTTCTTCGCCTTGAGCCTCAATAATTCCCAGATACGATGGGTTCTCAAAGTATACCCCGGCCGTTTTCAGGGAAATCTTGCTCTTTAAATCTTCAAGATCAAGCATACCAACCTCGGGATCGTAGTTGACCAACTTGACATCTATATGGTTTGGCATAACTTTAGGTTGACAAAAATTCCTTATTATGGATAGCCTGTAAGGATTGATTATCTTTGGGACCAGAACTTCTTTTTTATTAGTCACCCTGGAAGCCATGCGAATTGCGTTTCCCGCAGACGCGCCCCAATCGTATGTGGGAACACCAACCACATCCATTCCAACGAGCTCACCCATCATACTCTGAAATTCGAAAAATGCTTGATACCTTCCAAAATCTGAATAGAACTCACCTGAATACGCTGTCAAAAATTCCGATCGCCGAACAATTTCGTCGCAAACTGCGGGAACATAATGCTGCCAGCAACCTGCACCTAGAAAGTTCAAATATTCCTGGCATGTCTGGTTTTTTGCAAGTATCTTCCCCACATGTCTCTTTAGATCATATTCCGACGGTAAAGGTTTCGGTAGCTTCATAGTGGTTTTGAGTCTAAGTCTTTTAGGAATCATTTTTGAGTAGAGTTCTTCAGCGTTTTTTGCACCGATTTCCTTGAGCATCTCTTCTTTTACTTCTGGGACAGAATTTGGTATGTATGGGTGGATAAACTGTCTTTTGCTCATGGTTACACTTCCGTTGCTTAGATTCATAGATGGAAAACTTAAGATTTTGCGTAGCTCTCGTTCTTTTTAGAAACTGTAGTCTACTTCTTCAACTATTCGAGTCGGGCATCCAACTCAAAGGAAAAAGCCTATCTTGATCTAATCTTGTATACAACTCTTCTTCCATATCCTGTTATTACTTTGGCATAGCCGCTCAGCATCTTATCAACTTCTTCATCACCTGTGTCTACTAACAGGGGCATTCCTTTTAATGAAGCAAGCTTATTCGGAGTAGCCACTATTGTTATATTCTCTTTACCCACCTTTCTAATCACTTCAGGACTTATTTGTTGGCTCCCTCGACCAAATATGAAACCTTGACCACCAATTACGGTTACTATTATCTTTGCTTTTTTGCCCTCAATCAGTTTCAACAGCTGGGTTTCGCTGACATCTGAAGCTACTAATCTTCCTTTGTGCACCACGTCTACACCCAGCAATGTCTTTTTTAGTCCAAGTTTTTCCATGATAGGCCTTGTTGTTGTTCCTGGTCCGATTATGTAAATGTAATCGTCTTGCATATTCTCTGTGATATCATAAGCGATTGCTTCCATGGAGGACTCTTCTCCTGGGATGCTACCAGCCTTTGGGCTCTGAACCAAAGTTGTCTCGTAGGGGATTCTAAGATAACCGTACAGCTTGGCTGAAACTCTGTTTTCTCTGAAAGCTTGTTCATCAATGTCCATAACCTCAGCTTCACGAATAACGGTGGGTTTCTCTTGTAAATGCGCTACAGCCAAGTCTCCAGCGCTTCTTGGATTTATTGCAAACACACCAGAATGAATCTTAACACCTGCTGGTATACCTAGAACTGGCACCTTTTCCCCAACAGCGTCAAAAATATCTCTGGCTGTTCCATCTCCACCTGCAAAAAGTATGAGATCGACTCGCAGTTTTAACATATCTCTTGCAGCGTTTTTAGTATCTACAGAAGTCGTTCTTCCTTTTGTTATAGAGCCTATAACCCTAGGATTAAAGCCGCATTCTCTGGCTTCATCTTCACCCATGTCATAAGGATATGTTATAAGCTCAATACTGTCCTTAATGGGAGTAATTCTCTTAAGGGCTTCAACTGCTCTGACTGGAGAGGTTGGAACAGCGCCTAACTCCCTTGCCCTCTTGATGATCTCTTGCCCATCGCTTCCTTTAAGTCCTACTCTGCCACCAATTCCAGCAATTGGATTCACAATGAAGCCCAATTTTTTCTTTGGTATCAACCTCTCGCGCCAGCTTGCCAAATGTATGTATGCATTCGTAATATAGGAAAATAGACTAGTGTCACTTTATTACTTCTGTTTCTCTTGCAATTTTTTTGGCTGTTTCTTCCGTCAAAGGTTTTTCCATTAAAATTGTATGGAAGTTTGGAAAATCACTTTTTAACCAAGATTCGTTAATTTTCTTAGCTCGAGTTAGGCATCTGATCACAGCCTCATCGCTGAGTCCGATTTGCTCTGCTGTTACTGGTGCGCCAATCTCTTCCAAAGCTTTCTTCACAGCCATCCAATCTTGCCCTTGCAGGTAAGCCATTAAGATGTTGCCCAAGCTTACTTGTTGCCCGTGTAAAGACTCAGGCGTCCCCGGCACGTGCGCTTCCATCAACCCTTGCGCCACTACGTGTTCGCTGCCGAATAATATTCGCGAATTTCCCGCCATCTCCATTAGAAAGCCATCGTTCATTAGCATTTGCAAAAACGCATTGAAGGCGTCCTCTTCCTTTTTCTTTATCCGCGCTGCGTTTTTTATGAGGTATTCCACCTGAGCCTTTGCCAACATTATCGCGTATTCACTGTAAACGGGATCTTTCCCTCGTAAATAGGCAAGGTTCCAATCGCTTATAGCGCATATCTTAGCAATGTAATCAGCGAATCCTGCCGCTTGGAATTTCCATGGAGCATTTTTTATTATGTCTGTGTCCACTACACATGCTAGTACAGGCGGAACAGAAACATCGTAATCGCCTTCGTGGGGTTTGTTGTCAACGCCTCTTTTCTCACCTCTAAATGTTGCTTCACGCGAAGTCATAGCATCGGTTGCAAAAATTGTTGGAACCGTGATGCAATTGGTTTTCTCTAAACAAGCCGAAGCTTTAGCAATATCCATGTTTACTCCTCCACCGATACCGAATACAACGCTTGGTTTAAGCAAATGAATTTTTTCACGAGCTTTATCGACTTCTGATCGGACGGCTCCTTTTTCCACCATGGTTTTCTCCACTTGTTTAAATCCATGGTTCCTCAACAATCCTGAGATTCTTTCTCCAGCGATTTTCCAAGTGATCTCGTCATTCACCAGAACAGCATTTCCTTTCAAGCCGATTTCTTCACAAAGATTCCCCACTTTCTCTATTGCGCCACTACCAAATAGGAATCTCCCACAAAAGTTAATGAATCTAGCCTCCAAGTTAGATACCTCGCGTTGTATCTAGCAACGTCGTTTATTTTTATAATCGTTTCCTTTCCAATAGCTCACAAAGAGATAAAGGAGTGCCAGATTGCCCTTATACATCCTATAAAGCGAAGTTCATGGCGCTAGTTAGCGCATAAAGCAAGCTAAAGCTATATGTGAAAAGTTCTAGATGTTACGCCCTTATTTTCTGCTCGCCTTTCAGCGTCTTTTCATTTCTTTTTTACGTTGATTTTGAATTTTCTTTTTGTCAACTCGCTGAAGTACTTTGTAGTGTCTATACATTCTTCAGGAGCCCAGACTCCAGGAGGGATTTCTCCTTTAGCGAGCATTTGGGCGCCTATGGAAGGGGGCATGGATGTTAAAGAATCTATGAATCCTTCATATAACTCGTTGGGTTCTCTGATTAAGTCAACAGTATACGTGACTTCTTTGTTTTCCTTTTTCCCTTCAACCACGGCTCGAAGTATTTCGTATGGCTGTGATTCCTTGAGGGATTTAGGCTTAGGTATTTTGTCTTTGTTTTTCTCCACGTTCCTTTGAATCAAGGCATTTAAGAACTCTACAGGGTCCACAATTGTGTCTTTTACCTTTAGTGGTTCTAGAATCCCAAAGCCAACCGAGACTAAGGCGTAAAAGATTTTCTTCACTTCGTCAGGTTGCCCGAGTCGCCATGTCACTTCTCTTATGCCCTTATCCTTGTATGTGTATGGTAACGTTGCAGGTTCCGAGTGCAGAGTGTGGAAACACTCGGTGCTGCCAACTGGTTCTGGGAAAGTTACAACTTGCTTGCCGCTGCATGCAGGAAGTGTCTTGAATTCTCCATCTATGAACTGTACTGAATCGACTGAGTATTCCTCTAATATAGTAGCGATGGAGTAAGGTGGAATAAAAACTGGGCTTTCGGGTCCTAGAATTTTGATAGCGTCATACAAACTTATTTTTTCCACAGTGTCGAGTTGATCTGCAGCGTATTTTGCGAGAACATTTGTCGTGCCTGGCGCAGAACCTAACCCTAATACTGCTGCTATATTTTTGTCAACAAATTTTTTGTGGAGTTTTTTCTGTTTCAAAGTTGTGTGAAATAGGCCTCCAAGATCCAGATAGTGACATCCTGCTTCTAAGCAAGCTTCCATAACATTAAGGTTAACGGTGTACTGCGCCGCATTTGCGCAAGCATCAGCCTTTTTGAGTACTTTCGATAATTTTTTCGTGTCCGCTGCATCTACAACCGCGGCTTCTAATCTGTCATCCTTTAACTCGTTTATGAATTTATTGACTTTCTTTGCATCTCGGCTTGTAACAATAACGCTCTCTACGCCCTTGGAATCTTTTGACAGAAGATCTTTTACGATGCCGGAGCCCATAGCTCCGGTTCCACCCACAACTGTTATTTTCACTTGTCGTCACTTCCATATCTATGTAGGACATGCGTATTATGTAGGTACTACAGATATCTTTTGTCCTTAAAAATGGAAATGCGAAAACTAAGCATATTTGCGATGCAATTCACGAATGATATTATCTAGTTTTCTCTCCGCTTCTTTGGGCAGAGGCTCAGGTTTGTGTTCACTAATTATTTTTTTAGCTATTTCGCGAGCTCTTTGAGCTGTATCTTTGCATCCGAGTTTTTCCCAGTTTTCGCGTTTCGTTCTATCGATTACGGCGGATGGTATCAATTGCTCTTTCCTAAACCATTCATGCGTATGTTTCGAGGCTAGATAGTGTCCTCCAGGTCCGATTTCCTTTATTAAATCCAAAGCCAGTGTTTCAGCACTAACTTGTACGCCTCTTTTTAATCTAAAAGCCATTTCACAAATTTGGTTGTCTGTCACGAGTTTTTCAAAACTTTGGCAAGATTCAAATTCTAACATTCCCGGTCCTGAGACAGCGTTAACCTCGGTTAAAACAGCTAACGTTATGCCCGACGTTGCCTCAATGCCCGCTTGAGCATCAGCAATTTTAGAGTCGCTTAACCCCAAGTAAGCGTGAGTTGGGAGTCCAAAGTACTTGCCAATCTCAACGTGAGCACAATTCATTAAATTAGATTCGGTTGCTCCCATGGAAAAATTGCCGTATCTCATATCTAAGATGCCTGGTGAGCCTCCATATATGAAAGAGGACCCAGAACGAACCACCTGACCCAAAACTATAGCGCTTAAAACTTCACATGCATGTTGAACTAAAGTTCCAGCTAGTGTTGCGGGAGATGTCGCACCACTAATCGGTGCTGAAATTACAACGGTAGGCACTTTCTCCTTTGCACACTCCATCACCGCTTGGCATACTAGAGTCCCTAGAGCTAATGGTGATGTAGGACAGCACATGTTTGAAAAAATCGGTTTCTTGATGGCTTCCTCGTCCATAACTATCTTAGTCATTTTTATCATGTCTTTCAAGCCGTCTATGGAGTAAGCGCCAGTTATAATTGGCTTAATCGAATTCTTTAAAATTGGGTACACTCGGTATCTGTCACAGATCTCTACGGGTATGTCGGTTACTATCATAGGTCCGTTTTGAACGTTTATATTGGGTAGAGCGTCCACTAGCTTAGCAAAGTCCGATTGATCCTTAACTGTCGGTTTCCTTGCTTTTCCGGTTTCCAAATCTAATATGTTTAGTGCAGATGATCCTGGGAGAAAATTGGTATTTGCTCCACCAATCGTCACAATTTTTTTGCTGTTTCTATAGTATAATTTCACTTCAGATGGCGTTTTCTTGATTGAATCTTTGACCAAGCCCTCTGGAATTTTAACTCTTCTGTTTTTTAGGTTGACTTCGGCGCCTTCTTCCTTGAAAACTTTTAATGCGCTCTCTTCCTCAACTTGAACTCCGACCTTCTCTAAAATTTGCATAATGGCGGAAGCAATTTCTTGTATTCCCTCATTGGTTAAAACTCTGAAAGCCCTCGAAATGTTTGAAAAGTCGAACTTGCCCATAAACCACCCTCTTACGTTTTCTCTTTTTAATCAAAACAATTATTCTTGTGATGTTTTCACTAATTCTGCGAAGTATCTTAGGGAGAAGTGTTTGGCAATAAATCCTTTTAGGCTGATCAACAATGTGTCATAGTCTTCTATGATACCTTCGCCTTCTCGTCTGATTTCTGTAAGGAAATTAGAAAGGTGTGTGAAGTCTTTGTGGATAGAAATCACTACGGCGTTCTTTCCCATGCCCTCTGCCCTCGCTGCAAATAAGATATAGGGCTTTGACGCTGTCCATCCGATTGCTCTTTCTGCTATCTCCTTGTTGCTTTTTGACCTGAAACTACTAATTGCTAGGATTTCAAAGCCCATTTTAACTATGTCGGGTATGATGGTAAATTGTCGTATCAACCCGTCCTTTACAAGTTTATTTCGCAATCTGCTTACGCTTGCTTGTGACATTCCTAGAACCCTTGCTAATTCCCTATCACTCCTCTTAGAATTCTTCAGCAATTCTGAAATAAGTTCCGTGCTTGCCTTTTTATTCATACCACCCCACGCCAAACAACCTATGTTCGGTTTAAAATTGCCTTTGTCTGTTCTAGTATAAAACATTAAGGAAAGGATGGACCCAATGAATGGCATTCTGTGAAAACCGCTGTAAACAAGGTTGTTTTTTGGCTTCATGCGTTCCATTTCGTGCAGCATTTGCTTCAAGTCAGGCGTTTTGGAATGGCTGGTCTATGGGGCAAGAGGTTCATGCAGCCAACTGGCTGTGGTGCGGTAAGCTGTCTCTAAGATTTCGTTGTCAAGTTTGACTTCTCGTTCGCTCAGTTTTTCTGCTTCTTCCCGTTGACTTCGATGTTTGTTGATTGTCGCTCTGCTACAGAAACTTGTCTGACCCTAATCTTTTCTAGCCTCCTCCCCTATGTTTTTTCAAAAAAAGACTATATGAAAAGAGTTGTGACTATCTTTCCCTTGATCTTCTGCGGGTCTGGTCTCGATGTTGGTGGGGCCGGTCGGATTTGAACCGACGACCTACGGGTTTCTCCTGGGCGTTGACCGCTCCAGAAATTCTTCATTCTCGCTGAGCGAGTCAGCAAACCCGTATTATTGAGGCTTGCTTTCTGGAGCCCGTCGTCATACCTGGCTAGACTACGACCCCACCATGTCTAGCCACTCTGAAGACATGGCACGTTTAAAATATAACCATTTTTCTCGTTTGCGACTTCTGTTTGTGTGGTGTTAGTGTTTAGTGACTCTTAGCAACACTAACATATATGTTGTTTTTAGATCTAGTTTTGTGTGTGTTCGGAGCTGTTTGTGTTCTGGGTTGTGTTTGGCCGGGTTTTTAGGTGGGTTCTCATGTTGTTTGTGGAAATTTCATGATGCTTCAGTGGATTTAACTATGACTTTACGCAAAAGGGAGGGACTTGAACCCACAAAGACCTCGGCCAGAAGATTCAACCCACAAAAAACTTTTCAAATCATAAGCCTAGTAAGCGACATTCAAGAAGTTATTATTAATTGAACTAAAGCCAAGTTAATAACACCTGAACACGCAACCACAGCCACAACGATAGAAGAAGGCTTAAGTGAATACTCTCCTTCTTCTTTTGAAAATCTTCTCCCAGCCAGCTTAGCGAAAACTATATTTGCTTATTCGATGCGTGCATAGGTGGGGTTGCCGGCCATAGGGCGCGGGACCTACCCGATCCCGTTCCGAACTCGGAAGTTAAACCGCGCTCCGTTTCCGGTTTTAGTGTGGTCTTCGGCCATGCGAAGCCGGGAAAGCTGGCTGCCCCATTGAATCAATGATTCAACATTGATTTTGCCGATAATCACGAAACATTTTAATTGCTATTCAGCGTTTTTTAAACGCCGGAATAGAATATTGATGGAAAATCCTCAAGATTTATTACTAAGAATGTGCAGTTGTTTTGAGATGACCTCACAATGATATTAATACCCATCCGTAGCCTGTGGGCGCAATTTCCCCAAGACTGGACGAGTTTGCTCTCTTGGTTGGCTTTCTTAGGGATCTTCCTCTTCTCCATGCTTTACGGGCAACGTCTCCAATTGATGATCATACTGCGAGAAGTGGAGGGTTCACTGCTTAAGATCAAAATGATGCGAGACGAAGCCAGAAAAATTGCAATTGACAGCATCAAGGAAATTGGAAAGCCTCAAACTGACCCAACCGCACAGGTTGACCGTTTTCTTGAATACTTCGCCTTAGCGCCAGTAGATCTTGATCCTTCCGGAATTATTTGGCGACTTGAACACCTACTAGATGTTCAAGACCTGCGCTCTAAAGACGACGTCAAGCTCATGGCGCCTCAGGCAGACGAAACCCAGAGGAATAACTTGGAGAACATGTTGGTGTGGGCAGTCAACCTGAACATTATTTACAAGATAATCCGGCACTTTTACTTGCTTGGAAAGAAGACGCTCAGCCTCTATGTTATAATGCAGATTCAGATGGCCTTGCCTCTAATAATGCGTGAGGCAGAAGCCTTCGCCAGTGGCCTTAAAGCCTGCCAAATGGGTCAACCCATAGGCGATGGAGCAGGTGCTCTGGTTGCTGCCAAGCTTATGCAGGGATACGAAAAAACCAAGGTGGAGAAAGACATGGTTGTGGCCAAAGTGCCGCTGGAAGGAAGAACGGCCTACGTGTTGAAGGCAGAAGGCCCAGGTGGAAACGTGGGCAAACCAGGCGAAGCCATGAAACAAATCATAGAACAAAGCGAAGGCAAAATCTCATTAGCCATAGTTGTGGACGCTGGCTTAAAACTTGAAGGTGAAAAACCAGGTGAAGTGGCGGAAGGAATCGGTGTAATGATAGGGGGACCCGAGGTGGAGAAGTACAAGGTGGAGGAGATCGCTCTTAAGTATAAAGTTCCGGTTAACGCCATCGCAATCAAGGAAGATGTGGGAGACGCGATTTCACCAATGCGTAAAGAGATAGTTGATGCAGTGGACAACGTCATAGAAAGAATCAAACGACTGGTTCACGAAAGAACCAAGGAAGGCGACTCTGTCATTATCGCTGGGATCGGCAACACAATTGGAATTGGACAATAGGAGCAACGAAAAGAATGACTGCGGCGGTTCCAACGGCAAAGAGGCCCTCATTTTACCTCTTGGCTATAATCTTGATAACCCTGCTGCTTTCTCTTGCGTTGATTATTACGGGAATAGATTATATGGAAATTGGGCTTGACCCATACACACGCACTCTCTTCTTGCTTCTGGGGTTAACCATCTTAGCGCTCTCAGCTTATATGCTATTTCAGACTAGGAAAAGAATGTTCAGGCTAGGTTTGGAGATGCAACCCTTAATCACAACACTTCTGTGCCAAAAGTGTGGTTTCAAAAACCTTCGAGATTTCACACGCGGCGATTATGTCTTCAAGCAGGTGGAAGAGCAGTGTCCAAAGTGCAGTGAGAAAGCCTTCGCGATTAGCTCAATTTACCGTGAGGTCAAGGAGAAAGAAAAGGCCAGAGAAGAGGGTTAAGTTAGAGGTTAAGCCTCTACGTCAATATTCTGCAACCTTTGTCAGTTACCACAACCGTGTGCTCGGCTTGCGCCACGGGTTTACCGCTTGCCTCAATAAAAACTGGGTAAGCCATCAGCGTCTTCGACGACAGAAGCTCTGAGAAAGCGGTTTTGTAATGTTCTGGCGGCACGATTTTTTGAAGCCAACGCTCTGCGAACGGCAGCGTCTGAAAGTTCTTAATAATATAGTCTAGGAGCTGCTGAGCGTTTACGTTTTTCAAAGACTTGCGTTTCAAAAAGCGAAAGATGTGCGCTTCGCGTCCATGCTCGATTTTGCCTGCTGCGTTGGCAACAGTCACGAAAGGTTCAATGGCGTAGACTTCACCCACATTCACCTTGGCTGTAGAGAGGTGGAAGACATTTGGCAACGACTTGCCCGTGTGAATTAAAAATCGTCCGATCTGATGCCCCGTTAGATTAGAGACAGGTTTGTGCCCACGAGCCTTGATGGTTTTTTCTATAACAGAGCCGAAAGCAGGCATCGACATTCCTGGACGAAGTATTTTCACTCCAACTTCAAGGGCTTCTTCAGCGGTGCGCATTAAGTCCTCGTATTCTGGGTTAAAGAACACTGTAACGGCTGTGTCAGCGATGTAGCCGTCAATGTGCACGCCTATGTCCACCTTCACAATAGAATTTGTAGGAATTGTTCGCCTATCACCCGGTGGCGACGTGTAGTGAGCTGCAACTTCGTTGATTGAAACATTGCATGGAAAGGCGGGTTTTCCACCCTTCTCCCGAATCAATGCCTCTGCCCTTTCGCACACCTCAATTATCGCCATGCCTTCAGAGACTGTTTTCCTCATAACTTCGCGAACCTCGGCTGCTATCCTGCCTGCACGAACATACTTCTTAAGAACCTCTTCTGGAAGACTCACAAACCTCACACCGCAAACATTCTATTAAAGAGCGAGGTTGTTAAAAGACCTGCACCAACTTTAATGGGCGTAGTCTTGCCGTTCAATTATTTATCACATTTTTCCTTTTTAGCTCGCTCTTTCGTGGACGTGGTGGCGTTACAACTTTGGGAGACAGAGTCACAAAATCATCGCCGCCCATGTGAAATATAGGCTTAACCTTCTTTACGTCGAATTTTTCATCGAAGACACCTTCGTTCACGTATGCCGTGAGCACTTTCCCAATGAATAACGTGTGATCTCCTATTGCAACCGATTTGACCAGTTTGCATTCTAAGTGAGCCACACACTCCTTGATAATTGGCGCCTTGACTTTTTTGGCTTGAAGGGCTGTCAGAGACGCCTCTTTGAACTTGTCACATTTGGCTCCAGAAATGCGTCCACAGAACAGAGTTTGCTTGACGATTTCCATTGTTGGAACGTTGATCACGAATTCGCCTGTTTCCTCAATTATGCGATGTGAATAACACTTGGGCGCCACGCTGATAACAACCAGAGGCGGATCCATAGAGGTAGGCATTGACCAAGCCAAGGTAATGATGTTCGCTCTACCAGCCGTGTCGGCGCAACTAACTAGTACGGTGTGTCTTGGGTGCAAAAGTCGATAAACATCTTCAGAGTTAATCTCAACCTTTCTAATTTTAGGCAATTCTCATCACACACCGTTTCCATCAGAGCGGCGATTTCACAGTTTATTGTTCATCTTAATAAGCTTTAGTCACTGCTTCTTGCGACTGAAACTCGTGTCAGAAGTTCAGGTCAAACTCAAAGAAGACGTCTCTAAGTATTCGTTACCATTATTTGGAAGCTTTTGAGCCAGAAAAGTCAAAGGTTATTCAGCAATCTTTAATAGAAAATTTAAAGTTTGGAGGCAATGACCCCCAATGATTCTCTAATAAATTTCGATATGCTGTAAAAGGTTACGCCGCCGCAATCATAGTCTGGGTTAGCTTCAACCACATCTAAAGCTTGTATATTAATGCCTTCTAAATTGTGAATTATATCTATAAGGTTTCGTAATGTTACCCCTCCTCCTTCTGGGTTCCCTACTCCCGGTGCAAATGCAGGGTTAAGAACATCAACATCAAAGGATGCGTATACGTTATCAACATTGCTCAAAATTTCATTTACCATTGACGATATCTTCTTAACGCTCACCTTATAAACGTCAGACGTGCTTACGATGGATATACCCTTCTTTTTGGCGTAATCTAGTTGTTCAGCCGTGGCGGCTCTAACACCAACTTGTACAATGTGTTTAGGGTTAACAATAGCCTCATCAATTATTCTTCTCACGGTGCACGCGTGGGAATAGGGGTTTGCTTTGTAGCTCTCGTATAAGTCGGGGTGTGAATCAAGGTATATTAACCCCCATGAATCGTTGGAAGTTTCTTTTAATGCCTTCAATGTTATGTATGTGACGCTATGGTCTCCCCCGAGAAAGATGTGTAATTTGGAGTTGGTAAGTTTACTGATTTTTTCTTTAACTGTGGAAAAGGCTTCTTTTATTGATGGTGGAGTTATGTCACCTAAATCATAGATTTTCCAACAATCTCTAATGTTCACATCAACTTCAGTGTACGAATTGTAAATCTTGGAACTTGTATAATTCCTAATTACCCTAGGAGCCTTGGCTGAGCCTCTCCTAAACGATGAACTTTTATCCCAACATAAACCGAGCACATATGCATTTGCTATGTCTATTTTCTTAGTTTCGGCTCCGAAAAACAAACTCATAATGTGTCTCCTTACCATTTGCTGATTTCAGCAAACCAAAATAAATAGGTGTTTAGGGTAGACGCCCCCATCTGCTTCATTAATAACCCTTAAGTATTGCATTTGCATCCTTCATTTTTTGGCGACTGGCTTGGACTGGTGCTAACTCAACCCAAGAGTACCCATGTTTTCAGAGCAGTCGCTATCGATTTTGATTCTGTGGCAATAGGTTTTTCAACCCACTCCGCATTATCAATTTCAAGTTTCAAGAGGAGCCGTTACAAACATGTCAACTGACGCGTCAGCAAAAACTAGGATAGACCCGTTCGGCACCACCATAATTGAGGACTACGAACGCCTATACGAAGAGTTCGGAATCCAACCATTCAAGCCTTTGTTGGGGGAGATACCTAATCAGAGCACTGCTATGCACAGAGGCGTAATCTTTGGGCATAGAGACTTTGAACGCGTCTTAAATGCCATGAAAAACCATGAAGAATTCGCTGTCATGAGCGGCATCAAACCAACCGGCGAGTTTCACCTGGGCACGCTGCAAACAGCAAGGGAGGTCATCTACTTTCAACAGCAGGGCGGCACGGCTTTCTACTGTATCGCTGATGTTGAAGCCTACGAAGACAACCGCATACCTTTTGAACGCAGTCAGAAATACGCCGTGGGTAATGTTGCCGACCTGCTTGCTTTAGGATTCGATCCCAAAAAAGGTTACATTTACCAACAGTCGAAGGAACAACGCGTCAAAGACTTAGCCATAATGTTTGGTAGAGGCGCAACCCTAGCCACTATGAAGGCCATTTACGGGGAACGCCACATGGGCTTGTATCTCTCAGCGCTCATACAGGCTGGCGACATTCTGCTGCCGCAACTAAAAGATTTTGGCGGACCAAAACCCACAGTTGTGCCAGTCGGAGTGGATCAAGATCCGCATCTGCGCTTAACCCGAGATTTAGCCTTCAAGTTTCGCCGCAGATACGGTTTCATTCCACCTTCTTCCACTTATCACAAATTGATTAAAGCTCTAGACGGCTCGCCTAAGATGAGCAAACGCGATCCGATGAGCTATTTCACTTTAGAAGAAAAAACCGAATCCATAGCCAAGAAGATTTCAAATGCGTTCACAGGTGGCAGACCCACAGCTGAAGAGCAACGTCGATTGGGCGCCAACCCCGATATCTGTCCCATATACGATTTGTATCTGTTTCACTTCTTCGAGCGAGACGATGATATCATCAAACTCTACAATTATGAGTGTAAGAAAGGCAAAATCCTGTGCGGGGAAGACAAACAACGCCTAATCAAAATAGTGCTGGACTTTGTAAAGGAACATCAACGCAAACGAAGCCGATACATTGACAAAGCGAGAGAAATGCTAGAAGTTGAATAAATACTGCAAAATAGGTAAGCATAAATAACCTTTTAGCCCAACGATGGAGCGGTGAAGGGGTGCCCTACCAATTTCATATGCACGACTTCTGAACATTCTGTTTGTTAGCTTGTGGCATCACACCGTAGAAACCTCTATACGATGTCACCGCAACATTATACTGCAACATCAATTCAGAAAAGTTGC
>Ga0315308_1000074_pt1 | contig 50086 bp, 49 predicted proteins | sample TDP3_MG_FD_203078 | JGI IMG/M metagenome (GOLD analysis project Ga0315308, IMG submission 203078) | Freshwater sediment microbial communities from Lake Towuti, South Sulawesi, Indonesia - TDP3 | ecosystem: Environmental > Aquatic > Freshwater > Lake > Sediment | place: Indonesia: South Sulawesi...
ATCGAAAGTCGGGTCAAAGTATGGTCTGCCAGATGTCACGGCAAGCCCCATGCCTTTTGCAACGACATAATCCTTGCGGAAATTCTTGGCCAGGTCTGCACGGCAGAGTATAGCGGCAGCTGCCCCGTCTGTTGTCGGGCAGCAGTCAAACAGTCCGAATGGCCAGGCAATAATAGGTGCCTTGACAACCTGCTCCTCCGTAACTTCCCTCTGGAAATGCGCCTTTGGGTTCATTGAGCCGTTCTTGTGGTTCTTCACAGCCACCTTGGCCAGGACGGTTTTGTCTATGCCGAATGTATGAAAATACCGAGTTGCTGCAAGGGCAAATTGACCGGGTGCAGTCACCCCCCTGGCCAGAAGGGGATGATGGCCCTCTCTGACAATCCCGCGCTCCCCCCTGTCCTTCATCTTCTCGACGCCGAGAGCAAGGGCGATGTCGTATTCCCCTGCGGCAACAGCCATGCAGCCGTTGCGGAATGCCTCTGTCCCGGTGGCGCAGAAATTCTCCACACGAGTGATTGGGATGTCATAAAGGCGAAGCGGGTCTGCAAGAGAGACCCCTGCCTTCCCATGCCCTATGCCTGGATTGGCTGTCCCGATCCATGCCGCCTGTATCTCTTTTGGCTCAATCCCGGCATCTTTATATGCCTCGTAGGCGGCCTCTACGATCATGTCGTCGTAGGTTTGTTCGTAGTTCTCGCCGAACTTGACGCAGCCTGTTCCAATGACTGCAACCTTATCTTTGATGCTCATAGATTATCCTCCCCCCTGACAGGGCGACACTTCCAAAAGTAATTGTGAAAACCTCCGCCTTCATGGAGCCTTCTGAAGCAAAGCTCCACGGGCATCCCTACTGCAACGGATTCGTGATCGCAGTCAGTCATCTGGAGATAGAGCCTTCCCCCCTTTTCCAGGTCAACAACAGCCATGACCTGGGGCGGGTCAACGCTCGCAAATAGATAGTCCTTCGTGAATGTGAAAACCTTTCCATTGCGCGACAGCCTTACATCTACGAGTTCGCCCTTTGTCCTGCACGAGATACAGACCTGTGCCCTGGGGTATTGGACCGTTCCGCATTTTTTGCATGCGCTGCCGTAGAGCCTGACATCCTGGACAACCTCCACGGATGCGAAGACAGACGATGTTTTTGGCGGAGTGGATTCTGATTCAAGGATATTCTTGAAACGAAGGTATTTCTCGTAGCTGGATATGCCCATCCGGGAATCTATCCAGGATTTCAGGCGCCTTCCGGGCACATGGCTTGAGATGGCATCCGTGACATTGAGGATGAAAGCGTCAGCCCCGTCCCCGTAGCAGGCCCAGAGGATTTTCTGGCCGGGCTTTGCCTCATCAAGGGCTGCCTGTAGCATGACAAAAGGCTGGGCAGAGCCGAGGTGTCCAATTGCAGAAATGAGCGGGTCTTGAACCTGTTTTTCTGCATTGAGTCCAAGGGCGCGAACGAGCTGGTTCAGGGATTGTTGGTTCGGCGCTGAAAGCACGGCCTTTGATATATCCTCGGGTTTAAGCGCTGCTGCATTCATTGCGCCAAGGCATGCCTCCCTCATGTTCTTTACATACCCATAGATCTGGCCGAACCTCTCCTCGCCGGTCCTGACATATTGATCAGAGTCCCTCCTCCATACATCCAGAAATTCATCAGCCATAGAGAATGTGGCTTTGACCTCTGCAATCAAATCATCACTTCCCACAAGGAGGCTTCCTGCACCGTCTCCGAAGTTCATCTCCAGCTCTGATTCCGGCTCGCCAAGCCTGGCATCGGATGCAGTGACAAGCACATTTCGGCCCACTTCATTTTTGGCCATCTCACAGGCGAGCCTGAAGGCCGAAGTCCCGCCCCGCAAAGAAGAGGAAAGGTCTGCGGTGAGGATGTCCTTTCTCAGGTCGCAGCAAAACGCAATGGTGGCAGATGAAAGTTTCTCTTTGTAGGGAGATGTGGTTGTAGAAAAGATAAGACCGTCTATCTTGCCAGGGTCTCTGTTCCCGATGGCGTAGAGGCAGGCATCCACAGCCATGGTGAGCGCATCCTCATCGTGATAGGCAACTGCCTTTTCTCCTTGAGGAGGGCGCCTTCCCCATGCCTTTGCAACGATCTCCCTGCTCAGACGCCAGGCAGGGACATACGAACCGAACGCCTTGATTCCGATCATCTCTATCTTATTTTGATTTTTACTACACTCAGGACGCTTTGGCAAGCCCCTGGATTAGCAGAGACCGCATGCAGAGCACCTGGCAATATCACAGGGCGGGGTGATCCTTCCTGACAGGGCACGGTGATACTCTTCAAGGAGAAAGTCCCTCTTAACACCCATATCAATGATCTCCCATGGAAAAGTTTCGTTCTGGCCTCTCTCCCTGTATGCATCTTCTATAGTGGAGAGGGGAATGTTCTTCCAGCCTGCGCTCAGGCTCTTCTCCAGGACATCGGCATCGCCCCTGTCCGCCCTGGAGAGAAATGCCTCCACAGCGCTTGATACAATTCCCTCTGTCCTCGCCTCCACGCCCTTCAATTTCTTCAGTCTCTTCTCCAGGCCGCGTGCTTTGTGTTTGAGCGAGGAAATCCCTTCAAAAGGGGCCCACTGAAAAGGAGTCCATGCCTTGGGAACAAAGGGAGACAGCGCAACAGTGATTCTCCGGGGGAAGCTGAAAACCCTTCGTATTCCTTCAACAAGGCCGAAAATGGCATCGATGTCCTCCTGTGTCTCTGTTGGAAGGCCCAGCATGAAGTATAGCTTGAGTGTGGGGATGCCTGCCCCAAAGGCCACACGGGCGGCACTCATTATCTCTTCGTCAGTCAAAGGTTTGTTAATCGTTTTCCTCAACCTTTCGCTTCCTGTCTCCGGGGCAATGGTGACTGTCTTCTGTCCGCTTCTCTTCAGGGCCTCAATTATCCCCTTTGATGAGGCAGACGGCCTGAGAGAGGACACAGAGACCTTATGACCCAGGCTTTCAAGGGTGCGGATGATCTCATTTATCTCGCTATGATCCGAAACCATTGCGCTTAAAAGCCCTGTTTTTTTCACGCTGTTTACGGCAAGCACGGGCCTGAGTGATGCGAGCGACCTCTCCCTTGGGGGAAGATAAGAGAAAGATGCAGTGCAGAACCTGCACTTCCATCGGCAGCCTCGTGAGATCTCAACAAGCTGCATCCCGCTGAGGCCGGCCCGTGGGCTGCGGATAATCGTTCTGATTGGCAGCCGTTCTATGCTCTTTAGCCATCGCCTCTTAACCCTGCTTCCTGACCCGAGAGACGGCACAAAGACACCGCTAATCTCCTGAAGGGCTTCAAGCAGCCGACCCTTGCCCTGGCTTCTCTTCCGTCTTAGAACATCAACGATCTCTGAGGCTGCCTCCTCACCTTCTCCTATGAAAAATGAATCAAAAAATGGAAGGAGCGGCGCCGGGTTCTGTGTAACAGCAATCCCGCCTGCCATGACAGGAGGCCTCTCGTTGCCCCTGTCATGCGACCTTATCGCAATACCTGCAGCCTTCATTATCTCAAGGCTGTTTACATAATCGTTCTCGCTGGAAAAACTGAATGCGATGAGGTCAAAATCCTTCAATCTCCTCGAAGACTCAAGGGACAGGGGCTGCTTCCTGCCTGCCTCCGGTAGAAAAACCCTCTCGCACACTGCATAAGGGCTTTCATTGAATGCTCCATAGAGCGCATGGAGACCCAGGTTTGCCATGCCTGTCCGGTATGTGTTGGGATAAACCAGGGCGATGGAGACCTTGTTGCTCCAATCCTTGATGATGGTCCCTGTTTCGTATTTAAGGACGGGATGCATAGGACAGGGGATCCCGCAGGCCGGCCTCCCTGAACCCCTTGAGCCTGAGCCGGCAGCTGTCACACATTCCACAGGGCCTTCCCCTTGGGTCAGGATCATAGCAGCTGTGCGTCATACCATAGTCAACGCCGAGGGAAAGCCCCTTTTTAATGATCTGGGCCTTGGTAAGACAAAGCAGGGGAGAGCGGATCTTGAATCTCGCTTTGCCCAGGGTTCCCTGCCTTGTTCCAATCCGTGCAAGGGTCTCAAATGCCTTTATGAAAGAAGGGCGGCAGTCAGGATACCCGGAAAAATCAACGATATTTGCGCCGAAGAAAATATCTTTTGCGTTGATCCTCTCTGCAAGGGCAAGGGCAATAGAGAGAAAAATCGTGTTTCTGGCCGGGACATAGGTGGAAGGTATCGTGCGAGGCTTCGGCCTTTTTCGCCTTGGAACAGGGATATTATCCGTAAGTGATGAGCCGCCTATGGCGGTGAGATCAATGCTCAGAACAAGGTGGGACTTGGCTTCAAAGGCCCTGGCGATCTGTCTGGCCCTTTTTATCTCAATTGCGTGTCTCTGGCCGTAGTCAATGGTCAGGGCGTGGACCTCGTATCCCTGGGCCTTGGCAATTGCAAGGAGCGTAGCAGAATCCATGCCTCCGCTCAACAATATAACTGCCTTTTTTATTTTTCTCCTCATATTGGAAAAGAATAACAGAAGAGGGAAGCAATAAGCCGGATTCTGTCTTGGATGGCCATTCCTCTTGTCCTCACATTGCTGTGGGGATCATGCAGCCTACCCGTCCCGATATCCGCCTGAGGCGGAAATTCCACGGGCCATGGAAGGATCGGGACTTATTTGGCCTTGCTCCGGGTGGGGTTTGCCGTGCCCCCTTGGTCACCCTCGGGGCGGTGAGCTCTTACCTCGCCTTTTCACCCTTATCAGCCTATAGCTGACGGTATGTTTTCTGTGGCACTTTCCCTATCCGCCTAAGGCGGACTATACGCCAGAAGCGGACGGCCCATGTTATGGGCCACCCAGCCCTATGGAGTCCGGACTTTCCTCCTCGACCGTAAAGATCGAAGCGGCCATCTCGCCTCCCTCTAAAATTTTCAAAGAACCTATTTCTTGTGGCCCATTAGGGGCCACCTTAATCATCTATAGGGGGAGTCCGGACTTTCCTCCCCGATCAAAAAGATCAGAGCGGCCATCTCGCCTCCCTCTAAAATTTTCAAAGAACCTATTAGTAACTCTCTCTCGTATCAATTGCTTCATTGGCCAGGGCGTCGGCCTCCATGTTCTGCTCCCTGGGGATGTGGGATATATCCCATGAGGAGAAATCTCTGAGAAGCTCCCTGACTTCATCAAAGTATGGTTTGAGCCCCTTGCTTTTAACCCTGTATGATCCCTTTAACTGCTTCACAAGCAGCTCGGAATCGGAAAAAATCCTTATGTTCCGCCCCAGCCCCCTGGAGATCTTCAGGGCGAGGAGAAGGGCCCTATATTCAGCCTGATTGTTGGTCGCCCTCCCAAGGTATTGCTTAAGCTTCTTGAAAACCCTTCCGTGCCCATCCTTTATGACTATGCCTGCCCCCGACTCTCCAGGATTCCCCCTGGATGCCCCGTCTATGTAAATCTTGAGGTCTCCGCTCACTCTTTCTCTTCCGGTGCCAGGGCAAATGGCTTGGCCTTGAGCTTCCCATCCTTTTCCTTCATGAGGATCTCAACCTTCCTCTCGGCCTCGTCAAGCTTGTGAGCGCAGAAGCGGCTTAGCTTCACACCCTCTTCAAAATATTTCAACGATTCTTCCAGGGGGAGGTCGCCGTCTTCGAGTTTCCGCACGATCGCCTCAAGCCTCTTCAACGCATCCTCAAATCTCTCTTCTTTGGCCATGTCAATATTCTATCTTGAAATACTATTCAGGGGAAGGGAGATGAGCGACATGGGGTCCACCCTCATGCCTTGAAGGCGTACGCCCCAGTGAAGATGGGGGCCCATTGCCCGTCCAGTGGCGCCAACCCGTCCGATAACCTGCCCCCTTTTGACTTCCTGACCCTGAGAAACCGATACTTCTGACAGATGGAAACACATGGAATAGAGGCCCTGACCGTGATCAACGATGATGCTTTTCCCGCTGAAAAAAAGCTCGCCGATGAATACGACCCTCCCGGAATTGCATGCAGAGACCGGCGTCCCTTCAGGGGCTCTGATGTCCTGGCCCATATGCGGGCTCCTCCATTCGCCGTTTATGATCCTTCTCAACCCGAACACGCTCCCGAATTTCCCCTTTACAGGAAGTATAAAGGGGCCATCCCAGAATCTCCCCTGCAGCTCCTCCTGCCAGATAACATCAAGCCTCTGCTTTTCCTTCTCTACCCTTTTTAGATCCTCTTCGCTCAGGAAAACCTGCTCCGGTGGCAGTTGAAGCACCTCCTTCCCAAACCACTTCTTCAGCACCCTTATCTTCCTTACTGACCTCTCCGCGCCTGCTTCTATTAAGAGGGGATATTTACCCGGTTTAATGGAAAGGTCAACACCGGAGAGGGCAGTGTATCCCTGTTCCCCGTCCATGAAGTAGAGCTTTTTTCCAAACGCCTCACCGCTCACCTCTGTAATGGGGGAGCCGGTGGTAACAAAGACCATGAAAGCTTCTCCAGGCCTAAGAAGTTTGGGAACAATGCGAATGGCCATGCCGTTATCCGCATTCAGTGCCTGCGGCGCCGAGAGCAGGAGTAATAATATTGTCATTGCGATCCGCCCGCCTAAGGCGGGCGGAGAAGCAATCTCATATTTCATTATATAAATCCCTCCACTCCTTATTCATTCTATTTATTAATTCAATCTTCTTCTCTCTTGACCTTCCCTTAATTTGCTTCTCTCTTGCAAGAGCGCTATTAACATCCCGGGAAATCTCGTAGTAGACCAGTTTTGTAATGTTATATCTTTTCGTAAATCCTTTGACCAATTTTTCTTTATGTTCATAAATCCTTTTCTTTAAATCACTTGTTACTCCGGTATAGAGAACGGTATTATTTTTATTTGTCATAATATAGACATAATATTGTTTTTCCATAGAGATTGCTTATCCTATTCTAAATCCTTCACTATCTGTCATTTCAATCCGCCAATATTGTCATTGCGAGCGAAGCGAAGCAATCTTGTTTTATCAATGGATTATGAGATTGCTGAGCCTGTTCCGAACGAAGTGAGGAATCTCCTGGTTTGCTTCGGCAATGCCTCGCAACCGCTTCGCTCCTCGCAATGGCAAAAATAATATGTTCCTCGCGATGACAAGTTTATTGTTTTTTGGTTTCATCAACCGTGCATTTCATCTCGCCCCTATGGACCTTCACCCTGACAGGATCGCCCCTTTCCACCGAGCCGACATCCTTGATGATGTCCATATTGGGAAGACTGAAAGTGATGCTGTATCCCCTTTTCAGAATGGACAGTGGAGAGAGGGTGTCAAGCTTCGCCATTAGATTCTCGTGTTCTTTCCTGAGTATTTCGATGAAATGGCCGATTGCGAAATCAATGGCCCTTTTTGCCTCAATGAGCCTGGCCCTCTGGTTCCTGAGCTTCTCCAGCGGGTCTCTGAGACCCTTGATCGCTTTCTCAACACTTGCCCTCATGACTGCAAGCCTGACTGTCGCTGCCCTTAGGAGACTTTGGCCCAGAGCTTCAACCTCTCTTACCAGATCCTGTTTTTTCTGGACAACAATCTCTGCGGCAGCAGAGGGGGTCGGCGCCCTAACATCAGCAACGAAATCGGAGATGGTGTAGTCGGTTTCGTGCCCCACTGCAGAGATCACCGGCACCCTTGAGGCAAAGATAGCCCTGGCTACTGGTTCCTCATTGAATGCCCAGAGGTCTTCAAGCGAGCCGCCTCCCCTTGCTGCAATGATTACATCTATTTCATCCAGCTCATTTAGCCTGCGGATTCCCTCGGCGATCTCATTGGCTGAACCTTCTCCTTGGACGCGGGCAGGGTATAGGTAGATATGGACATTGGCGAACCGTCTTGTGACGACATTTAATATATCTCGAATGGCTGCGCCCGAGGAGGATGTGACGAGGCCGATCTTCCGGGGTAGGAACGGAAGCGGCCTCTTTCTCTCCTGATCAAAAAGCCCCTCTTTCTTGAGCCTTTCCTTGAGCTGCTCAAATGCAAGCTGGAGCGCGCCGATCCCTTTTGGCTCCATGTATTCAACAATGATCTGGTAGTCCCCTTTGGGCTCATAGACGCCTACAGATCCCAGGCACACCACAGACATACCGTCCTCCAGAGAGAACTTTATGCGCTCCTGGCGGCCCCTGAACAACACAGCCCTGATCTGTGAAAACTCGTCCTTGAGCGTGAAGTAAAGATGTCCCACAGACGGTTTCCTTAGGTTTGATACCTCCCCCTCAACCCACACGGAAGGAAAATGCCCCTCAAGAAGGGATCGTATCTCCCTCGTGAGCTCGGATATGCTGTAAACCTTCTGTCTTGGTATCTCTGCCTTGTTTGGCTCCATTGTCGGCATTACCTTTAGGTTACCAAACTTCGTTTTTATATGCAAAGCTGCCGTTCCAAAAAAGCCTTATTTTCCCATATGTTATATCCCTTTTGTAACACTTGCATTTTATAACATAATTATATATAATTTAATCAAATTTGATAAAAATGGAGGGAAATATGGAAAAGAAAGCCTTTAAGTTCATTGTGCCGGCCCTGTGTGCGATCCTGAGCCTCGTTCTTTCATGCGCAGGTGCAAAAATAAAACCCACCTCTGAGGCTGCAAATGTGATCTCAAGAATGGAGATCAACGAAAGCGATGCAGCTACTACAATAATGCTCATAGGGAACAGGAGCCCCAAGTTCAATCCGTTCAGGATGACCGACCCATTAAGGATCGTAATTGACATCGCAAACAGCGACATCACCCAGCTAAAGTCTTCAACGGATGTGGATAACGGAGTCGTCAATGTCATCAAGACGAACCAGATGGGGGAGGAGACGGGTTTCCTCGGAAGGATAGAGATTGGCCTTGAGAAATCAGTTAAATACTCAGTGAACCCCCAGGGCAACGACATAAAGATCGAAATATCCAAAACCGAGTCTATTCCCGAGCCCACTTCTGAAGCTGAGGAGGGTGAGGTTGAAGGCCCTCCTGAGGCAGTCCCTACACCTGGGGTTGCCGGTCTCCGGGCTACAGAAGAGATCGCGGCTCCGCCAGCCGGAGAGGAGTTGGTGGCTGAAGCCGCTCCTGGTGAGGAGATGTTTGAGGAAGTTCCATTGCCCCTTGAAGCAGCCCCGGCTCCTGCACCGGCCCCACCCCCTGTCGTAGCAAAAGCTCCTCCTCCTGTAGAGGCTCCACCCCCTGTTGTGGAAGAAGCTCCTCCTATAGAGGCTCCAACCCCTGTTGTTGAAGAAGCTCCACCTGTTGAAACACCAATGATAGAAGAGGCGCCTCCTCCAAAACCTGCGCCAGAGCCGGAAGTAGTAGAGGTTCCACCGGCAAAGGAGGAAGCCCCTCCTGTTGTAGCCATGGTGACCCCAGCGCCCGAGATTGAGGTTGAAGAGGAGAGGGGACCGGTAAAGGTTGTGAGAGGGAAGATCAAGACCCCCAAGCCTATCGTATTCGGATCAAACGTAGCCCAGACAACCCCTGAAGGGGAGGCTCTTGTCAAGGAGATTGCCAATTTCCTGAGGGAAAATCCCTCCTTGAAGGTGAGAATTGAAGGTTACACGGACAATATGGGTGACAGCTCCTTCAACCAGGCGGTTTCCGAATACAGGGCAATCTGGGTGAAACTCCTACTTACCAATATGGGCATTCCCGAGGGGAGAATCGAGGTGAGGGGATTCGGATCATCCAAGCCCCTCGCAAGCAATAAGACCGAGGCGGGAAGGATAAAGAACAGAAGGGTTGAGTTCACCGTTCTCACCCAGTAAGGGCGGTTTTAATTCAAATAGAGTTTGTTGGTAATTACCGGAATAAGATGTTGTTTGCGGAAAGCTCCTCTTTTGCCCTCCGGACATTATTGACCCTGACGATGAGCACCGTGGAGTCTCCTTTCTCCGACAGGGCTACATAGCAATATTCAATATTTACCTCACCTGACCCCAGAACCTTTGCCAGCATTGCCAGGGCTCCGGGTTTGTTTTCAATGTTTACCTCAAGAACCTCCCTTGAGCCGACCTGGAAGTCCTCCTCCAGGATTCTTCTTGCATTCTCGTTGTCATCGCAGATTAGCCTGACGATGGAATAGAGCTCCAGCTCTTCAACGGTCATCCCTCTGATATTGATATTGTGGGAGGAGAGTTTATCTGCAACCTTTTGCAGTTGTCCGGGAATATTCTTGAGAAAGACAGAAATCTCTTTCACGGAGGGGATTATACCACACGCATGCGGAACGGCAACCCCTTTGCCGCACTAAAGGCGTCTTTGCACCTTCGGCTGCGATTTGATACATTGGCCAGGAGATAATGGCGAGCAGAGACATCACCCCGATGATCCGTCAGTATCTGGAGATAAAGGGGCAGCATCCCGATGCCATCCTATTCTTCCGCCTCGGGGATTTCTACGAAATGTTCTTTGAGGACGCCCGTGTGGCGTCCCGCATCCTGGACATTGCTCTCACCTCCAGGGACAAAGAGAATGAAGATGCCGTTCCGATGTGCGGAGTCCCATACCATGCGGCCTTCGGTTACATATCCAAGCTTCTGGATAACGGATTCAAGGTGGCCATCTGCGAACAGGTTGAGGATCCGAAGCTGGCAAAAGGGATCGTTAGGAGGGAGGTGATCAGGGTCGTTACACCAGGGGTTGCCCTTGATCCCGAGAGCCTGGAGCCCAGGGAGAACAATTACCTTCTGGCGCTTTCCTGGGACGGTCAGCACTTCGGCCTCTCATATACCGATGCATCCACAGGCGAATTCAGGATAACTGAGCTTGCTTCTAAAGAGGCCGTGGTTGATGAAATGAAGAGGATATCTCCGAAGGAATTATTGATTCCAAAGGACAAAGAGCAGGAGGCCATTGTTGCAGAGCTTAAAAAGGCCTTTCCCGGCATAATGATGACCTTTCCTGACGGGGCTTTCTTCGAATATCGCAGGGCAAACAGGCTGCTGCTTGATCATTTTCGGACGGCATCGCTGGACGGGTTCGGATGCCAGGGAATGACAAGGGGAGTGGGAGCAGCCGGCGCAGTCCTTTATTATCTAAAGGAGACACAGAAGGGCGAGCTTCCACACATCAACAGGCTCCAGACCTACCAGACCCATAATTATATGATCCTGGACGATGCCACAAAGAAAAACCTCGAGCTGTTCAGGAGCCTTGCCTTTGGAGAGAAGAAGGGCTCGCTGATTTGGGTCCTGGATTTGACACAGACCCCAATGGGCGGACGCATGCTTCGCAGGTGGATGGAATTCCCTTTGCTCAATCTCCAGGAGATCGCCAAAAGACTCGACGCAGTAGAAGAGCTGACAGGAGAAGGACTCATGAGAAAGGCAGTCAGGGATTCCCTGACTGCGTTGTGTGACATTGAGAGGTTAAACGGGAAAATATCCCTTGGCATCGCCCTTCCGCGTGACCTGGCAACCCTGAGAGAATCCCTCAGGATGATCCCTACACTCCTTTCACACTGCAAGGGATTTAAGTGCGCCCTGTTGAAAGATCTGATGACAGGTGTGGATCCCCTTGAGGACATACTCAGCCTCCTGGACAGGGCCATCGTGGATTCTCCGCCCCATACCATTCATGAGGGCGGGATCGTAAAGGACGGTTTCGACCCCGAGGTTGACGAGCTGCGCAAAATTCTCAGGGAAGGAAAGAGCTGGATCGCCGGCATAGAGGCCCGCGAGAAGAGAAGAACAAGGATTACCTCGCTCAAGGTGGGGTTCAACAAGGTCTTCGGCTACTTCATAGAGGTGACAAAGCCGAACCTTAAAAATGTGCCGCAGGACTATATCAGAAAGCAGACCATTGCTACAGGAGAGAGATTCATAACGCCGGAGCTGAAGGAATACGAGGAAAAGGTCCTCGGCGCAGAGGAAAAGGTCGTTGAGCTGGAGAAGGCGATTTTCGCCAGGCTGCGCACCCAGGTGTCACAGGCATCTCAAAGGCTCCAGAAGACGGCAGAGGCCCTTGCCTCCATTGATGTCCTTGCCTGCCTTGCAGAGGTTGCTGTCAGGAACAGCTACTCGCGTCCATGTGTGGACGAAGGGGCAGCCATTAAGATCTCGGAAGGCAGGCATCCCGTGATCGAGGCCATGAATCACGAGGAGAGGTTCATCCCGAACGACCTCAGAGTTGACACGGATGAGAACTCCCTTCTCATAATCACGGGACCAAACATGGCCGGGAAATCCACGGCCATCAGGCAGGCTGCCTTGATCACACTAATGGCACAGATGGGGAGTTTTGTTCCGGCCGGCGAGGCGCGTGTAGGGCTTGTGGACAGGATCTTCACCCGGGTTGGCGCAAGCGATGACCTTGTGAGGGGCAGGAGCACATTTATGGTAGAAATGAACGAGACCGCCAACATACTCCATAATGCAACGAAGAAGAGCCTTGTTGTCCTGGACGAGATAGGCAGGGGAACGAGCACCTTTGACGGGATCAGTATTGCGTGGGCTGTTGCCGAGTATATCCATGACAGGATAGGCGCCAGGGCGCTTTTTGCCACCCACTTTCATGAGCTAACCGAGCTTGCATTGACAAAACAGCGCGTGAAAAACTGGACTGTCGCTGTTAAAGAATGGGGGGACAGGGTCATTTTCCTGAGGAAGCTTGTGGAAGGGGCATCGTCCCGGAGCTTCGGGATACAGGTGGCAAAGCTGGCAGGGCTTCCTCAGTCTGTTCTGGACAGGGCAAAGGAGATCCTATCCAACCTCGAGAGCGGAGAGCTTGATGAGGTAGGAAAGCCTCGCCTGGCAGAGAGCAAGCGCTCAACCGCTGAGACCGGCGTTCCAGCGCAGGGCCCGGCGCAGCTCAGCCTCTTTTCAAATGTCGCACGGGAGGCGGCCGAGGAGATCCGCAAGCTCGACCTGACAACGATGACCCCTGTGGAAGCCCTGGTTGCCCTCGAGAAACTCAAAAAAAAACTCCAGTGATATTGATCGAAATCGCCATTGTGTTCCTCGGGACACTTGGCCTGGCAAGAATATTCTTTGAGTTCAGGGCGCTTCAAGGGCTCATTCCAGTGCTGTTTCTCTATGTGCCCCTTGGTATCATTCTCATAAGAAAGGAGCGTCCTGAGGACTTTGGGCTTACGCTTTGGAATGCAAAGGGGGCACTGAGGGACACCTTGATCCTATGCGCCATATTTTTCCCGCCGTTCTTTTTCTTCTTCAGTCAATACCAGCATTATTTCTTTCATACCAGGTTTGTGCCGGGAGTCCCTCGGGATCTCCTCTTGTGGTCATTGTTTCAAGTGCTTCTCGTTGCACTGCCGGAGGAGGTTCTCTACCGGGGTTACTTTCAGACCATGCTCAACCGTGCATACGGCCGGCCATATTGTTTCCTCGGGGCATCATGGGGGCCGGGTCTTATTGTCTCCAGCGCATTGTTTGCCCTCGGCCATGTGCTCTTTTCTCTCAACCCCCTTCGGGCAAATGTGTTCTTCCCAGGCCTCGTCTTCGGATGGATGAGGGAGCGTGCGCCTGCAAATGGCAGGGGAGGTCTGCTTGGACCTATCCTCTTCCATGCCCTGTGCAATATATTCGTCAAGATCCTCGAGACATCGTTTGTTTCGCCCTGAACCAATTGGGGGATATTGTTAGTTGGCTATTTAGTATTATGAGAAGTAGAGGGTTATGTATTTATTCGTATTTGATGCTATAATTTAAGCTGTTATCGGCATGACATATCTCAGGAAATAAGAGGAATATGAGAGGATGAGGTAAAATTTATGACAAAAGAAAGTAACAATATTCAAGGAATCACAGGTATAAAGGTAAGGGGGTTTAAGTCACACCGTGACGAAACAGAGGTCGAGGTCCGTCCACTCACTGTTCTTGCGGGAGCAAATAGTGCCGGCAAGTCCAGTGTTATGCAGCCCTCCCTCATGTTAAAACAGACTGTGGATGCTCCCTTTGATCCTGGCTATCTAAAGTTTGATGGCCCGAATGTGAATTTTAGCTCGGCCGACCAATTCCTGTGGCGAGGACCAGGAGAAGCTCCGTTCAATAAATTCCAGGTGGAATTGACCATTGGTAATACATCTAAAGTTAATCTTGAGTTTGAACGAAAAGAAATGGGTGTGAGATTGAATGAGGCGACATATGTCATGGAAAATGGAACAAGGATTGTTTTAAGAGAAGACACATCATCTAATGAGATTAATTCGTTGCTTGGACAACTTAAGCTCCCTCCTCCGTTTCCAGATATGGCTCAAGCTCTAGGACGGGTGGTTCGTGAAAAATGTTTTTTCCATATTGCATTCGCCAAGAGCCCCGAAGACCCGTTTCTCTTAAGGTTAGGGACACCAGCTTTTGAATTAGCTATGGAACTGCGTCGGATGATCCACCTTCCTGGTTTACGGGGTAATCCACAGAGGAATTATTCTGTTGCAGCCGTTGAAGAATTCTTTCCGGGCCTGTTTCAGGATTATGTAGCGAGCCTTATTGCGTCCTGGCAGGAAAAAAACGACCCGAAGTTAAATCATCTTAACGATGCACTAAGAAAGGTTGGAATGACTTGGAAAGTGAGCGCTGTCAGGCCTAGTGCTACTACCATTGAATTGCGTATTGGTAGGACACCGGAGCCTTATAAAGGGGGTGGGCGCGCACTTGTGAATATTGCAGATGTGGGATTCGGGGTCTCGCAATCCCTCCCTGTATTGGTTGCACTCATTGCAGCACAGCCGGGCCAACTTGTCTATATTGAGCAACCAGAGATCCATCTCCATCCTAACGCTCAACGTCAGCTTGTGGATATTCTGGCGGATACTGTAAAGCGCGGAGCCAGGGTGGTAATTGAAATACACAGTGGATTGATAGTGACTGCAATCCGGAGAGCGGTAGCAAGAGGTCAGATCAAACCTGAGGATGTAAAGCTCTATTGGTTCAAACGAGACAAGAAAGGGGCGAGTCAAGTTCAGGGTGCTGACCTTGATAGCAGTGGGGCGTATGGAGAATGGCCAGCCGATTTCGATGATATTAATATGGATGAGGAAAAAGCCTATAGGGAAGCGGCCTTTGAACGGCTCCCCGCAACTAAATCCTGATGGCTCCACCGAGCCGTCGTTTGGTTGTTGATACAGACATAATTCGTTCTGCTGGAGGTCCAGAGAGATCAGCCCAAAGAAGTAAAACTTGTAGTAAAACCCTCGAAATTGTTTATAATGTTTGTCACTCTATTGTGCTATCCCCAGAGCTGCATAAAGAATACAATAGGCACCATTCTCGCTGGGCTTCGGCATGGCTTACAAAAATGTTCGGGGCGAAGAAGATTGTAAGATTTACTATCGAGAATCATCCACTCCGCCAACGACTTTTAGAAATTCCGAATCAGGCGATACAAAGGGATGTTCCACTCGTGCTTTGCGCACTCAGTACGGATTCAATTATTCTATCCTGCGATGAAGAGGCCCGGAGAAACTTTGCGGGGACATCAATGCAAATTCCCGAAATTGGAAGTATCCATTGGGCTAACCCCGAGAAAATAGAGGAAGATGTTTGTGGGTGGTTGAAAGCTGGTGCTCCCAACCAATGTGGTCGTCAGCTTTCTCAGCCATAAATTCTTCGCAGCCCTTTCTGCTTGTGGTCTCTGTTTCAGGTGCTTCTTGTTGCACTTCCTGAGGAGGTTCTCTACCGGGGTTACTTTCAGACCATGCTCAACCGTGCATACGGCCGGCCATATTGTTTCCTCGGGGCATCATGGGGGCCGGGTCTTATTGTCTCCAGCGCATTGTTTGCCCTCGGCCATGTGCTCTTTTCTCTCAACCCCCTTCGGGCAAATGTGTTTTTTCCAGGCCTCGTCTTCGGATGGATGAGGGAGCGGGCACCAGCCAATGGCAGGGGAGGTCTGCTTGGACCTATCCTCTTCCATGCTGTGTGCAATATCTTTGTAAAAATACTTGAGGTATCTTTTGTTTCAATATGATAAAGTGTAGCTGCAAAAAAACAAGGAGGGAGTCATGTCAAAGAAAAGGATAATTGACATCCTTAATGAGGACAGAGAGTCTGAGCTCGGCGCGATCAGCCAGTATATGTTACATCACTATCAAGCCGAAGGATTGGGCAACCCTTCGGTCGTCAAGAGCTTCAAGAAGACCGCCATTGATGAGATGAAGCATGCCGAGGCTTTGGCAGAGAGAATTCATGACCTTGGTGGTGTCCCTTCAAATAGGCGGGCTCCCATGAAAAGGGGTGGAAACCTCAAGAAAATGGTCAGGGATGACCTGAGGGCTGAACTCGGGGCAATCAGAATCTACAAAAGGCATATTGAGATTTGCAAAAAGGAAAGGGACAGTGCCTCAAGGCAGCTGTTCAAGAAGACTCTTTCCGATGAAGAGCGACACGCTGCCGCCTGGAAGGCAATCCTCAAAACCAAAATATAGCATTTTCTTTTGCGAGGAGCGTAGCGACGAAGCAATCTCTTGGTTCTTTTGTTCATTGCTAATAAATGACTAAGACCCCTCCAGTTTCAGCGAACACCAATACGCATGTGCGGCAGTATCCGGCAGCAATTGTGAATATCACTAACAAGTGCAACATGAGGTGCAGGCACTGCTTTGTCTATAGGGATGGAAACCCGAACTCGAATCGTAAAGAGATGGGTTCTGCGGATATGGTGAAAAGGCTCTCAGAACTCAGAGATGCGCATGGCATTAATACAATGCTCTGGATGGGGGGTGAGCCGCTTCTGAGGCCCGATGTCCTCAAGGAGGGGACGAAGCTCTTCGCGAAAAACCATGTTACCACGAACGGAACATTTGACCTGATCGATCTTCCGAACTGCATCTATGTCGTATCTGTGGACGGCCCCCAAGCAATCAACGATGCAATAAGGGGGCTTGGCTCATTTGAGAAGGTGATGAAGACGCTCTCACGGGTGCCGGAGGATTTCGCCCCTACTGTGATGTGTCAGTGTGTTGTGACCAGAGTGAATGAGGACTCGCTCGAAGAGCTGGTCGATCTTCTGAAGGGGACCCGGGCAGAGGGCATGACATTTTCATTCTACAGCCCTTCCAAGAACGACAGGTCGGACCTGACCTGGGGGACTAACGAGCGGAGAGACAAAGTAGTCCAAGAGGTCATAAGGCTCAAGGAGAAGCACAAAGATTTCATCTGGAACAACATGAGGGCACTTGAGCTCACCCTCTCTAAAAATTCTAAGAAGGTTACGGATGATTGCCCGTCAAAAAAGCTTGTCCTGCCGTTATACCTGGAAGGCGATCGTTTTGTGGAAACATTCTGCTGTTACGGAAACGATGTGGACTGTGACCTTTGCGGAGGGTGGGTCGTCTTCTACCTCGCAGGCAAGCTGGGATATTAAAGGAGCATTAAAAAGTTAATCCCTCTCCTTAAAAAGCATGTCCGCCTGAGGAGGAGAGAGGGGGTAATATCTCTTACTGCATAAAGACAATAAACATCGGATGAGCTTCAGTGTTAAAGATGACCGATTCGAAATCCAGCGCATCTTCTTCGGCGAACAACAGATACAGATATTTTAATGTTTCGGCAAAAAAGAAACTGTCCATGGCATCATCTTTTTCTTTTGTTATGACATTTAACAACTGGGTATAGGCAATATCAATGCGGCAGTGCTGCTTCAAATCTTCAAGAAATGTTTCACCCATTGTTATGTAATTTTCCTTTTTCGTGAAATGGTATAAATAATAGGCAGACTCGATTATTTCGGGCCTCAGTAAATAAGGCGGGTATATGACCTTCATCTTTTCATAATCCAGAATCTCCGGTTCTATGCCGTGCAGGTTCCACATTTTATAACAGGAGGATTGCAGGTCTTCTGCATGGCGAAGGTTTCCGCTCAGAGCCAATACGGCCGGGAAAAAAGCTTCAAGAGATCCGAACAGAGTGGCGGTCCGTTGCCCGCTATCCATGTCCGCCCTGCCGAACCACAAACCATGATCCGTCGAATCGGCAAGGTAATGTTGAATCGCTTTGAGTGATTCATCCCACATGGCTTTTAAATCTTGATCGTTGAGGAGAATTGACCCTTTCAGCAGATATTCATAATATGAATCAATACCGCCGCTGATGTGGCTTTGCCTGTTGCCCCATTCGCCACTTTCAACATTGATAGTAGATCCGACCAGGCCAATGGCCGACCTTTTCGAATACAATACCTCTACAGCCTGACGGGCTTTTATCAGGTAAACCGGATTGCCGGTCAATTTGCTCAGCATGGCAAATTCAACCAGATAGGATCCAATTTCGGCTGGATTACTTGTTGCGCCTTCTGTTTGACCGGTCCTCAGATTCACATTGACATAAGGCAAGCCGGTCGGCGAGTCAAAAACCGGCAGCAGGCGTTTGCCCAGATCCTCGGCCAGTAATAAAAATTTCGGATCCCTGACCAGTTGATACGCAGAGAGCAAGCCCCCCAGCAGGCGGATGTTGATTTCAAATGCCTTGACATAGATGTCCAGATCAAAATTCAAATTATCAAGGATCAACTTTTTTGTTTGCTCAGCTTCATCCTTCAAATCCATCAGGATCATGGTGTCAAGTGCGTCAACCGGCGTAATATACAGGGAGGTTCCATGCCAGTCTCTATAGGTTCTTGACACAGGATTAAGCACATCATGCCCCCAGGCATAGGATTTATAGCCTTGCCAGGCAAACAGGAATTCATTTTTAACCTCTTCGGCCAGCAACTTCTTGCGTGCCGTGATGTCATTCTCCCCAGAGGTTCTACACTGAATAAAAGAAAAGATCAAAAAGAGAAAGATGTTACTCAGGACTCTTCTATTTCTTACTCCCGATTTCATACATATTTACTTATCATATAAAAGGCATCCTGTCCCCTGTCATTGCGAGGAATCCGCCTTAGGCGGACGACGAAGCAATCCCTTATTTCCTGGGCAACTGACCGGCAGTGTCCACTTGACAACTTTGAGATAATGACTATAATTATAGTCAGAGCGAATGGCGCCTTCTAAACCGTATGAGCTGATTTATGATACGCAAATCTTTGAACATGTGGCCAGGATTGAGAGCAAATATCACTCGCTCATTAAGAGGGAGATTAAGAAACAGCTTGCCTTTGAGCCAGAAACAGAGACAAGGAATCGGAAACCTCTTTCAAGGCCCTCTGTTCTTGGAACGGCGTGGGAATTGCGGTGTGGACCAAACAACCGGTTCCGGGTTTTTTATCGAACGGATAGGGAAGCAAGGCAAGTTCATATCTTGGCTATTGGAGAAAAATCCGGGAATATCCTAAAAATAGGGGGAAAGGAGTTCAGTTTATGAAGATTGCACCCGTTGCAGAGATTAAAGCGAAGTTTAGCAGTTACATTGAGCAATGCGGAGAAGGGCCGGTTATAATTACCAAAAATGGCCGCCCTGCAGCAGTATTACTGGGTATTTCAGATGAAGGAGAGCTGGAGCGGTTGGTATTGGCCTATACACCCAAATTTATGGCTCTGCTGAATTCAGCGTCAAATCGGATTTCAAAGGGCGGCGGCTTGAAACATTCAAAATTCTGGCATTCCGCAGGCAAAAAACAGAAGTAGTGCAAAAAATCGGCCTATTCCCTTTTTCGTTGATGGAAACAGTTGTTTAGAGGCGTTTCAGAATGCGCTTCACTTCATCATGGCTGCCATAGAAAATGTATCGAATCAGATCGCCTATCCTCTGGAAAATGATGCGGCGATGGGCATCCACTCTAAATTCAAAATAATTCTCCCTCAGGTGCGTGAGCCCCAGGACTCCGGGGATGTTCCCGGATTCACAAGCGCGCTCAAATTTTCTAATGACCTTGACGATCTGTCGCCGTTGGAATAGAGAAAGATTATCTGTTGACGCCCAAAATGTGGCCTCATAGGCAAAACGCATGTGTCAGAGGTGAAGTCTTTTTTTAAGATACCGGATGGAATCCTTGGAACTCTCAAAAATAGCTGTGGACGGTCGTGCAACCAATCGTGCGATCTTCTTCCATTCTTCCTCGGTGAATGGATCGCTGGAGGTCACTGGCTCAATACGCGTTAAAGCGACACGCCTTCCCTCCACAATAAAACCAACCAGGTCATGCTTTTCTTTGAGTCCCAAAGCTTGCCTGACTGATTTAGGCAGGGTCACCTGAGCCTTGGCCCCCAATGGGGCTGTTATGATGTGTGGCATTTGTCATTACCTCCTGAATTCTGTATTTTCCTACTTTAAAGTATACCGAGGATGTCGAGATATTGTCAACTGTGACCTGTCACACCGCAAAAAAGCAGCCTGTCCCCCTTTTTCTCTCTTAGCTGAAATAGAATAACCATAGGATTTATGATATGATTCGATTTGGAACCATAAAATGATTGAGGCGAAAGAGAATACAGATACAGGAAATAGGGCTTCTGAGCTCCAGAGGGAATTGAAGAGATGGATCGAAATATTGAGAAATCACTATCATCCGGACAAAATCGTTCTCTTCGGGTCGTTGGCAAATGGCACAATCCATAGATGGTCTGATGTTGACCTCGTTATTATAAAAGACACAGATAAGGCCTTCCTCGATCGGAGCAAAGAAGTCCTTTCCCTCATTCAGCCAAAGGTAGGCGTAGATATTCTGGTGTACACACACGACGAGTTCAGAGACCTCTGTGCTTCCAGATTATTTTTTAGGACAGAGATCGAATCCAGGGGAGTCACGGTCTATGAAAGAGGAGGGTAGGAATTGGATTGAATTTGCCTCCGAAGACTTGAAGATTGCTGATCTGGCATTACACGAGAGGGTGTATAACCAGGCATGTTTTCATTCACAACAATGCGTTGAAAAAGCTCTGAAAGGACTCATTGCATTCAGAGGGAGGATTCATCCCCAGACACATAAGCTTGCTGACATTTTTTCGATATTATTCGAGAAAACCTTTGATGATTTAAAAAACGACATTCTTCTGCTTGATAGATTTTATATTCCAACGCGATATCCTGATGCTCTTCCAGGAAATTTACCTCAAGGCCTGCCAACCGAAATTGACGCACAGGAAGCCCTGAGGGTAGCAAAAATTGTGTTAGAAAGAGCGAAAAAGGCAATGGGAATATGATGAGTTCCAGATCAATAAAAAGTAGCCTATCCCTTTTTCTTCCATTTTATTCTAAAGGATGCGATTGTCCTCGCCCAAAGCCTTAGGATATTAATCCGTTTCATGCAGAAAACCTATCCCTATAGGAAAGAATAAAATATGATCTTTTATAGGGGGAGAAAAATATCTTGACAACATGGTTATTATATGGTAATAATATGGTAAAAAAGTGGAAAGGAGGGAGATCCCATGCCAAGAACTGCCGAAATATTCTCAAATATACCGAAGCGAGATTTCCTTTCGCTCTTTCATGAAGACCAGACTCAATATCAGAACGTAGTAAAATATCTAAACTTCAGAAAGGAGGATATCTCCAAGGCAACAGGAGTGCCATTAACATCTGTCCGCTATGATGAAAAAATCCCTGCAGAACTTATTGACCGAATGCGGGAATGGGCGATACTTTTAAACCTTGTGGCTGAGCATTTTCAAGGAGATAAGCGTAAGACCGTTCTTTGGTTTTCTATACCCAATCCAATGTTAGGGAATGTATCACCACGAGATATGCTTCGCTTCGGACGCTATAAAAAGTTATTAAAATTTATCGTGAATTCTATTACTGAAAATAAGCGATAACAATTCCTCGTGTCCGGGCGCAGATATAGAGGAACATGGTCAATTAGCGGCAAACCCCCCGAAGATTTTCTCCTCGATAAATTCTCAGTTGCTGACGTTAAAAAATGGATAGAATTTCAAAACGCTATTTTAAAATATCACTGGGATTACTATTGTGCTCTCGCTTATAAAAGGTCAAGGATTGCCAATGAAATTAAAACATCACTTCTTGAGGAAGCAGAAAAGTCATTTAAATTTACTCGATGGCAGCGAGTTGTAAAATATAAATGTGCATTGGAACCCCTCTCAATGGCCGGGAGTCTTGTTGATCCAGGTGGAAGATTCAATATCGGAGATATCAATCCTGCTCAATTTCCGCCATTCCCTGCACTTTATAGTGCTATTGATAAAGCAACTGCTCTTCAAGAGATATTATGCAAGCAAAAAGAACCGGGCACAAAATTGATAAATTTGGATTTTCGCCCTAAGGAATCCCGCTTCAATCATCAGTATATCGGTAAGCGGCTCTCTTGATTCAATTATTAATCTTAAAAAACCTGAAACTTTAGAAAGATTCATAGGCCTGATTAAAAAATATTTTTTGACCGGATTTAATAATCTGATCGAGCATAGGGAGGAATTTGACAATTGCGATATCAATTTCGGGATCGGAATGCATATACCAGATTGTTTCAAATCTCGAGATATTAAATCCGAAACAGTTTCCCAACATTGGTATTCCTTCTTCATTTCCACAGATAAATATGATTTTCCCCTTACTTGTACCTTTTACGACATGCTTTACTGTGACCAAAAATGGAGCATGATTGTCATCAAATAGATAATCGAAAAAGAAAGATGTCCCTAGGCCTACATTTCCTGTAGGATATTGGGTCTCTAATCGAACCGTCGTAAATAATAATCTCTCAGCTATCGTGTTTACATCCATGATCCCTCCTCATAATTTATTCATTCTATTTAGATTTTTCGATGATTTTTATTTCATCAATCGTCAATCCGTAAAGTTCATATATGAGATGGTCAATTTGGGAGTCGGTGGTATTTATCTGGCACTGGAGGGTGGTGTGTTCGAAGTCGGTTTTGGCGGTGGCGAGTTGTTTGTTAAGGGAGGACATATCTAAACAGGTGACCAATTCAAGGATTGCCCTGGGTGCAGGCATGGATTTTTTATAGCAGGTTTAGGAGAAAAAATAAAGTTCACTAAAGTAGAATAAAGCTTGACAAAATATAATAAAGGGGGCAAAATGTAGATAAAGAGCTATAAAAGCAATGAAAATACTAACCGTTGATGAGGTTGCCCGCTTATTCAAGCTCACCCGCGTAACTATCTATAGAATGGCAAAAGCCGGCGATATCCCTGCATTGAAGATGGGCAGGGTATGGAGGTTCCCTGAATCAGCTATAGAGGCATGGCTTTCCGAGAAGATGCAGGCCAAGGGGCTTCAGGGCGCAAAAAGGAAGGGCAGTTCATGAAAAAAGGACTCTTCCTCACAGCAATTCTTGCGGTTTTCCTCTGGGCACAGGTTGCTGCAGCAAAGCCCTCGCCCCTCTATGTCTCTGCACAGAAGTCATACAAGAGCCTCATGGCTTCGCCTGCGAAGAAGAAATACCGCGAAAACTGGTTCAATGTGATCAAGAAATTTGAGAAGGTTGTGAAGAAGACCCCAAGAAGCCCTGATGCCCCGAGCGCGCTCTTCAGCATTGGGTCGCTCTACAACAGCCTCTATAACCATTCGCTGCTCAGGGATGACCTTGACAAATCTCTGGAGGCATTCAGCGATGTTGTTAAGAAATATCCGTCCTCTTCCCTGGCCGACGATGCCCAGTTTGAGCTCGGCGAGATATACCGCACAAAACTCGGCGACAACAAGTCTGCATACCTTGCGTATTCGAAGGTCGTCAAGCGTTTTCCCAGGGGAGACAAGGCGAAGAGTGCCAGACACTGGGTGAGAAAACTTGAGGAATTCAAGCCGCAGGAGGGGAAGCCCATCAGCGTAAAGAAGGAAACCAAAGCCTTTGTCCGGAAGATAGATTACTGGACCAACCCGGATTCCACGCGGGTCTCCATAGAGACAAGCCGGGATGCACCTTACTCGTTCCACCTGCTGAGTGCAGAGCCGGGGAAGAAGAAGGACCTGCGGCCGAGGATCTATGTTGATATTTCCAATGCTGTCCTCTCCAAGGATGCTTCAAGGACTATTCCGATAAAGGATGGCCTTCTCACGCAGGTGAGGCCGAGCCAGTTTGATGACAGGACCGTCCGGGTTGTTATGGATATTGACAGCATAGACGATTATACCGTGTTCAATTTGACCAACCCCTTCAGGGTGATCATTGATGTCAAGGGCGAACCGAGGATCCCGGCTGAGATCATGAGGGAGGAGGAACCAGTAACAGTCACTGAGGATAAAACGCAAATAGAGAAATTGCTGGAAGGGAGAGAGCCGATAGAGATGGGGCCTGATGAAGGGACATCCCCTGAAAGCAAAGAAATCACAATGTATCAGCAGCTCGGCCTAGGCGTGAAGAAGATTGTAATTGATCCCGGGCATGGAGGTGAGGATCCAGGGGCAAAGTCGAAAGGGGGCCTCAAGGAAAAGGACATTGTCCTGAAGATCGCAAAAAAGTTGGGCGAGAAGATTAAAAAAGAGCTTGATCTGGATGTAGTAATGACAAGGGAAGGAGATACTTTCATCCCGCTTGAGGGAAGGACAGGGATTGCCATGAAGGAAAGGGGAGATATCTTTGTTTCCATCCATGCCAATTCCTCGAGGAACAAAAAATTGAGAGGGGTTTCAACATATGTCCTTCATCCTGCATCTGACTTTGAAGCCAGCGCCGTGGCAGCAAGAGAGAACGCTGTCTCAACCAAGGCCCTAAGCGAGCTTCAGGACCTTCTGCCGAAGATCCTTAGGCCCGATAACTACCGGGAGTCCAGGAAGCTCGCAAGGTGTGTCCAGGACTCCCTGGTCAAGTCTATCAAGTCTATTAAGGGCGCATATCCAAATGTCAGGGACATAGGCGTGAAAGAAGGTCCATTCTTTGTCCTCATGAATTCCGGCAAGCCAGCCATACTCGTAGAGGTCTCGTTTCTCAGCAATCCCGAAGAGGAAAAAAGGCTGTCAGACGACGGATACCTGGATAGCATTGCAGAGGGCATTCTTAAGGGAATAGAGGTGTATCTCAAGGAGATAAAGGTAGCGGCAACATGAACAGTGAAATTTCAGACCTGAACTCTGCCAGGGAATTTCTCGGCAAGGAGATGGCAAGGATAAGGAAGCTCCATTATCAGGGGGCATCGGGCACTGCGGTTGTGGAGGAGAGAACACAGGTTGTGGATATTCTTATCAAGAGCCTATATCAGAATGTGGGGAAGGGCAAATATCAGGGGCCGTTTGCCCTCATAGCCCTCGGCGGCTATGGAAGGGGCGAGCTGAATCCCCATTCGGATGTGGACCTGCTTTTTCTCTATGGGGAATCAAAGGACAAGGGCATTGCCGGCATGGTGGATCCCATCCTCTATATACTATGGGACACAGGGCTTGATGTAGGGCATAGCATCAGGAGCGTGGAGGAGGGCGTTGATCTTGCAAAAAAGGACTCCACGGTCAGGACATCTCTCATTGACCTGAGGTTTCTTGAGGGCGACAGGAGCTTCTTCAGGGCATACAAGGAACATGTCTTCAGGGAGATTTACCGGAGGGATGTCCATGCGTTTGTCATGGAGAAGATTACAGAGCGGCTCAAGAGATATGAAAAATATGGAAGCAGCGTCTATCTTCAGGAGCCTAATATCAAGGAGGGGGAGGGGGGCCTGAGAGATATCCATACGGTCCAGTGGATCGCAAGGGTTTTCTACGGCAGAGAAGGAATATGGGACTTGCCGGAAGAGGGGCCCCTCTCCCGTGAGGGTATAAAGCGGCTCCTTGAGAGAAGGGAGTTCATATGGAGGCTCAGAAACGAGCTTCATTTTCTAAGCAAGCGGAAAAACGATCAGTTGTCATTTGAATATCAAGAGAGGGTAGCGCGCAATCTCGGTTACAGGAACACAAGGGAGTCGTTGGCCGTGGAGCACATGATGCGTGACTATTACATGTGCGCTACAGAGATCAAACAGTTTGCCTCGGAGTTCGTAGAGGGATTTACATCGCCGCCCCCCACAACGGGCAGAAAAAAACAGATCGTTGACGGCTTCGAGGTCACGAGCAGTGGCTTGACGATCCCGGAGAAGAAAATCATTAAAAAGCCCGTGCTTATGATGAAGGCGTTTCTGGTTGGCCAGTCCCGGGGCGTGGAGATCTCCGGCGAGCTTAGGGCATCCATCAGGAAGAACCTTTTTCTTGTTGATGGCTCATTCAGAAAAGATCCAGAGGTCAGGGATGTGTTCCGCAGGATCATCCAGAGCGGAAGGGCTTTTGAGATCCTCCAGGACATGCATGAGCTGAGGCTGCTGGGCAGGTTCATCCCGGAGTTTGAGCGCATCTACTGCAGGGCCCAGCATGATGTCTATCATGTTTATACGGTTGATACCCATTCCCTGTTTGCGCTCGGAGAGCTGGAAAAGATGAAGAGGGGTGACTATCAAAGGGCGTATCCGCTTCTATCACAGGTTGCCCAGCAGGTAGAGGATTATGAGAGCCTCATCATGGCAGCCCTGCTCCATGATATCGGAAAAGGCTGGGGGAGGGGGCATGTTGAGAGGGGAACAAGGGTGGTCCCCTCGATTCTCACGAGGCTCGGCTTTGGCAAGAAGATAAAGGATGCGGTGTCCTTCCTGGTAAAAAATCATCTACTCATGGCCCATGTGGCGCAGAGACGCGACCTCCATGAGGAGAGGACGATCCATACCATTGTCAGATCAGTGAAGAACCATGAGAACCTCAGAATGCTTTATATCCTGACCTTTGCCGATCTCAAGGCTGTTGGCCCTGATTCCTGGACCGATTGGAGAAGCGCCCTTCTGAGGGATCTCTATCTCAAGGCCATGGAGGAGCTTGAGGAGGGCGGGACAAGGGGGCCCTGGCGGGCCCGGCAGGAGGCAAAGATCCGCAGAAGGCGGGAGGGTGCGAGAAAGCTCCTGTTAACGGAGTATCCAAAGGAATTTGTTGAGGAGTTCCTGGACGGCTTTCATCACGGATATTTTTTCGTTTACTCGCCGATGGAGATCGCACGGCATGCCAGGGTTTACTCGCGCCTGACCGAAGACCCTCCATTTTCCATTGCCAAGATAGATCATATCCGCAGTGGATACAGCGAGGTTCTCCTTACGACATGGGACACGCCTGGCCTCCTGTCAAAGGTAGCCGGCGTCTTTGCCTCAAAGAATGTCAACATCCTCGGCGTGAGGATAAATGTGAGGAGAGACAGAAAGGTCATGGACACCTATCACATCAATGATTTTCAGAAGAAGGCGCTGACCGATGAGGGCAGGTGGGAGAAGGTTGTGAGCGATCTCGCCGGTGTTCTCAAGGGCAGCATCAATGTGGACGAGCTTGTGGCAAGGGGAAGGAGACCCTCCATTGTCAAAGAGAGGATGGCCAGGCGCATACCGACAAAGGTCATTGTGGACAACCGTTCATCTGACCTGTGCACGATCATTGATGTCTATGCACATGACAGGCCCGGCCTCCTTTACACGATTACCAACACGCTATACAAGCTGGGCCTGTATATTGCCATCTCGAAGATCTCCACAAAGGTGGATCAGGCGGCAGATGTATTTTATGTGCAGGACATTGAGGGGCGAAAGATCATGGACAAAAAGAGACTGGAGGATATCGTTGCAAAACTGAGAGGGGCAATAGATGCCGCATGAGGACAGGGTCGTTGATTCATATCTGAATTATCTCCTCGTGGAGAAGGGGCTCTCCAGGGCAACCCTTGAGGTTTATTCAAGGGAGATACTCGCCTTCTTTGCATATCTGGAGAAAAACGGCGTGGCGGATTTTGGCTCTGCAGGCAGGTCTCATGTTGTGGGCTTCCTCGGCCTTCTCAAGTCGAGGGGGCTTTGCGCTGCCAGCCAGGCAAGGAGCCTGGTGAGCCTCAGGAACTTCTATAAGTTCCTCCTCAAGGAGAAGATCATCCGGTCAGACCCTACGGCACTCATAGGTATGCCGCGCCTTCCCCAGAGGCTCCCCGGCGTTCTCAGCGTGGAGGAGGTGTTGGCCCTTCTTGATTCGCCAGACCCGGGGACCCCAAGGGGCATCAGGGATGCCGCAATGCTGGAACTGATGTATGCTGCTGGACTAAGGGTCTCAGAGATAATCACATTGACCATTAACAGCATTGATCATAACAGCGGCTTTGTGAGGAGCCTCGGCAAGGGAGGAAAGGAGAGGATCGTTCCTGTGGGCGAGCCTGCAATAAAAAAGGTGAAGGAATACTTGTCCCGGGCAAGGCCCGTGCTTCTTAAAGGGAGAAAGAGCGCTTTTCTCTTCGTTGGCCCGTCAGGAAAAAAGCTCACGAGGCAGTCCTTCTGGAAGAGCCTCAAGAAATACGCGCGAAAGGCCGGCATCAGGAAGAGGGTGACCCCGCATATATTTCGCCATTCTTTTGCTACCCATTTGCTCGAAGGCGGAGCAGACCTCAGGTCGGTCCAGGAGATGCTCGGTCATGCGGACATATCCACGACCCAGATCTATACCCATGTGAGCAGGAAGAGGCTCATGGATGTTTACAGCAAGCACCCGAGGTATTGATGACACCGTTTGGAAACATACGTTCTGCTCTAAGCAAGCAGGTGCCTTCAAGGATCGTCCGACTCCTCAGAGGGCTTGGCCGCATTGCGGATGATCTTGGATGTGAGGCTTTTGCAGTGGGCGGCTGTGTCCGTGATCTGCTGATCAGGAGTGGGACAATTGACATTGATGTGACTGTCGAGGGAGACGGGCATAAGGTTGCCAGGGCTGCAGCAAAGCTCTTTGGAGCAGAGGCTCTTTTTCACGAAAGGTTCCACACAGCGGTTCTGACATTTCCAGACGGTTTCATCCTGGATGTGGCCACTGCCAGGAGAGAGTATTATCCTGAGCCGGCATCCCTTCCAGTCGTGCAGCCCTCGTCCATAGAGGATGACCTCATAAGAAGGGACTTTACCATAAACGCCCTGGCCTTCCGTCTCAATCCCAGCAGGTTCGGAGACCTTATGGATGTATCAAGCGGGTTGGAGGATCTGAAGGATGGGATAATAAGGGTATTCCATTTCAGAAGCATGCACGATGACCCAACGAGGGCGTTCAGGGCTGCAAGGTTCTCCGGCCGTTACGGCTTCATGATAGAGAGCAAGACGAGGATGCTCATGCGGAATATTGTAAAGGAGGGCCTAATCCGGCTTCTATCCGGGGAGCGGGTCCTCAGGGAACTGAGGCTCATCCTTGAGGAGGAAATGCCCGAGCTTTCCCTGCAGATCCTCCAGGGATATGGCATTCTCAAAGTGATCCATCCTGAGCTCAGGTTCCGTTCACATGATGGACAAGACTTTCAGAAACTCCGAAAGTTGTTGAAATCCGGCAGCCTTGCCGCGGAAAAGGAGAAGATAGAGGCTTGGGGCATGGGATTTGTGCTCCTCACAAGAAACCTTGACAGCACATCAAGGAGGGTCCTTGCCTCGCGGCTTTCCCTTCCTGCCCTCTGCAGTGAGTGGCTTGAGGAGGGCGGCACGCTTTTCCAGAAGACAATTCCGGCCATTGAGAAATCCAATTTGCCCATCGAAATTATTGAACTTCTGCGGGCATATCGCTGCCTCGAGCCCCTGATTGCGGGTGCTGCAGTTGGCAGGGGAAATGCGAAGAAGCCCCTTCTTATGTATCTAAAGAGATGGAGGCACATTAGACCGATGTTGAATGGGAATGATTTGAAAAAGATGGGGCTTAGGCCGGGGCCTGTGTTTCAAGAGATCTTCAAGGGGATTGTTAAAGCCAGGCTTGAGGGTAGGGTGAAGACAAAAAAGGACGAACGGAGGCATGTGATAGCAATGATTGACGCCGGGGATATTGTTTGATACGAGGTAATCCATGGACCTGTTTGCCATAAAGGAATTGCTCCTCATCACGCCGCTTATCCTACTTGCCCTTACTGTGCACGAGGTTGCACATGGATGGGTGGCTGAGAAATTCGGAGATAACACGGCGAGGATAATGGGGAGGATCACCTTGAACCCGATTGCCCACCTCGATCCAATGGGCACCCTTCTGATGTTCCTGGCTCATTTCGGCTGGGCAAAGCCAGTCCCGGTTGACCCGAGGAGGCTCAACGATCCAAAGAAGGACATGGTCTGGATCTCCCTGGCAGGGCCGGGCTCTAATATCATCCTCGCAGCCCTGTTTGGTATCGGGCTTCGCCTGTCAGTGCGGCCAGCCGTGGAAGCCGGCGTTCTCCACGGAGGCAGCTTTCTGGGGCTTCTAATTGCGCTCATGATCCTTGGCATGGAGATCAACCTCGGCCTCGGCCTGTTCAACCTGATCCCGATCCATCCCCTGGATGGCTCAAAGATCGTCCAGGGCCTTCTTCCGCTCAACCAGGCATATGAGTATCAAAAAATGGAGCGCTACGGAACAATGATTATCTTTACAATCTTTCTATTTGAGATGATGACGCATGTTCCAATACTGTCCTTTATCCTTCGCTGGCCAATGGGGATCCTTGCCCAGGCCTTCAGCGGCATGCACTACAGCTCCCTGATGCGCATGCTGGGGGTTCTGCTGTTATGAGCAGGGTTCTGAGCGGGATGCGCCCAACGGGCAAACTACATCTGGGGCACTTGCACGGCGCCCTTAAAAACTGGATTTCGCTTCAGAAGGACAATGAGTGCTTCTTTTTTATAGCGGACTGGCATGCCCTCACAAGCGACTACGACAGGACCGAGGACATCGGGCAGAACATTTATGAAATGGTGCAGGACTGGCTTGCCGTAGGACTCGATCCGAACAAGAGCACGCTCTTTCTACAGTCGGCCCTTCTGGAGCATGCCGAGCTTCATCTGCTGCTTTCCATGGTGACACCCCTTTCATGGCTGGAGAGGAACCCGACATACAAGGAGCAGCTTGCAGAGGTGGTCGGGAAGGACCTTTATACATACGGATTCCTCGGATACCCTGTGCTCCAGGCAGCGGACATCCTTATTTACAAGGCAGACAAGGTCCCTGTCGGGGCTGACCAGGTGCCTCATCTTGAGCTTGCAAGGGAGATCGCAAGAAGGTTCAACAATTTCTATGGCCCTGTATTCCCCGAGCCGCAGGCGATTCTCACCGAGGATCCAAAGATTCCGGGAACAGACGGAAGGAAGATGAGCAAGAGCTATGGCAACGCCATATTTTTATCTGACCCGCCGGATGTAATAGAGAAGAAGATCCTTCCAATGATGACCGACCCTGCAAGGAAGAAGCGGACTGACCGTGGCAATCCCGAATTGTGCCCGGTGTTCTCAATCCATAAGGTCTATTCACCCCGTGAGACCATTGCCATTGTGGATGAAAACTGCAGGTCGGCCGGGTTCGGATGCATTGACTGCAAAAAGCTCCTCATCCCCAGCATTGTGAGGGATCTGGAGCCGATAAGAACGAGGAGGGCAGAGCAGGAGAAGAAGCCGCACCTTGTGAATGATGTCCTTGAGCAGGGAAGCGCAAGGGCCAGGAAGGTCGTTCAGAGCACCATGGCCGATGCAAGGAAAGCAATTGGGCTACTACGATGGATGGATATAGGGTAAACATTAAAGTCTACGAGGGGCCGCTTGACCTCCTCCTCTATCTCATCAAGAGGAACGAGATGAAAATCTATGACATCCCCATTGCCGAGATCACAGACCAGTATGTCTTATACCTTGACCTGATGCAGATGCTGAACCTTGAGATGGCAGGTGATTTCCTCGTCCTTGCGTCACAGCTCATGGAGATCAAGAGCAGGATGCTTTTACCGCCCGAAGAGGAGGAGAAGGAAGAGGGGCCGGATCCAAGGGCAGAGCTTGTCCAGAAGCTGCTGGAATACAGCTCCTACAGGGATGCAGCCGAACTGCTTGCAGAAAGGGACATTCTCAACCGGGATGTCTTTGCACGGAAATTTATTGCCGATGAGGTCAAGGGGCTTGATGGGGACGAAGTTGTAATTGAGGCCAATCTCTTTGACCTCCTGACAGCGTTCAAAGAGGTAATGGAAAGGGCATCTTACAAGGGTATTCACGAAATTGACAGGGAAGACATCTCGGTGGCGGACAGGATCAACGAGATCATGGGGATTCTGTCTTCAGAGGAGAAGGTTTCCTTCGCCTCCCTTTTCCCGCAAGGTGTGCGCAGGATTGTCATCATCGTTACATTCCTTGCTATCCTGGAGCTAATAAGGCTCAAGCTTGTGAGGGCTTTTCAGAAGGAATACTACGGCGAGATATGGCTGCATGCAACGGAGAAGGCCAGGGCGGGCGTGACATTCACAGAGGCAGATCTCAATGTCTATAGATAAAATCAAGTCCTTAATTGAGGCGCTCATATTTGTTTCCGACAGGCCTGTCGGTCTCACCACCCTTGAGGAGATCCTTGGAAGCGATGGGGTCAACAAAGAGGAAATCCAGCGCTCCATTCAGGAGCTGATTGCGGAGTATCAGAGTTTGTCCAGGGCCTTCGTTCTTGAGGAGGTTGGGGGAGGGTTTCAGTTCAGGACCCGGCCAGAGCATGCCCCGTGGATAAAGAAGCTCATTCAATCCAGGCCCTTGAGGCTTACAAAGGCCGCTTTGGATGTCCTGGCCATAGTTGCCTACAAGCAGCCCGTGACCCGGCCTGAGATAGAACATATAAGGGGGGTGGACTCAGGAGGGGTGCTGGAGCATCTCCTTGGGAAGAAGCTCATCGCTATTGCAGGCAGAAAGCACTCCCCAGGCCGGCCGATCATCTACAAGACCACGCCTGATTTCCTGGAGGTTTTCAATCTCAAGGATATAAAGGACCTTCCCACCCTGAGGGAATACAGGGACATCTCTGAGTTGAAAGATTTGGAGCCTGCTACGAGGGATCTAATCGAGAGAATGAAGGAAGCGAGCCAGCCTGCCCAGCCCCAGCCTGCAGCCTCCGGCATAGAGCCTACTATGCTCCCATCACCCTCTGTTTCAGCTCAGGAACCCACGGCCTCTGTTCCAGAAGAAACTCCGGAAATAAAAAAGAATACGCCTTGAATAGGCATTTAATAGGAAGAGTGTTGTCCTTCCTCAATGTATGGCAGCAATGATTTCCATGGCTGAAAATGGTAATTATCTTAACTGCTTGAGAAACTCGACGGGTGTGATGATAGATATGTCTTCGAATTTTTTCAATATGAGAAGATGCTTGTCCTGGGTAACAATATAGTCGGCTTTCCCAGAGACGGCAGCCTCAAGAAATCTGTTGTCAGATTCATCTTCGTAAACGACCTTCAGTCGAAGGCGAGGTTTTACCCAGTGCGATTTTTTGTGAATTTCAGAGAGTATGTCATTTACTATGCTCACGGGGAGATGAAATTTCTCCCTGAGAAGCACCCTTGCGTATTCCTGAAATATGGGTTTGGTGATAATAAGAGCAAAATCTTCTTGGTGCCAATGATAAAGGATTCGAAAAGAAGGACCAGGCATCAAGACGGCAGATACCAAAACATTAGTATCAATTACCGCCTTGAGAATGTCTTTCACGATTTATGCCGTCTCCGTTCCTCCTGAATTTCGTCAAGAATGTCTTTTTTCGTAATCTTCAGAGCATTTCCAATACGATGTCCTTCCTTCATCGCCTTGAAAAAGGTGTTTCCTTTTGTGTTCTTTCTGAGCTTAAGGAATTCCACAAAATCAAAGACTTCTTTCTGATCAGAGGGGTCAAGATCTCCGATACCCTTTTTAATTAGCGTATTATAATTTAATCCTCTCATTGTGTTTATTCTCCTCGCGTCAATAATATCAAAAAGAAGAAATATCCGCAATGCAAAATCTATAAAATGAACTGCATGAGCGGCAGCATTATCTCCATGTCGGGGAGGGTTTCAGTTCAGGACGAGGCCCGAACCCGCCATTTCCGTCAAAGCCTGCGACTCCGGAGGCAAAGCCATCTGATTCAAATGAGCCTTCAGGTCAGGAAGGGGATCAGCAGTAGAGTTCCTTCAGGACCTTTTCAATAACCCTTTTTCTTCTCTCGTCAATTTGTTCCAGGGGCGTTCTAACAAGCGGGCTAATTTTAAGGCCCATCTGACTTAAAGCCTCCTTGAATGTCGCCTGGATGGCAATCCCGCTTGCCCCAAGTGGAAAACCGAGGCGGGCGAGGAGCTTGAGGGCATGCCTTGCAATGCCTGATGGCAAAGGAATCTCAGAGAAGAGGGGCAGGGCCTTGAAGATCTTTCTCTCCAGTTCTTCTGCCCCCTTCATATCCCCTTTCATAAAGCGCTCATAAATTCCAACAACAGTTTCCGGAATAATCAGGGGCAGCGGGCAGATCACCCCTTTCCCGCCCATCTTCATGATCTCAAGGAACAGGAAGGAGGTTCCGCTCAGGACAGAGAATGGTTTTTTGATCAGCATTATGTGCCTGCGAACCTCGCGCAGGTTGAGCGTTGTTTCCTTGATCCCGACAACCGTGTCAATCTCGCATATCTTTGCAACCTCCACAGGGGAAATTTTTAATCTCGTATTTTCAGGGTAGTGATAATACAGGATGGGTTTCCTCACGGCCTTGGACACCATTTTGAAATGCGAGAGGACATCCTTGAAACCAACAGGATAATAGGTGGGGACTGCCATGAGAAATCCTGCTGCCCCCCAGCCGGCTGCATATTCGCTGAACGCTATTGTTTCTTTGGTACTCATGCATCCGTTTCCTACGATTATTGGAAGACGGTCCTTTACAACGGACATGATTGCCTTGACGATCTCCCGCTTCTCATCCAGGGAGAAGTAGGGGAACTCGCCGCCGCTGCCGAGGCAGACGAGGCCGTGGATGTTTTTTTTCAAATAATGCTCTGCAAGAGAGCAGAGCCCATCCAGGTCCGGTGATTGGTCTTCCCTGAGGGGGGTGGGCAATACAGGAAATACGCCCTCAAACCTGATGCTCACAAGACAGCCCCAAGCGCTGCCGAGGACACCAACTTCCTGTATCTCTCCATGTATCCGCGGGGCACAGGCCTATCAATAGGCTTAAAAGACTTTTGTCTTTTGGCTATCTCGGCATCGCTTAGCGAGACCTCTATCTTGCGGCCCGGGATGTCTATGGACACTTCGTCTCCATCCCGGATAACACCAATGGGGCCGCCGCAGTATGCCTCAGGCGACACATGGCCAACGCAGGGGCCATTTGTTGCCCCTGAAAACCTTCCGTCTGTCACAAGGGCGACCCTTTCCAAGCCAAGGATGTCTATCAGCGAGGTAACAGCGAGCATCTCCGGCATTCCGGGTGCACCTTTGGGGCCCTCGTACCGGATGATAAGAACGCTTCCCGATGAGACCCCTCCTTTGTTCAGGGCATCGAGCGCCTCTGCCTCGTTGTTGCAGACCACTGCTTTTTCCTTGAAGACCCTCATTTTTTCGTCAACTGCAGACTGTTTTATGACAGCGCCCTCAGGGGCCAGGTTGCCGGACAGGATGACGGTCCCGCCCTCGCGGTAATGGGGACGCTCGAGCGTCTTGATGATCCTTTCGTCGGGATCATTGGCATCGCTTGCAATTTCGCCGATGGTTTTTCCTGAGATAGTGGCACAATCGCAATTGAGAAACGATGCAAGCCTTTTCATCACACCCGGCACACCGCCGGCGGATTGAAAGTCCACCATGCCGTGCGGGCCATTCGGATACACGCCAAGCAAGGTGGGGATCTTCGTGTTGAAGCGGTTGAAGGTTGAGATGGGCAGTTCAATCCCAAGCGCGTGCGCGAGCGCGGGCAGGTGCAGCGTTGCGTTCGTTGAGCCGCCGATTGCGAGGTCCAGCATGACTGCATTTTCAAGGGATTTCTGCGTGAGGATCCTGGATGGAGCGAGCCCATCCCTGACGATCTCCACTGATCTTTTGCCTGCCTCATATGCCATTCGAATGATCGCAGATGAAAACGAGGGCAGGGAGGCAGAGCCCGGAAGTGCCATGCCCATTCCTTCTATGAGGCACTGCATTGTGTTTGCAGTCCCCATGATCTCGCATGCACCGCATGAGGCAGATGTTGCTGTCAGAAGCTTCATTCTGAGGTCAGAGTAATCCTTATTGTGGATGCTGCCTGTAAATCCGGGCGCGAGCCTGACCTGCCATAGGTTGGTGCCGCCCGGGACAAAGATTGAAGGGACATCGAGCCGTGCAGCAGCAAGCATCATCCCGGGATTGATCTTGTCGCACGAGGAGATCATCACAAGGCCGTCAAGCCATTGGGACCGCATATAGGTTTCAATGATGTCTGCGATTAGCTCTCGCTGCGCGAGGATAAACCTCATTCCGTCGTTCCCCATTGCGATGCTGTCGCAAGGCGCAGGGACATTGAATTCAAATGGAAGCCCTCCTGCAGAGCGGACACCCTCTTTAACGCTCTCGGCGATTGCACGAAGGTGTGCGTGGCCTGGATTGAACTCTGTCCATGAGTTTGCAATGCCGATGAACGGCTTGCTCCGCAATTCTGAGTCGTCAATGCCCAGGCCCTTCAGTATACCCCCACGGATCAGGCCCATTGGCTGGTATTCATCCGAGAACAGGACAGAGCTTTTTGGTTTGTTCATGGTTTCATCACCTCCGAATAGATTATTGCAGATTTTGTGTTGACTTCATAATGTCTTGCGGTCTATACTTTCTGTGGATGAAGTCATTTATATACTTGATTTCTTCCTTGTTGCTCGCAGCCCTTCCAGCAAGTGCATTCGGAGCTTCTATCGGTAATTCCAATAATTATCAGTCTGCAAGGGTTCTGGACAAAGGACAGGTTTCCATAGGTTTCGGCACTGGCTTCCTTCATTTAGAAGAAGTAGAAGAAGAAGGCGGCTACTACTACGAAAATATCTATTTTGTCCCGGATGCGTGGGCACACTATGGGATCACAGATGGGGTCCAGATAGGTGTCAGGGCAGCCCCAATTGTTGCCGGCATAGACATAAAGACACGGATCTTTTCAAATGACAAAACATCACTGGCTTTTGCCCCATATATTGGTTTTTCTTACGAGGACTATGGCAGCGGCGGCGATTATTCATCAAGGATGTTCGGGCTCACAACAGCCCTCTCCCTTATACTTGGGGTGAAAGCAGGTGAAGGCTATGAGGTTACATTCAGCCCAAAACTTCTCTATGACATCAATTTCACTCACGAAGAAGAGTCTATATACGACGGTGGAAAGGAGTCTTACAATGGCTACTCCGAAATTCTTTCCATTGGGGGGTCCATAGGCTTCATATTTGGAGCCGGGGATCTGTCCGTGATCCCTGAACTCGGCGTGTATCACACTTTAAGCCAAAGCAAGAGCAACGGGGATTCCTCCCATTCCGAGGGGACAGTGGTCTTTCCCGGCATTGGGATTTCCATAGTATTTTAATGAAATTTGAAAGATACATCCTGATCCTTGCCTTGTTTTTCCCGGCCTGCGCCACAATGACTGCCGGGCATTACAATACTTATCAGACCGCCCAGACCCTTCCAAAGGGTAAATCTGCCACAGGGATCGGGATAGGGGCCTTGAATGCATCTCTTCCGATGGACGGCAATGTTTTCTTTGCTTTTTCTCCAGAGGGTTGGTTTCGATATGGGGTCAGTGAGCGTGCAGAGGTTGGATTCAGGGCATATTTAACTGGGTTGAGTGCCGAAGCAAAGATACTCCTATATGGAGGCGGTCCGGACAAGCCAAGCATTGCCCTTGCCCCTGGATGCGGATATTCCCGCATGGAGTTAAGTGACAACGAGTATTACGAAATGTCATGGGGAATTCTTGGGAGCCTTCCACTTATTATTAGCGTCCCTCTCAAGGATGGAAACGCAGTGTATTTTGGCCCGAAGTTCCAATACATGCTCTCCTCCGATTATGAAATTTTTAAGGATATCAGGACGACATTCATTGGTGGATTTTTTGGTGTTGCTATTAAAAAAGGAAAGGTTGTATATATGCCAGAGATCAGCTTGTTCAGTTATACCGTCCGATACACTTATGAATATTCTTGGCCAGGCGGGAACGAAAAATATACTTTTAAGGAGAGCGGCGATATTTTATTTCCGGGCCTCGGCATCTCAATGGCCTTCTGAGGCTCCTGATTCAGGTATGTAACGAACGATTTTTCTTGACATCATTTTTATCCCTTAATAACATATCCAAGATATGAAGAAGCCGCTTTTGCTTGCACCAGGACCTACTCCCATACCGGAATCTGTCCTTCTTGCAATGGCCCAGCCCATCCTCCATCACAGAGCGCCGCAGTTCCTACCCGTGCTTGAGGAGGTAAGGGCAGGCTTGAAATGGCTCTTCCAGACAAAAAACGAGGTCATTATCTTTGCATCCTCTGGCACAGGGGCAATGGAAGGGGCTGTATGCAACACGATGTGCAGGGGCGACAAGGCCATTGTGGTAAGAGGTGGCAAATTCGGGGAGAGATGGGCTGAGCTTTGCGAGGCATATGGCGTCAGGGCGACCAATATTGATGTTGCCTGGGGACAGGCCGTTGACCCGGCGCTCATTGAAAGCACGCTCAAGTCCGATCCTTCTTACAAGGCAGTGTTCCTGCAGGCAACCGAGACATCCACGGGAGTGATGCATCCTGTCAAGGAGCTCTCTGAGATCGTAAGGCATTATGAGAATACGATCCTCGTTGTGGATGCAATAACAGCACTCGGGGTCTTTGACATCCCAATGGACAAATGGGGTCTTGATATAGTCGTCGGCGGGTCCCAGAAGGCGCTGATGCTCCCTCCTGGACTGGCCTTTGCCGCCCTGTCTGACAGGGCATGGTCTTTGACTGAGAAGTCTGACCTGCCTAAATACTATTTCAATTTCAAGAAGGAGCTTAAAAACCTAACGAAGAACCAGACCGCTTATACCCCTGCGGTATCTCTGATCATGGGATTGAGGGAATCCCTGAAGATGCTCAAGGAAGAGGGGCTTGAAAAGATATTTGCCAGGCATGACAGGCTCGCCCGTGCAGTTAGGGCGGGAGTCAAGGCAATGGGGCTTGAACTCTATGCACCGGAGAGCCCGAGCAATGCTGTTACAGCGATCATGGCCCCTTCAGGCATTGACGGCCAGGCAGTTGTGAAGAACCTCAGGGATCAGCACGGGATCACCATTGCAGGCGGACAGGATCAGGCCAAGGGGAAGATCTTCCGTATAGCACACCTGGGATACTTTGTTGACTCGGACATCATAATAGCGCTCTCAGCCCTCGAGCAGGTGTTGAACAACCTTGGCTACAAGGTGGATTACGGCAAGGGCCTGCGGGCCGCACAGGAGGTTTTAAGCTCTCCGTGAAAGTCCTCGTCTGTGACGGGATGGCCAAAGAAGGAATGGACATCCTAAAGGCAGCAAAAGGCATTGAGATAGTAGTAAAAGATAAACTCCCACCTGAAGAACTAAAAAAGATCATTCCAGAATACGAAGCAATAACAATACGCAGCGCAACAAAGATGACAAAAGAGGTCATTGACACTGCCTCCAAGCTCAAGGCAATCGGCAGGGCAGGGATCGGATTGGACAATGTTGACATAGAAGCAGCAAGCAAGAAAGGCGTGGTGGTGATGAATACGCCGGGAGGAAACACCATTACCACGGCAGAGCACACAATCGCCCTTATGTTCTCTCTTGCAAGGAAGATTCCCCAGGCCACCAGCTCCATGAAGGGTGGGAAATGGGAGAAGGGCAAATTCATGGGGATGGAGCTCTTCAACAAGACCCTGGGTGTTATTGGGACCGGGAACATTGGCAGCATTGTTGTAGAAAGGGCGATTGCACTCAAGATGCAAGTCATTGCTTATGACCCTTACATCTCCCCTGAAAAGGCGAGGAAGATGGGCATAGAGCTTGTCCAGCTTGACGATCTTTTGAAAAGGGCGGACATAATAACCGTCCATGTTCCCATGACAAAGGAGACCCGGGGGATCATAGGCCGGGAGGCCTTTGAGAAGATGAAGAACGGCGTCATAATCATCAACTGCGCACGGGGAGGGATCGTGGATGAGAAGGCCCTCCATGATGCCATAGTGAGCAAGAAAGTTGCGGGCGCAGCACTGGATGTCTTTGAGAAAGAGCCTCCGGGCGAGAATCCGTTACTTGGGCTTGAGCAGGTGATCTGCACGCCCCATCTCGGGGCCTCCACCGAGGAGGCACAGATAAATGTATCTATTGCCATTTCCGAGCAGATAATAGACTACCTACTTAAAGGTGTTATCAGGAACGGTGTCAATGTCCCGTCCCTTAGCCCGGAGTCATATTCTGTCCTTAAGCCGTATCTCGTCCTTGCTGAGAGGATGGGAGGTTTCCAGTCCCAATTACAACCGGGCGCAATAGAGGATGTTACCGTGGAATACTGCGGGGATGTGGCCAACTACGAGGTGGCTCCCATTACGATCGCTGCGCTCAAGGGGCTGCTGACTCCTGCCCTTGGAGAGGATGTGAATTTTGTCAACGCACCTATCATTGCCAGAGAAAGAGGAATCAAGGTTGTTGAAGTCAAGACCCTCGAGCACGAGGATTTTGCCAGCCTGATTATTTTAAAGGTCAAAAGGGATGTCGGGCAGAATGTCATTGCCGGTGCCTTGTTCGGCAAGGAAGAGGGCAGGATCGTCAGGATAGACGATTTCCCACTTGAGACCTCGCCCGAGGGATGCATGCTTGTTTTGAGCAACTGGGACAAGCCGGGCGTCATCGGTTCGATCGGGACATTCCTGGGGAGCAAGGGGATCAATATTGCTGGCATGCAGCTTGGCCGGGACAAGCCGGCTGGCAAGGCCATCTCGCTACTTCACATTGACCAGCAGGTATCAGAAACTTTTCTCAAGGAAATCCTCTCACTCCCTAACATCATTTCTGCAAAGCAGGTCGTTATTTAGCCAATAGACTATCTATGCCCAATGTCATAGTCGTAGGGGCTCAGTGGGGAGACGAAGGCAAGGGCAAGGTTGTTGACATCCTCGCTGACTTCGCAGATGTAGTGGTGAGATTTCAGGGGGGGAATAACGCCGGCCATACAGTCGTGGTGGGCAAAAATACCTTTATCCTGCATCTCATTCCTTCCGGCATTCTCCACAGTGGAAAGACATGCCTGATCGGAAACGGGGTTGTGGTTGATCCGCGAGTTCTCCTGGAGGAAATTGCCTCTGTCAAGGCCAGGGGATTTTTCAAAGACGACCGGCGGCTGATCGTCAGCGAAACAGCCCACCTCATCATGCCCTACCACAGGGACATAGACATTTTCAGGGAGAAAAGAAGGGTAAAAATCGGAACGACCGGAAGAGGCATTGGTCCGGCCTATGAAGACAAGGTTGCGAGGTCTGGCATCCGGGTGATTGACCTAATGGACAAGGATGTATTCAGGAAAAAACTAAGTTCTGTCCTGAAGGATAAAAATGCCTACCTCAGGAAGGTCCTGAATGCGCCGGGCCTGTCATTTGAGAAGATCTTCAGGGAATACATGGGATATGCGAAGAAGCTCAGGAGGTATGTGGGCAGTGTGCCGATATTCCTGGAGAATGCATTGAAGAAGGGAAAAAACATCCTTTTTGAGGGGGCTCAGGGTGCCATGCTTGATGTGGATCAAGGGACTTATCCTTATGTTACCTCCTCAAATACAGTCTCCGGAGGTGCATGCACCGGTGCCGGCGTTGGCCCCATATCAATAAATTATGTCATCGGGATCTCAAAGGCATATGCAACGAGGGTTGGGGAGGGCCCCTTCCCAACGGAGATCTCAGGGCCATTGGGGGATCAGCTGCGGGAGACAGGAGGGGAATACGGGGCCACAACAGGAAGGCCGAGGAGATGCGGTTGGCTCGATGCAGTGGCATTGAGGCATGCAGTAAGGATAAATGGCCTTAGCGGGCTTGCCATCACAAAGCTCGATGTGCTCACCGGCCTTAAGAAGATCAAGGTCTGCGTGGGCTATAAAATCGGCGGAAAGGTTCTAAGAGATGTTCCCTCAAGGCTTGATATTTTTCAGGATTGCCGCCCTGTGTTCAAGGAATTCGATGGATGGGACAGTGATGGGAAGGAGGCTAAGCGTTCGGGAGATCTTCCGGGGAACATGCTTAGGTATCTTGCAGCGATAGAGCACATGACGGGCGTAAGGATCGCCCTTATTTCCATGGGTGCAGAACGGAAGCAGGCCATAATCGTTGAAAATCCCTTTAAGCGTGCGTAAAGTCCCCCGGATTATGATATTGTAAAGAAAGCGAAACGCCTGTGAATGATTCCGATAAAAAGTTTGGGAATATCGGATCGCTTTTCATGTTCTCAGGATTGAATTTTTTATTGGTTTTAGCCATTTCTCTTCTTTATTTCACACATTCAAAACATTACTTCGGTGAGTTAATCTCGTTGATCATCGCAGACATCTCGAACTTTTTCATGCTTTCCCTTGTTCCCTTTGCAATATCACTGGTATTTGTGAAGACCCCCGGATTGCTGCGAAAGTATATTTCTATTGCAGCTTATTCTTTGTTTACCATCTTTATTTTATACGATGCATGCATTTACAAAGTATTGAAGATGCATTTCAACAGCCTTGTCATAAATTTAATATTTACCAAGGGCGGGTTGGAAACATTGGAATTCAGTTTGTCGCTTATGATCATGACAGCCTTGATGGCTTTGTCTGTCATCGTTATAGAATTCATTATCTATTCACTAAGCATGCGCCAGCCGATAAAATTTCCGGTTTATGCAGTGATATGCCTTTTATGTATTGTAGTTGTTGACAAGAGCATATATGCATATGCGGACTTGAATAACATAACTTCTATAACGAGGAATGACAGGGTCCTGCCGCTCTATCAGCCCCTGACAATCAAGAGGTTTGCCGTGAGGCATCTTCATATGAAACTCGAACATCCTGTCATGATGTCAATTGATAAAAACAAATCCATACTTGATTATCCCAAGGAGACACTGCAGTGTGACAAAACCCAGAAAAAGCCCAACATTATCTGGATCGTGATTGATTCCTGGAGATACGACATGATTACCAGGGGCATTACTCCTAACATCTATAACTTCGGGAAAAAAGCGCAGGTTTTCAAGAACCACTACAGCGGCGGCAATGCCTCGCGATTCGGAGTCTTTACATTGTTTTACGGGATTTACGGCTATTACTGGTTTCCCATGCTGGGGGAGAGGCGCGGACCGGTTTTCCTTGATGCGCTCGCGGATCTCGGCTACAAGTTTAGGATCTTATTGAGCAGCAGGGTGACCTTTCCCGAGTTTGACAAGACCTGTTTTGCAAAAATACCGGCGAAAGACATCATTGACGAAAACACCCTTCCCTCGGGAACAAAGTCAGGAAGAGACAGGGAGATTACAGAGGCTTTTATTAGGTGGCTCGACGCTCCAGAGTTCAAGCAGCCCTTTTTCGCCTTCCTGTTTTACGATGCCCCGCACGGCTCATACCAATACCCGCGGGAGTTTGAGAGATTCACTGGGACAACAGGAGAATTCAACTACCTTTTTCTCAACAAGGAAAATATCATCCCGGTCTTCAACAGGTACCGCAATTCAATCTATTATGACGACCATCTGGTTGGAAAAATCCTTAATAAGCTCAACGGTAAGGGATTTCTTAAAAACACGATCGTATTGATAACCGGCGATCACGGCGAGGCATTTTTAGAAAGAGGGCTTACCGGGCATAACGAAGGATATTCATCTGAGATAGTAAGTGTCCCGCTGGTATTATATGTCCCAGGCCGAGGTCCGGAGAGCTTCACTTATCTGACAAGCCACCTTGATGTTGCCCCGACAATCCTTCAAATGATTGGATGCCGGACCAGCCCTGGCTCATACAGTCAGGGTCACCTGCTTTTTGATAAAAATATTGAAAGGAAATATGTTGTCGCCTCCTCCTGGTCTGACATGGCAATCATTGATTCTAAAGAGACAATAGTTATGCCCCTTGAGCTTTACAGGATTCCGCGTATCATTGTCTATGATAAAAATTATAAAGAGATGGAATCTTCACATTATAGCAAGGAGCGAGTTGGCAAGATCAATACCACCCTGAAGGGCCTGGCCTTATTTCTCAAATAGAAGAACCGGACTATTTTTCTTGACCCATCTCTTTGAGGACCATGCGGAGCTCGGTCCAGTGCCTCCTGCTCTCAAATCGGGCAAAGACTGTCATGGCGCATGGCACAACAAACAGGGTAAGGAGCGTTGATACAAAAACCCCCCCGATCACCGCAATTGCCATGGGGATTCGGATCTCTGCACCAGGGCCAAGGGCAAGCGCTGGAGGAACGGCTGCAGCGATAGTGGACAAGGATGTCATTAGAATGGGGCGCAGCCGGATGGGACAGGCGTCCAGGAGGGCTTCCCGCAACTCCATCCCTCTGGCTCTACGTTCGTTGGTGAAGTCCACGAGGAGGATGGAGTTCTTCTTCACGATGCCCATGAGGAGGATAAGCCCGATCATGCTGTAGATATTCAATGACTGATTCGAAATCCACAGGGCAATGAATGCGCCGGATACGCTGAAGGGGAGGGCGAGGAGCACTGTCACGGGATGGATATAACTCGAGAACTGGGAGGCCAGGATCATGTATGCAACTGCGATGCCCAGGACAAGGGCAAAGATAAGGTTTTGGAAAGACTCCCGATAGGTCTGTGCGCTCCCGGCCATAACGACCCTGTATCCTTCAGGAAGAATTTCTTTTCCGATCTTCTCAACCTCGGTCAGGGCAGTGTCCTGGGACTTTCCCGGCGCCACATTTGCCATGATCCCGATTGCCCGCTCGCGGTTTCTTCTTGTTATGCTTTCAACCGTGGGCTTCTCCTCAACCTTCACTACATCGATCAAGCGCACAAGCTCTCCCCGGTTGTTGCGCACCCATATACGGCTGATGTCCTTTGAGCTCTCCCTCTCTTCAGAGACAAGCCTGATCCGGATGTCGTAGCGCCGGTCACCCTCTGTATACTGGCCGACCCGCATCCCTCCGATCATTGCATTGATCGCCCTTGCCACAGCGGAAATAGCCACGCCGCGCTCTCCGCATGCCTCCCTGTCCGGTGCGACCCTTACCTCGGGTGCACCAATGATATAATCCGAGTCCAGATCGACCATGAGGCCGCTCGCCTCCATGCGTTTCATTATCTCCTTGGAGTATTCGACAAGACTGTTCCAATCAGGGCCCCGCACTGTGAACTCTATAGGAAAGCCGCGCATGGACGAAAGTCCTGAAAGGGAGGGGTCTTGTATTACGACCTTTCGCAGGCCCGGGATCTTGCCGAGGTCTGTGCGCAGAACACCCATGAACTCCTGCTGGGTGAATGGGCGCTTCATTGGAAGCACAACAGGCCGTTCCTTGTAAGGGTGCAGCGACACAAAAACCATTCCTGTGTCCACATCTGTCCCGCCGAATCCGCCCACAAAACCCTGATAGCGGACCACCTCGGGGCGGTGCAAGAGGTAATTCTCTATCTCCCTGAAACGGCCGTCAGTGTAATTGAGCGAGGATCCGGGCGGCGCCTGGAAGCGGACGAGAAGCACGCCCATGTCCTGGGGCGGATTAAACTCCTTTCTGAGCAAGGGAAGGAATACAAAATAGGAGGCAAAGAAAAAGCCTGCTGCCCCTACCAGAACCCAAAGGCGATGGTCCAGGGCCCATCCAAGGGCCCGGCGATAACCCATACGGGTGGCGTTCATAGCCCCATCCATCCATTTCCCGGCCCTTGTCACGCGTCCAACCTCCAGGAACTGCGATGTCCGCATGGGTGTCAGGGTGAGTGCCTCAAGCAGGGATAGCATCACAGCCACCGACATGGTTACACCGAACTGGAAGAAGAATCTCCCGATGATGCCGGACATAAAGGCAACCGGCACGAACACCGCAAGCACGGCGATAGAGGCAGCCATGGCCGCGAATGTTATTTCGTTGGCGCCGATCATGGCTGCCTTGATCCGGCTCATCCCTGATTCCCTGTAGCGGGTGATGTTCTCCAGCATCATGATGGCGTCGTCCACGACGATCCCGACAGCCAGTGTAAGGCCCAGGATCGTGAAAGTGTTCAGGGTGAATCCCAGGAAATAGAGGAGAATGAATGAACCAACAATAGAGGTAGGTATTGCGAGAAGGATGTTGATCGTGGATGTCCATGATCCCAGAAACGCCCAGCACACAATAGAGGTCAGGATGGCAGAGAGGATCAATGTGAAGGTCATCTCGTTCACGGACTGCTCGGTAAATTGCGTGCTGTCGAAATTCACAGAAAGTGTCATTCCCTCGGGCAGGGACTTTTTTGCCTCCTCCATGCGCTTTTTTGCCTCCCGTGCCACTGCAACTGCATTGGCGCCCCTCTGCTTTCGTATGCCCAACCCGATGGCGGTCTGTCCCATTGTCCGGGAAACCCGGCGTATGTCTGCCAGACCCTCCTCAACCATCCCCACATCCTTGAGCCTTAAAATCCGGAAAATGGGCTGGCCGCCTGCCCTGATAGGGATAATGATGTTCTCGAATTCATTGACACTGCCGGCCTCGCCGGTCACCCGGACATTTCTCTCTTCTTTCTTGGACTCAATGGTGCCTGCGGGTAGCTCCACATGCTGCATCTGGATCGCAGTTATCACATCGTCAACAGTGAGCTGGAGCTGCTCCATTTTCTTTGAATCAAGCCAGATGCGGAGGTTCGGGTCAATGAAGCCTCCCAGGAAGATCTCGCCGATCCCCGGGATCGTCTGAAATTTGTCCTTCAGATGGTCCCTGGTGTATTCCATAAGCTCCCTCAGAGGTCTGTTTCCACGAAAAGAAAGCCATAGGATTGGATGATCTTCGGGATTGGATTTCATTAGGAAGGGTGGATCCATCTCTGTTGGAAGGACCCTCTGGATCTGGGCAAGTTTGTTCTGGATCTCCTGGAGTCCCACATCAATATTTTTACTGAGGACGAACTCAACCGTGATGGCGGCCCTTCCCAATTTTGCCGAAGAGGACACCTCTTTGACCCCTTCGATCCCCATGATTGCCTCCTCCATGGGGTCAACGACCTCTGTCTCCATGACCTCAGGGGCTGCCCCCTCCATGGTGGCTACCACTGTGACAATAGGAAAGTCCACATCCGGCATGAGGCCAACTCCCATCCTCCCGAATGATATAGCCCCGAATAGGAGGAGTCCGATCATGAGCATCCATGCAAAAACCGGATTACGAATTGCTCTATCCGCCAATGTCATTGTATTAACTCTTCCACTCTTGTTTCCTCTCCTTGAAGGGGAGAGGGCAGGGTGAGGGGTTCAAAGAAACAATTCCTCTCCCCTTTGGGGAGAGGGTAGGGTGAGGGGTTCATTCTTTTTCCTCTGGCATCTGAATATCCCCGACGGCAATTTTCAATTGGATATCATTGAACTTCACATTGTATTGACCCTGGTCCCTTGTCAGTCTTGCTCCGTAGATTGTGTTGAGCGCCTGGAGCACCTCGAGGTTTGAAACAAGTCCCCTCTTGTAATCGCGGGTCTGGAGGGCGTAATTGCGTTCGGCAAGGGCTGCTGATTTGTCATAGAGATCGAACATCGCGATGGAAGCGCGCAGGTTCTCCCAGGCGCTCTTGACATCGGTTTCTGCCTGCCTTTGGAGGCGCTGCAGTGTCAATTCCGCTGCCCTATGAAGCGACTGGGCCTGCTTGACAGAAGAATGAACCTGTCCCCATGAGAAAATTGGCACATCCACCTGGGCAAGGACATCCCATGTTATGTCCTTCTGGTAGCCCTTCCTTGTGTTATCGTAATAGTTTGCCTGAAGGCTCCATGCAGGGAAATGGCCAGAGCGGGCGACCCTCACGCCGGCCCTTGCTATATCAACTGCGTCCTGCTGGGCCAGGATGTCCGGTCTCTTCCGTGATGCTTCAAGATAGGAATTCAGGTCTTTTGGTGGGGGAGGAAGCGCAGCAGTGTCTGTAAGCGGGACATCCTTGTCAAGTCCCGTGATAAAAGCCAGGAGCTCCCGGGCCACCACCCGCGCGCGTTTCAAACCCTCGAAGGATGCCTCGACGATTGCTAATTGGCTCTGGGCAGCGACAACCTCGGCATCCCTTGATCGCCCAACCCTCTCCCTGTCCTGCAGCTCCTTGACCAGATCCATTGTCAGGGATCGTTGTGACTCTGTGATCTTGATCTGATCCTCAATCTGGACAACAGACCAGAATGACTGGGCCACTGAGAGATACAAATTCTGCTCCGCCCGTTTTTTGGCATACTCGCTCTGCCTGATGAAGGAAGACGCTGACCGTATGGCAGCGAACTCGCGGTAAAATGTTAGGGGGGCGAGGTTGAGCCTTATGCTTCCGGAGGGAGACGGCGAAATGATGAGGGTTGAGCCCAATGGCGATGTCAAATGCGAGGTATCCTGCCAGAGTTCCTGCCCATGCAGGGAGAGCTTGGGCGGAATTGAGCGCCAGGCCTGCTTGAACTGCTCTTCTGCCTGGACAATTGATTCCTCGCTTATGGCGATTGTCTCGCTGCGCTTGAGTGCGCTCCTAAAACACTGCTCGAGGTCAAGCGCTTCGCCTGGGTATTGACCCTGGTCGGCAGCACGGGCGAGTGCCAGGGAAAGCAATAACAAGGCGGTTGCAACCGTATATCTCATTTGTGCATTTTAGTCAGGAATTCCGATGCGGCCTTGAGGAAGATCTCAAAGCCCTTCATCAACTGTGCTCTTTCTTTTTTTGTGAGATTCTTCAGTATTTGTGCCATGGTTTTCTGCCTCGCCCCGTCCATTCTTCTTAAAAGGGATCTTGCCCTGGTGGTGAGTCTCAATCGCAATGCCCTCCTGTCCTTAGGGTCCTCTGTCCTTTTCAGGATGCCCTTCTCCTCCAATCGGTCTGCGATCCCCGTGATGTCAGCCAGGGTGACGCTGAACTCTTCTGCAAGCTCTTTCATCAGGCACCCTTCATTCTTGGAGATGAAGCGAAGAACCTGTGCCTGCATGAAGGTTATGCCCAGTTCGTCCAGTTTTTGCCAGAGGTCTATGGCCTTGGCCCGGAACGCCATGGCATGCGCCAGTTCGGAAATCCTTTCTATTTCTTGTCTTTTAGATTTCATGTGCATAAAAATAGTTTATATCATAAACTATTTACAATGTAAATATATCGCATTGCGCCATGTTACATGTAACTCTTGTGGTGTCAAGTACCCTCAAAGATCAATAATATATTGAAATTAAAAGAGTAGAGGACCACATCCAACAAATAATGTGGTCCCCTATCTGGAAATAAAAGGTCCTATCTGAAAGAGAGAACTGTAGCTCCTACGCCCTTTTTCTTCTCATGAACCTCACCAAACCTATCACGACCCCGCAGAGGATCAGGGTTCCCAAAGGCTCAAGGTTTGAGTTGGGCAGCGAAGCTGTGACACATCCACAACCGTTGTCTCCATCCCCGCCTGGGGGCGGAGGAGGAGCGTCCTCGGTGGTGAAGCTCCAGGTGTAGTCTGCGGCCAGGGCATTGCCCACCAGGTCCTTGACCCCTGTGGTGATCGTGGCGGTGTAGGTGGTGCTATAGGCCAGGGCACTGGTGGGGGTAAAGGTCGCGGTCTTGGTGTCTGAATCATAGGTGACTGTGCCTGAGACAGCATTTGTCCCATCGCTCAGGGTAAATGTCGTGGTATTGATGGTTGAAGCCCTCATGGCCTCAGAGAATGTGGCTGTGACACTCGTGGCAATCGCTACGCCTGTCGCAGTGTTCGCAGGTGCCGTGGAGGCAACTGTCGGCGGAGTGGTTTCACAGGCATTCCCCACGCGGCTAAAGGCAATATCCGGCGGGGAAACCGCATCGTCTTCGTAGGCCACAAGAAAACTCGAACACAGGGGGTTATAGGCGACTGAGGGATCATATTTATCGCTAGAAGTAGCAGAGATCGTAAAGTTGACCCCAGAGGTGATACCAACGCCATACAAGCTCCCATCGGCATTCACCACCTGCCCATAGATGTCATAATAGGTTCCACTGCGTGAATCAATCCACGCCACCAAAAATCTCTGATTCACACTGTCATAGGCCATAGAGGGGGATTGCTGGTAACCCAGAGCATTGGAGATCGTAAAGTTGACCCCGGAGGTGATGCCAGCGCCATACAGACTCCCATCGGCATTCACCACCTGCCCATAGATGTCCCAGGCTCCGCTACGGTAATCCATCCACGCCACCAAATACCTCTGATTCACGCTGTCATAGGCCACAGAGGTGTCATACTGGTAACCCAGAGCATTGGAGATCGTAAAGTTGACCCCGGAGGTGATGCCTGCGCCGTACAGACTTCCATCGGCATTCACCAGCTGGCCATAGATGTCGGTTCCGCTACGGTAATCCGTCCACGCCACCAAAAACCGCTGATTCACACTGTCATA
>Ga0315308_1000075_pt1 | contig 50028 bp, 48 predicted proteins | sample TDP3_MG_FD_203078 | JGI IMG/M metagenome (GOLD analysis project Ga0315308, IMG submission 203078) | Freshwater sediment microbial communities from Lake Towuti, South Sulawesi, Indonesia - TDP3 | ecosystem: Environmental > Aquatic > Freshwater > Lake > Sediment | place: Indonesia: South Sulawesi...
GGTCCTGGAGCAGCAAGCAAACTTTCGCAAGGGTGGGGGAAAATTTATTATCCCTGTCCCCGAGGTGAAAATCGTATGAACTTTCCGGACGGCACAAGGATTATTTCCGGGAATCAACCCATTGAGGGCATCCGGTTCTTCCCCCTACGGAGGATACCCGATGAACGTGGAACGATCTTCCATATGCTGAAGTGCACAGACCCGCATTTCAAGCAGTTCGGGGAGATCTACTTCTCCACCATTTATCCCGGGGTCATAAAGGGATGGCACAAGCACCGCGATATGACGCTGAACTATGCTTGCATCTTTGGACGAATCAAGCTCGTGCTCCACGACGATCGCGAAGGATCCCGGACCAAGGGAACGACAATGGAGGTTTTCCTTGGACCTGACAATTACTCACTCGTTGTCATTGGACCGGATATATGGAACGGTTTCAAAGGGCTCAGCGAGCCCTATTCAATAGTAGCAAACTGCTGCACACATCCCCATGATCCCTCGCGCAGCATAAGGATGGATCCCTTCAACAATTCCATTCCCTACAATTGGGCTGTTGAACATCGCTGAGTCCTACATGTTCCGGAGCAGTCACAGATGAAGGTCCTGGTCACAGGGGCTACGGGATTCATCGGTTCCCATGTAGTTCGGATTGCTATCAAGGAAGGCCACGAGGTATTTGTTGCCCATCAGAGCGGAACTGACACATGGCGGATTAAGGACTTGCTGTCGCTGCTCAATCTCATCCCAGGAGATCTGCCAGCAAACGAAAATTTAATATCATCTCTTGAGCGCATCCGGCCTGAACTCTGTATTCATATGGCATGGTATGCAGAACCGGGGAAATATCTCACTGCACCAGAAAATGTATTCCTTGTGGGAGCCTCTTTGGAACTCGCATATCGTCTCGCACAACTTGGATGCCGCCGCTTCATCGGCATGGGAACCTGCATTGAGTATGACACGCGCTTCGGGTATCTGTCCGAAGACACTCCTACCCGTCCGGACAGCCTTTATGCGGCCTCTAAATTTGCTGTCCAAACTGTCCTGGCCCGCCTGTCCGAGGGCATGGGCATGGAAAGCGCATGGGTCAGGCTCTTCTATCTGTATGGTCCCTTTGAGGACAGCAGACGCCTCGTCCCGACAATTGTTCGATCACTTCTCTCCGGAAATCCTGTCACTATTACGGCTGGGAATCTCGTCCGGGACTTCCTCCATGTTGAGGATGTTGCAGCAGCCATCTGGGCCGTAGCCTGCAGCAATGTCACTGGCGCGGTCAATGTGGGGTCGGGCAAGCCGGTCTCAATAAAAGAGGTTGCCATGACAGCCGGGAACCTTATCGGCCGACCGGAACTCATCAAGGTGGGGGAAACCCCTTCAGGCACCTCAGAGCCCCCGTTTATATGTGCCATTCCCACCCGTCTGAAAACTAATACAGACTGGTCTCCCCGTTACGACCTCGAGTCCGGGCTGCGTCAGACAATCACATGGTGGCAGTCCCAAGAATAGGCCGCAGGCGGATTCTCTGCCTTGTCCCCTCTCCTGGCGCAGCAATCCGATACAGGCTTATCCAGTTTTTTCCAATGCTCCAACAGGAGGGGTTCCACTGCACGCTGAGTTCGTTCCTTTCCCCTGCAGGTTATTCAATCTTCTACATACGCGGCCTCCTGTTGAAGAAACTCTTGTATGCCCTGCTGGGCTTTCTTAGGCGCGTGGGAGACCTATTTCGGGCTTTAAGAGTTGATATTGTCATAGTCCAGCGGGAAGCAGCCCCCTTCGGGCCGGCGATCTTTGAGTGGATCATCGGGCGTATCCTCAGGAAACCCGTGGTCTATGATATTGATGATCCGGTCTTCGTACCGTATATAAGCCCGACATACGGAGCCTTGCTGAGCCGGCTCAAGTTTCCCGGAAAAACCCGTACCCTCGTACGGATCAGCCGGAAGGTAATTTGTGGAAGCCGGTATGTCCTCAAATATGTTCAGTCTTCTGGAACCGACGGGATTATCATCCCAACCATTGTGGACACCAATGTCTTCAAACCTCTACACCGGCTCCCAAGGGACCTACCGGTGATTGGGTGGGTGGGCAGCCATTCCACCTCACAATACCTGAAGCTCCTCTCAGAAGCTATGCAGGGGCTGGCGCATCGCCGGGCATTTCTCTTTCGGGTCGTTGGAGCTGAGAAGCCGATAAAGATTGAGGGCGTCCAAGTGGAATATGTGGAATGGACTCTTGAAGGCGAGGTGAGATTTTTTCAGGATCTGGACATCGGTGTCTACCCCATCATTGAGGACGATTGGTCAAGGGGCAAGACAGGGTTCAAGGCGATCCAATACATGTCCGTAGGAGTGCCACCTGTGTGCTCTCCAGTAGGGGAGGTTCCTGAGGTTGTTGAAGACGGTGTCACGGGGTTCCTAGCTGCAACCACCGAGGAGTGGGTGGATCGGCTCGATCAGCTTTTAAGCGATCCTGACCTCAGGGTCCGGATGGGATCTGCTGGGCGAAAAGTCGTGGAGGAACGATATAGCATTAATCAATGGGGTCCGGTTCTCGTCCGGGTACTTAAGGAAGTGTCTTCGAAAGTGTAGTCCGGCCCAAACAGAAGCCGTTAGTCCCACATCTTCCAGGGCGGATGCCCTTTCTGCCACAGGTTTTCCAGGAGACGGAGGTCCCTGAGCGTGTCCATGCATTGCCAGAAGCGTTCGTGGCGGTACGCAGCCAGTTGCCCGTCGGCTGCCAGCTTCTCAAGTGTATCCTCCTCCAGGCTCGTTTCATCCCCAGTAATGTATTCAAACACCCTGGGTTCGAAGACCATGAACCCGCCGTTGATCCAGCCCTCCCCGACCTGGGGCTTTTCTGTGAAGTTGGTCACGAGGTCCCCTGAAAAAACAAGGCCGCCGAAACGCGCAGGAGGACGGACTGCTGTAACAGTAGCAGTCCGACCATGGGCGCGATGAAAGGCCAGCAGCTCCAAGAGATCAAGGTTGCTCACTCCGTCCCCGTATGTCAGCATGAATGTTTCCGTTCCCAGCAATGGCTCCAACCGCTTGAGGCGACCTCCAGTCTTCGTTTGAAGGCCCGTATCAATCATGTGGATAATCCAGTCCTCCCGCTGTGCCTCGTACATCCGGACCTCCCCGTTTGAGAGATTCAGCGACATGCTTCCGTTAAGCCGGAAATATTCAAGAAAATATCGTTTTATGTCCTCCCCCTTGTATCCCAGTGCAATGCAGAATTCCTTGAACCCATAGTGGGCATAGTGCTTCATAATGTGCCAGAGTATTGGCCTGCCGCCGATCTCTACCATTGGCTTCGGTTTCACCTCGGTCTCTTCGGCAAGGCGAGTCCCAAAGCCCCCTGCGAGGATGACGACCTTCATGGCATTTCCTCATCAAGTCTATCAATAACCTGATCCGCTATACTGATCGTTAAAGTCATAATAGTTTATTATTATAGCGTTTATTCCAAGCTTGTCAAAACTTCGAATACTATGGAATGTTATCGAATTCTTCGTTTTTTAGGATAATAACCGTTGACAAGCTCCTATAAATTTAGAGGTCAAATGTGTAAGCATTGATAACGCAGTATATGTTCCGTATAATTGTGTCATGGCGGTCAATCGCAATATGATGACATTTGAAAAATTTGAATGCCTGCATTTTAGAAAAGAGAAGTTTATCGCCTGTGGGATTCCAGTTGTCATCAATAATCAATGAGTATAATAAAAAACACAAGTGTTGGTGTTTTAGTAAATATCTTGATATTTTTAATAAGTTTTTTTAACGGAATTGTCATCACAAGAATGTTAGGCCCTACCCAAAGAGGAATTTATTTTTTAATTATTGCTTTGTCTTCTATACTTACAGGAATTCTTAGCCTGGGAATAGGAACCTCGAATCAGGTATTTTTAGCAAAAGGAAAATATAAGCTTGGCGAATTAAATTCCAATTCTATAATTTACTCCCTGAGTATTGGGATTATTGCATTCCTTTGCTGCCTCTTATTTAAAGATTACTTTCTCCGCTATTTGTTAAAGGATGTAGAATATGGTTATTTGTTGCTTGGAGTAGGACTTTTGCCTTTCTCTCTCTATATAGGCTATTGGAATTGTCTTATGGTTGGTCTTAACAGGATAATCTTGATCAATGTCGTGAGCTTTTTCAATGTCCTGGGTTTATTTGTTTTCACCGTTATCGTATTAGTCGTTTTAAGGCTTGGAGTGTATGGTTGGCTTGTCATGTGGTTTTCCTTAAATGTTATGATGGCTTTGACTATGCTTTATATATCCAACAAGATCGATCGGATCCATCTTTATTTTAATCCTCTAATACTTACAGAAACACTTTCGTTTGGCATTAGGGCGCATCTTGGGGGAATCGCAGGTTCTATATGGATGCGACTGGATTCTTTTCTGCTCAATTTTTATCATGGGGCAACACAGGTAGGATATTATTCCCTCGCAGTTTCTCTTACAGAAATGCTGTGGAACATCTTGAATCCGTTATATACCGCGATAACTCCCAGGATCGCAGGGGATAAACCGGAAGAATCAAAACAGTTGACACTCAGGGTCACCCGCCATGTGACTTTATTTCTCGTTTTAACCGCAGTTATCCTGGCCCTCACAGGTAAGTGGATCATACCATTTCTTTATGGGCATGAGTTTCTTCCTTCGGTTAAACCATTCGTCATCCTTCTTATTGGAACAATAGGAGTTGGTATTGCTCTGGTAACCTCAATTTATTTCTTAGGTCAATTAAATAGACCAGGCTTACTATCTGCGTTGGCATGGGTAAATGTCATCATAAACCTTATACTCTGTTTTTTATTGATCCCTAAATATGGTTTAATAGGGTGCGCATGGGCATTTACCATAACAGTAATTATAGGTATTATCATCGTGCTTCTGGTCTTGAGATTCCTGACGGGATCTTCCTTAAAAGATATGCTGGTGATTAAAAAGAGTGACTTTTTGGATTATGTCGATCTATACAGAAGACTTGTCTCGGGAGGTCTATCCGCGATAAAATGGTTAAGAAATCAGTGATTCCAGCAGCAGGGCTGGGAAAGAGGATGTTTCCTGTGACGAAAGATGTTCCTAAAGAGATGCTCCCTTTCCGTAGTAAACCAATGGTTCACCACGCTGTTGAAGAGAGCATCATTTCCGGGATCAGAGAAATCTGCATAGTGATCAGAAAAGGAAAGGAGATCATCAAGGAGTATCTTTTGGCTGAAAAAGGATTTTCAAAGAAGTGCGCTCTTTCTTTTGTATACCAGGATGCCCTACTTGGCTTGGGCGATGCGCTTTTAAAGGCGAAGGATTTTGTGAATGGGGAACCCTTTTTGATGGTCATCCCAGACCAGTTCCTAATTCACAAATACCCGCCCGCGAAGCAGATAGCTAGTCTTATTGGGGATAATTTGACATCTATCTGGAGCAGCATGGTGAAGATACCTAAAAGAGAGGTTACTTACTTTGCAGGGGCAAGAGGGTTTGAATTTGAGAGGGCCAGCCGAGGAGTATTTAAGATAAATAAAATATTATCCGAAAAAGAAACGAGGGAAAGATACAGAAGTAGCAGGTTCGAGATCAGAGGATTTGGCAGAACCATTTTTCCACCAGAGATATTTGAATTTCTTACCGAAGAATTTATCAATCCCAAAACCAAAGAGGTAGACCTTCTCAAGTCCTTTGAATATGCGATGAAAGAAATTCCTCATTTCGGTGTCATGTTGAGGGGGAAACCGTGCGATCTTGGGACTTTTCCTGGATATTATTACTACAATTATGTGAACAAAGAATAACCAATGTGCGGCATCTGTGGATTTACAGGAAAATCGGATAAATCCATCCTAAAAAAGATGACTGATACTATAGTCCATCGTGGCCCGGATGAAGAGGGTTTTTATTCGGGTGAGAGGGTGAACCTTGCCATAAGAAGGCTTAGCATTATAGACCTGGAATCAGGACAGCAGCCTATCCACAACGAAGATAAATCTTTATGGACTGTATTCAATGGCGAGATATACAACTTTCAAGGGTTGAGAAAAAACTTGAAAGAAAAGGGGCATAAGTTTTATACGGACCATTCGGACACAGAAGTTATTGTTCACCTCTATGAAGAATATGGCCCTGACTTTGTCCATAAGTTAAATGGAATGTTTTCCATAGCCTTATGGGATAATAATGAGGATAAGCTCTTATTGATAAGGGACAGAATGGGGGTAAAACCCCTTTTTTATACAGTTAAATCCAATAATCTCATTTTTGGATCGGAAATCAAGGCAATACTTGCCCATCCTGAGTATTGTCGTGATATATGCTATGAAGCTCTTTATCATTACTTTACTTTTAAAAATATTCCTGCACCGCTTACCGCATTCGTAGGGATTTATTCTCTGTTACCCGGAGAGATTTTAACTTTTTCAGACGGCAAGATTTCAAAGAAAAGATGGTGGAAAGTAAAATTTTGCGAAAAGTCAATAGATGAGCATGATATAAAGAAAAAAATATTATCTCTTTTGGAAGATTCAACAAGACTCAGGATGATAAGCGATGTCCCTTTTGGTGCCTACCTGAGTGGGGGCGTTGATTCCAGCTCGGTTGTAGCTCTGATGACAAGGTTTTTAAATAAACCCGTCAAAACCTTTTCACTTGGGTATGAAGATGAGTTAAAAAATAAGGAGGCAGACCTTTATTATGCCAGAAAGGTTTCTGATGCATACAAGACCGAACATTATGAATATATTATGTCCTATTCAGAATTGGTTGATGACATAGAGCATGTTATCGGAGCTTTTGACCAGCCATTTTCCGGAACAATTTCCACCTATTTCCTTTCAAAGTTAATAAAAAAACATGTCAAAGTGGCCCTATCCGGTGATGGAGCAGATGAACTCTTTGGTAGCTACCTTTCTCACCGAATTGCGCAACCAATACATCATTTCAAAAGACTTAATGATAAAATTAAAAACGGCTCTTTAACAGAAGAGGAAAAAGACCTCTTTAAACCCTGTGACCTTAATTTTCTTGCTGATTTATTTGATAAAACAGGCGGTGAAGAGATTCAATGGCGATATCGCCTGTACCTTTTCAGCGATGAGGAAAAAGAGGGACTTTTAACAAAGAACTTTAAAACGAGACTGAATCATACAAGCTCATTTTCGCTCATCAAGAAGTACTTTGAATCCGTAACCTCAAACGAGCCATTGAACAGAATACTTGAAATGGAGTGGAATACCCAGTTGCCGGACCAGATGCTTGCTTTTGCTGATTTTTTATCAATGGCCCATTCTGTGGAGATACGTTCCCCGTTTCTTGATTATAGACTTGTTGAATTTGTTGCAACCATTCCGGGCAACATGAAGATAAGGAAAGGAAATGTGAAGGACATTTTAAAAAAGACCGTAGATCCCCTCCTCCCGGAGGGAATAGCCAAAAGGCCAAAAGAAGGCTTTGTCTTACCTATTTTTGACTGGATGGTAGAGAAGCTTAAAGAGTACAGCATGGACACGCTCTCGGAAGAAAGATTGAAGAAGCACGACTTATTGAATGTAACTATGGTAAAAGATATACTAAATAAGTATCATGCAGGAGATAGGAATTATGCAGGAAAGGTCTGGAATCTTATGATGTTTCAGGTTTGGTGGGAGAGATATTTTGGATAAAAGAGACGAAAATATAGAATTTCCCAAACAGATGATTATAGAGACAACCGCGTATTGCACGCAGCGCTGCATACATTGCGCCCATAAAACATTAAAACGTAAGAAGGGTCATATGGAAATACCATTGTATAAAAAAATAATTGATGAAATAGCAATTGAGGCGCCGAACATGGAAGTATGGATGACATATTATGGAGAAGCTCTTCTCTTGAAATACAAACTTTATTATATGATCAGGTATGCCAAGGATAAGGGACTGACAAATGTTATTCTAAATTCTAATGCCATGCTGCTTAATAAAGAGATGTCTGAAATGCTGATCGAATCTGGTCTTGATAGGTTTATTATTAGCATGGATGGTTTTTCAAAAGAAACATATGAAAAAATTCGTGTCGGCGGAAAATATGAGGAGATATTTAATAATGCCTTGCAATTTATGGAGATTCTCAAATTAAAAGGGAACGACAAACCCAGATTTGAGATGCAATTTTCAATTCTTGATGAAAATCAACATGAATTAGAAGCATTTAACGCCTTTTGGAGTTCTAAGGGTGCATATGTGAAGAATCGTCCAAAAGCAAGCTGGGCAGGAAGAATAGAGGCTCACAATCTTGATCCAACGAAAGAGAGAATTTCCTGTCAATGGGCGTTAAATCACGGGGCCATCCTTTGGGACGGAAGCTTAGTAGCGTGCGGGGTTGATGCGGAAGGTTTGTTTATTGCAGGCAATATTCATAATTTAACCATAAGAGAGATTTGGAATACAACGCATAAAGAATTCAGACAGATACATTTAGAAAAAAGATGGCAAGACTTGCCGGATGTTTGCAAGGGCTGTTTGGACTGGCAAACAACCGGGCGCAATTATCTTGAACCAAAAGGCGAAAAGAAATAGGAAAAGATGAATAAAGTAAAACAGCTCAGAGATATAGTGATTGATCAAAACATTAAAATCCATGCCAAAGAAGCACCAATTTATGAGACTATTCATCCTCAGATTTTTAACTGGTACCATAATAGAAAGAGCTGGAATGACATCAAGTATATTTTTAACCTCCTGGATTCCGATGAAGAGATCCAGGCATTGGATTTGGGATGCGGGACAGGTTTCCTGACCATGAAAGTTCTGGAGTGGGAAAAAGCCAGAATTACGGCTGTTGACCTCTCTAAAGAAATGCTTTCGGTATTGGAGAATAAAATTTCCTCAAACCAAAACAAAAGGATATCTTTAATTAACGGTGAGGCAGTATCATTTCTGCAATCCAATACTATTCTCTACGATATTATCATGACTTCGGCGCTACTGCATCATCTTGTTGATATCAAAGAATTGCTTGGACTGATTGTTAACAAATTGAAATCTGGCGGCATATTATATATTGCATATGAACCGCTCAAACAGCAGATAGATAATAAAATTAGATTTATTTTCCACAGAATGATACGCCAACTTGACGTGTTTCTCTTTAATATGCGCTTGAAAATGTTAGGAATAACCATTGAAGAAAATCATGAGAAGAGTATGGCTGATTACCAAACGACTATGGGAGGAATTGATCCTATTGAAGTAATTACATATCTAAAAAATGATGGTGTGATACTAAAATATGATAAATTTGCCACACGAGCAAACGGCTTTCTGGCTTTCATCTCTGACAAAATAATCAAGTCACAGAATACTTTCTCATTTATCTTTAAAAAAACATGATTATCGTTACCGGTGCAAGTGGCTTTTTAGGTCAATACTGCGTTCAGGAGCTATCAAAAATGAATCTTCCACTTTTTCTTGCGACGGCTGATAAAAAAGCTCTTGAAGATACGAGAAATCATTATTACTATTTAAACCTTAAGGAGCCAGAAAGTTTTTTTGCTCTACCAAATACTATAGATACTGTTATCCATCTTGCTGCTGTGGTCCCCAAAAAGAATGAAACAGTTTTATTAACAGAATTTATGGATATTAATGCCATTGGTGTAAAATCATTAATTGAGGAGGTTGCGAGAAGAGGTTGTAAGAGGTTTATTTATGCTTCCACCCAGATGGTTATTGAAAAACCGTTTTATCTACCTGTTGATGAGGTCCATCCGCTGGTTCCTCTTTCCGAATATGGATTGAGTAAGGCGGTGGGGGAGAAGTACTGTCTATTTTATGCCCGATCTCTAAATATTGAGACGATATCCCTCAGATTTGCACAAATCTATGGGGCTGGTGAGAACCCTGGCTATGTTTTAACAAATTTTATTGAGCGAGCTCGAAAAGGGTTGCCGTTAATAGTTTATGGTTCAGGGAAGATTATTAGAGATCTTCTGTATGTTAAAGACGCAGTAAGAGCAATCCTATATATATTACATTCACATGCTCAGGGTATCTACAATATTGGCGGCGGAAGAGGTGTGAGTATAAAAGAATTGGCAGAAGCTATTGCAGAGGTTTTTGGGAAAGGACGTTCCCGTATCGAATACAAAAACATTCATGAAGGGGGAGAGGATTTTTATATGTCAATTGAAAAGGCTCGGACAGAACTTGGATTTGTGCCTCAGTATTCTTTGCGAGAGGGTTTGGCCGATTACAAGGCACATATGCTGAAAGTGGAAGAGAAGATACAATGAATCCCTCTGTCATGATAACTGGTGTAGGGGCAGTAATAGGACAAGGGATTATCAAGTCCCTTCAGGACCAAAAAATTCAATATCGCTTGATTGGGATTGACGCAGATCCGCATTCGGTGGGTTTTCAGTGGACAGATAATAACTATACGGTGCCTCGCGCCAATGATCCCCGCTGGATGGATTCCATTATTGAAATTTGCAATAGGGAGAGGGTAGTCCTAATCCTTCCTGGCATCGTACAGGATGTAAAGTCATTTTTACATCATTTTGAAAAAATAGTTAATAATACGCACGCACTGCCATTATTAAATTCCCCGGAGGCCTTGAGGGTAGGTTTCGATAAATGGGAGCTGTATCTCTTTTCAACACAAAATAATATTAAAATGCCTCTAACACAGCTTGCAACGCATGAGAGTATTCTTACTATACAAGGTTCTTATTATCCGTTTCTACTCAAGCCCAGAGGCGGTATGGCCGGCAAAGGTATCTATAGAGCAGAAAACGCTGACGACTTAAACTTTTGGATGAAGCGTCTGCCTGTTAATGAATATATCTTACAGCAATATATTGGTAGCGATGATGATGAATATACAGTGAGTATATTTGGGTTCAAAAATGGAGACATCTCAGAACCATTTGCCTTAAAACGCAAGCTGAACTATGGAAGCACTTTTGAGGCTGAGACAATTAACGATCCTGCTCTTTCTGAAGTGGTGTCATGCATGGCCAAAAAATTAAATATAGTGGGGCCTACAAACTTCCAGTTCAGGAAACTGGATGATGGATATTATCTGATGGAGGTCAATCCTCGATTTTCATCTTCCACCTCTATAAAGAGCGCCTTTGGTTTTAACGAACCTCTTATGGCAGTAAAGAGCTTTATAGAAAATAACTCTACTATCAGGCTTGAACTTAAAACGGGACGATGTTCACGATATTTGGCTGACAGCATTATGTTCACATGAGGATTCTCATAATCGCAGATATTCACGGAAATCTTCCTGCCTTAAAGGCGGTTCTTTCAGAGGCAAAAACGCTCGACAAGGTAATTTGTCTTGGTGATCTGGCAGGATATTTCCCTTATATAAATGAGGTGATCGAAACAATCGCTTCACTGGATAACCTCATATGTATAAAAGGGAATCACGACCATGTCCTGGTAAATGAAAATCTCTCTACGGGGAGTTTCAGCGCAGACCAGGCTCTCTCTTTGCAGAGGAATATCATCAGTGAGGTCAACAAAAAATATTTAACAAATCTCCCGGAAACTCTGGAAATTGTCATTGATGGCCGAAGGTTTTTTCTTTATCACGGCTCACCAAAAGATCCGTTAGATGGGAGAGACATTTTCTGGGAAAATAGCTCCCTGGAGCAAGGAGTATATCTTTTCGGTCATACCCATAAACCATTTTTTCAAGAAAATTCCGATCGGGGATGGATGGTGATCAATCCAGGAAGTTGCGGATTGCCAAGAGATGGTGATTATAGGGCTTCTTATGCAATTTTTGAGACAGAAAATGGAAAAACGGTTTTCCATCGTACTGCATATTTAATAAACATTATAATTGAGAAATGCAGTGATGTTGGATTGCCGAAAAAATTCTGGAAGAGTTTAGAGGCAGGAGAATGGATATCTGACATAAAAAATAAAGAAGGAAATAACTCATGAAGATAGAACATGTAGAAGGGGAATACGGCTTAAGGAAAGAGGCCCAGGAATTCCCTATGATGTGTGTTATAGGATTAAGTTATGTATGTAATTCTCTGTGCCCAAACTGTCCCTACACGAACTCTGAGATCAGGAATGATTATAAAGACAGGCCCTTTATGGATGTGAGTACTTTTAAAATAATAGCTGATTCGTGTGGTAAGCATAGGGCCTGGGTTCGTATTTCAGGCGGTGGAGAACCGATGCTTCATCCAAAAGCAGTTAAATTAATAGAGTATGCGAAGAAGGTTGGTGCAAAAGTAGGATTAATAACCAACGGTTCAAGATTTACTGAAGAAAGCAGCATGAGGCTGCTTAAGGCACAAGTTGATATGATAGAGTTTAGCGTTGATGCCGCCGATCCCAAAACATATACAAAGGTCAGAAAGGGACTAAACTGGGATAAATTATTGGAAAATGTCATAAGGATGGTTGATCTGCGAAACAAGCTAAAAGTCCCTACAAAAATTATTGCGAGTGCAGTCAATCAGGTGGATGTCAATATTGAAGAAGTGGCGAAGTTTTGGACGCCTTTGGTTGACAACTTTCAGAAGAGAAAATATCTCACCTGGGGTATAAATGATCCTTCAAAGTCCGCGGACCCAACCCCATATCTTCCGCCCGAAGAAATGATACCGTGTCCTTTTATATTTGAAAGGATGAATATTGACTCAAGGGGTAAAGTTTTTGTTTGTGGATACGATATAGTAGGGAAAACCGATATGGGAAATGTCCACGAAAAAACCATAAAAGAGATATGGCATGGAGATGGTTTTGAATATTACAGAAAGAAGCATCTTGCCCGTAGAGGAAATGAGATTGAACTGTGCCAAGGTTGTCCCGATTGGAAATACCGTTCATGGCAGCATAATTATTGGAAAATTGTGAAGAATGCCGATAAGGGTCGAAAGGCAAGATTTGATAAAATTAAATATTCAGATATGGAAGGCTATATAAATGATACTGATTTATAAACTTAACTATTTCGCAAGGCTTTCCATAGGGTTCCCTCTCAGATCTTGGAATATTACATCTTTAAAATGGCTGCGCGCTAAACAGATACTCTAAAATGTATTCAATAGAGAAACAACAATGAAACTTTCCGATCAATGTCTTAGAGAACTTTTTTATTACTTCGGCGTGCCGTTAACAATTGATAAAGAAAATTCTGATAATAATGTGACACTGAATGTAGAATTTCATAAGTCAGTTAATCGGTACCAAAGATTTCGAGAAAATATAATTCAATATCTTCATAAGGCTGGTTTAGATAATGCTGTAATCTCAACCTTATATGCTGTATTGCCAGCATTATTCAGATCTGCAATAGAAATAGATAAATCTTTGGATATTCATAGTAAGGAGGTTGAAGGTATCGTATTAGAATTTCTGAATGGCTATAATACATCATTTCAACCGTTTTATATTATTAATGTCGCCATTAATGTCCTGCAGAAGAATCTATTCAATAAGGTACATAACGAAATCCCATCGTTAGATATTGGTATTGGTGATGGATATGCATCAGACTATATTTTTAGACCAAAAAGGCTTACTGTTGGTAGTGAACCATTATTATATTCTCTGCTCAAATCCAAGAAATTTAAACGACACGATTATTATATGGCAATTGATGCTACCTGTATTCCGTTTGAAGCAGAAACCTTTAGAACAATTTATTTGGTACACTCTATAGATCATGTCCGGGATAGGATGGAAGTACTTAAGGAGATTGAAAGAGTACTTCAACCTGGAGGGGTTGTAGCTTTGACAGATGGAAGTCAATTCGTTCAGGAACTCATGCCATTGGCTGGAATATATAGTCAAATCGGCCTCGACGCATTGTCAAAAGATCCCTATAATTTCTTTTTAGATTTTGGTGGAGAAAGAACGGAGTTCTATTCTCCTGAGGTATATCGTAAGAATCTGGAAAAATTAGGATTTGAGGATATTCAAGTGGAATACTTCATGTCACCGAGATTGGCCAAAATGTGCTATTTTTGGTTTGAGCTTATGTTGGCAATTAGTGAAGGTAATATAGAATCACTAACATTTTCAAAGAACGAAAAATTGAGGCAATTTTATTTCGATTGTATTCTTAAGGCTGTAACACCGTACATAGAGATCGATAGCAATTTATGCCACAAGGAAGGAAAAGGATTCAATTTATTCGTTACGGCAAGGAAACATGGGGGAAGAAATTCTTATTTAGAAATCGATACTCGAAATTTAATACAGTCGAAGTTGATGTGTCCCAAATGCAAGGGAAAAATATTTCTTAATAATAACATTTACTCATGTCCTCACTGTAAACTTCATTATCCAATTGTGGAGTCAATACCATTGTTGATCCCATTCTATGCAGATGGCTGGGCAAAAATTAAAAACACCCCAATTAATATTGAATACCTTATTAATATAATGAAAAACTTTATCAGGAGGAGACCATTTTTGTATAAGATACTAAAAGGTGTATATAGGAAAATAACATGAAAAATGGACAACTCCGGGTTTCATTTTAGTGATACGGAATATATAAATACATGTGTGGAATCTGTGGAGTCTTTGGCGGTGAAGATGTCGAAACATGCAAGAAAATGCTCTCTGTCCTTAAACATCGTGGACCCGACGATGAATACCTTGTTTCTGGAAACGACTTCACAGTTGGAGCAAGGAGGTTAAGCATTATTGATGTAGAAGGCGGAAGGCAGCCCATTTCCAACGAGAGTAAAAAAATATGGGTTGCCCAAAATGGTGAAATATATAACTTCCCTGAATTAAGGGATCTTCTCTTAAAAAGAGGGCATTCTCTTTTAACACGGAGCGATACTGAAGTTCTCGTACATCTTTATGAAGATCACGGAGATAATTTTTTGCAATATATCACTGGCATGTATGCTATCGCGATCTGGGATGCTAAAAATAAAAAGGGGGTTTTAGCAAGGGACAGGGTGGGAAAGAAACCCTTGTATTATATTTTTCATAACGGCTTTCTCTATTTTTCCTCGGAAATTAAATCCCTGCTCCTAATCCCTGGCTTCAAAAGGGAAATTAACCCGGAAGCCCTTCATCATTATTTAAGTTACAAACATATCCCCTGTCCTCTGTCTATATTTAAGGGAATTTGTCAAATACCTCCAGCCCATCTTCTTATTTTCACCCCTGGAAAAGAACCTACAATCGTAAGATATTGGCGCCTGGATTTTAGTCCTTTAGAGGGACAACTGAGAGAGGAGGAGATTATTGAAGAGCTGGTTAATATCTTAGGGGCTGCGGTAAAAAGAAGGCTTATTTCGGATGTCCCAATTGGGTTTTTTTTAAGCGGAGGCATAGACTCAGGCCTTTCCACAGCTCTCGCTGCAAACTTTTCCTCTAAGAAAATTGAGACATTTACTCTTACTTATACCGAGGAAGCTTCTATTCCGGGCAAGAGACAGGGTATGGAATGCGCTCGTCGGGTCTCACAGATTTACGATACTGTGCACCATGAGGAAATTATAGAGGTTGAAAACTTCCCCGATGAATTTCCACAAATCATAAGTCATTTTGATGAACCTTTTGCAGGGGTTACATCACCATATTTCCTCTCCAGACTTATCAGCAAGCATGTAAAGGTAGCTCTGTCCGGAGACGGAGCTGATGAACTATTTGGAAGTTACCTTTCACACAGGCTCTCTTTCCCTATTTATAATTACTTGATGTTTAAAGAAACAGGAGAACCTATCTATAATAACTTCGGTGAGTTTCAAAAGGACTATATGGAGAAAATTGCGGAGAAGGAGGATTGGAGGTGGAGGTATAAGCTCACTGTGTTCACAGATGAAGAAAAGACCCGTTTATATTCACATAGTATAGCTGATGCAACCCGTCACTACTCTACCTCTTCTCATATTCAGAAATATTTTTTTGATCCCTCACTGCCAATGATCCATTAAATCGCATCCTTGAGGCAGAGTTTAAATCTCAACTTCCCGATCAGGTGCTTACCTATTTAGACAGACTTTCCATGGCTCATTCCTTAGAGGTAAGAACTGCATACATGGACCATGAATTTGTTTCCTTTGCCTCCCGAATCCCTGGATCGTTAAAAATCTGTGATGGTGCAACAAAATACATCTTAAAAAAGGCTGCTCTAAAATTTCTTCCAGCGGAAATGGTGTATAGGGGAAAAGAAGGGTTCATCATGCCTATCAACCAATGGCTGTTTCAAAAATTAGAGGGATATGTGAGAGAGATCCTTTCAGAGGATGCCTTGAAGAAACATGGGTTTTTCGATAAAATATATGTCAGCCAATTGATCAACGAATTCTATGACGGAAGGCAGGAGCATGCCACAAAGATTCTATCTCTTATTGCGTTTCAAGTTTGGTATGATTTGTATATGAAGGCATGAAAGTGGTTATTCTTCAACCTGGGTATCTTCCCTGGCTCGGCTTTTTCGACCAGATGTATAAGAGTGATATTTTTGTCATCTATGACGATGTCCAATTCGATAAAAATGGCTGGAGAAATAGAAATAAGATCAGAACCTCTCAGGGATGGCAGTGGCTTACAGTTCCAGTTTTCCTGAAGGGGCAGAATTTTCCAAAAATAAAGGATGTCCTTATCAACAATAATGAAAACTGGAGGAAAAAACACCTGGAATCAATACGACAGAATTACAGTAAGGCCCCATTTTTTGATGGAGTTTTTGAGATATGCGAGAAAATATATTCTAAAGAATGGAAATACCTCCTTGATTTGGATGTGGCTTTCATATATAATTTGGCAGAAAAATTGAACATGAAGAGGGAAATAAAATTCTCATCAGAATTAGATGTTAAGGGTGATCAGACAGAGAGATTGGTTAATATATGTTTGAAATTTAGAGCATCTGAATATTTGACAGGGGATGCTGCGAGAAATTATATTGATGAATCACTATTTCAAAAAAATAATATAAAACTTGAATTTCATAACTACAAGCATCCAATATATTCTCAAAGGTTCGGTGAATTTATTCCATATCTCTCGGTTATTGACCTTATGTTCAATCATGGAGAGGAAAGCCTGAGTATTTTGACCAACAAAAGAGAGGAAAGAACAGAGAAGATTCTATGAAGACAGTCCTGATTACAGGTGGTGCAGGATTTATCGGGAGCAATTTCACCAAGCATCTTCTCAATAAGTATCCAGACTATAAGGTTATTGTTCTGGATGCCCTCACATACGCAGGAGATATTGATAATCTCCCCCGCAGGAATGAGAATAGCGACCGTTTTTCTTTCTGGTATGGCAATGTAAGAAATGGCGAGTTGGTGGACACTCTTGTAGGGCAATCTAATATTGTTATCCATTTTGCAGCCGAAACGCATGTGACGAGATCAATTTATGATAATTTTATTTTCTTTGAGACTGATGTCCTTGGAACACAAACTGTTGCCAATGCTGTTCTGAAGCATATCGGCAAAATTGAGCGATTTATTCATATATCTACATCAGAGGTTTATGGAACTGCGTTGAAGGAGATAATTGACGAGGAACATCCATTATATCCCATGAGCCCTTATGCAAGCGCAAAGACTGGGGCGGACCGTCTTGTGTATTCATATTGGGCGACCTATGACATCCCAGTTATCATCATCAGACCTTTCAATATCTATGGGCCCTTTCAACATCTGGAAAAGCTTATTCCGAGGTTTATAACGAGTTGTATCCTGAACGAGCCTCTAACTATACATGGTAATGGTAAGGCGTTAAGAGACTGGACTTATGTTGAAGATATCTGCAAGGGAATAGATCAGGCCATGCATCAGGATATTAAAAAATTGCAAGGGGAGGTCATAAATCTGGGCACGGGGAGAAGTATAGACATTAAGACGATCGCTCACATTGTTCTTGAGAAGATGGGGAAGCCGAAAAATAAAATAATATATATTGGGGATAGGCCGGGCCAGGTATTTAGGCACACCTCTTCTACATTGAAGGCAAAAAAACTTTTGGGATGGCAGGCTTCAACAAAGTTCGAGAACGGAATTGATCTGACTATTGAATGGTATAAGAAGAATCGCTCCTGGTGGGAGAAGCAGTTATGGATGAGGACCATACCCATTCGCACCAAAGATGGTAAAGTCGAGTTTCACTAAATGATCTATAAAAAAAGAGGATTCCTGCCGTATCACCAGCCCCTCCTTGGAAGGGAAGAAGAGAAGGAAGTGATAGATACTTTAAGATCTGGCTGGATCACTACAGGACCAAGGACTAAAAAATTTGAAGAACTCTTTGCCCGCTACATTGGATGCAATCATGCCATAGGATTGAACTCATGTACGGCTGGGCTTCATCTCGCTCTGGTTGCAAGTGGAATTGGCGACGGAGATGAGGTGATTACCTCACCAGTAACCTTCCCGGCAACAGCGAATGTAATCGTTCATCAAAGAGCAAGGCCGGTTTTCATTGATATAGACCGCAACACACTCAATATGGAGCCCTCAAATATTGAGGAAAAAATCACAGAAAGAACGAAGGCCATCATCCCTGTTCATTTTGCCGGACATCCCTGTGAAATGGATGCGATTATGAAAATTGCAAAAAAATATAAATTAATTGTCATTGAAGATGCTGCTCATGCCCTGGAGGCAGAGTATAAAAGGAAAAAAATAGGAACTATTGGAACTTTTACCGCGTTTAGTTTCTATGCCACCAAAAATATTACTACCGGCGAGGGTGGAATGCTCACAACAGATAATAATGAACTGTCAGAAAAGGCAAGGATCTTCAGCCTTCATGGAATAAGCAAGGATGCCTGGAAGAGATACTCCCCGGAAGGATACATTCACTGGGAGACACTTTACCCCGGATATAAATACAATATGTTTGACATACAAGCAGCTATAGGGATCCATCAATTCCCCAAGATGGAAAGCTTTTGGAAGAAAAGGAAGAAATATACTGAGATGTATGACGAAGCCTTTTCAAGTGTTGAAGAAGTGGCTTTCTTAAAAAGAAAGGAATATGTAAAGCCATCCTTTCACTTATATGTTATATTGTTGAATCTGGAGAAAATACGCATCAGCAGGGATGAATTTTTGAACGAGATTCAGTCTGAAGGAGTTGGGGTTGGAATTCACTTCCGCTCCCTTCATCTCCATCCTTATTACAAGGAAAAATTTGGTTTCAAAAAGGGAGATTATCCCAATGCAGAATATGTCTCAGAGCGAATCATATCCCTCCCTTTGTATCCAAAAATGAAAGAGGAGGATATAAAATTTGTCATCCGGGTTGTTAAAAAACTCATAAAGAAACATCGAATAAAAAGATAGGATGCTCTACAAAAAACCATCAGAAGTCAGTATAGCCATTCATGTCAGCTCTCCTCTTTTATATTTAAAAAAATGTCTTAAGTCCATTAAGCGATTTACACATTATAAATATAAGCTTATATTTTTGATCCCGGAGGGAATAGACAAAGAAACAAAAGAATATATTGCAGATTATCCCAATGCTAAAATTTGTTCTGCCTCGGATGCACTCAATAGAGGGAAACTCTATAATCAGGCGCTCAAAATCTCAAGTTCAGAACTCGTTGTATTAGTAGATGATGATGTTGTGGTCTCCAAGAATTGGATTAATGGTTTAAAAACTGGATTCAATGATAATCCAGAGGTTGCTGTTGTCGGATCTGTTATCCTCCATCCTATCACCAATAAAATCCTTCATCTTGGAATTGATCTTGCTGAGGATAATATGCCGATTTTCCCTCACAGGGAAGAGTTTTTATCGGAATTTCCCGAGAAGATTCCATCATTCGGGACTTCAGATAAGTGCATGTTATTGAAAAAAGGGCCCGTACAAAAGGCTGGTGGGTTTTCCGAAGATTATGTCGGCGAGTATGAAGATTTGGCCCTGTGTCTTAAGATTCAATCCATTGGTTATAGAGTGAAGACTTCAACAAGTACTGTCGTTTATCATTACGAATTGGAAAAGGAAGATCAGGTAAAATATAAATATCATAATATCAAAATCTTGAGTAAGGATATCAGCGGGAGCAGGGTAATAAAGAGCAATATTAAAAACAACAAGCCATTAGTGAGCTGTTTATCTATAGTTCATAATGATGAAAAATTCCTCATTGAAATGATAGATAGCATCATAAATCAAACCTACCGAAATTGGGAGCTTATATTGATTGACGATGCTTCAACGGATAATTCACTAAAGATATTGGAATGGTATCAGAAAGCTTTACCCGAGAAGATAAAAGTCCTGCGCAGGGATGTCTATAATAGAGCCGAGGCATGGACCCAAGCATACAAAGAAGCACGAGGCGAATATATTCATATAACGAGCACTGATGATGTTTTTTACACCGACAAGATAAAGTCACAAATTGATCTACTGATTCAGGACTATAAGTTAGGAGCAGCATTTACGAATGCCGTCGTAATTAATGAAATTGGAAAGTTTCAACATTATCATCAAGGTACTATTCCCCCTAACTATCTTATGCCATCAGAATTTTCAAAGCGTGCATTTACCTTTTTCCCTTCAATAGTTTTCACGCGAAAGAGCATTGAATCGTCAGGTGGCTGGCTTGACCCTTATTATGGCATTTGTCAGGATATGGAACTTTGTCAAAGGGTTGCACTACATAATAAAATAGGCTTTATCCCCATCCCCCTAATGAATCAAAGGCATCACTCTAAAAACATAAGCAAGGTTCTTGGAGACACTTTGCAAACTAATTTTAATAGGGTGATAACTAATGTTTATCGTAACAATAAGATTGAAGAAATATTCCCTTTATTGGTGAATAAGTCCAAGAATAATATCTTGATTTTTTATAATCAACTGGAGAGAATCATCACCCCCCCTTCTCCAACAACTTTTGGGGGCGCGGTGGAAGAAGTTTTGAAAAAAGTCAAAGATGTTCTTGAGGTTACCCCTGAAACCTCTGAACTGGCAAGTGCAAAAAGCCGTCTTTATGTTTCCTTGTCAACTTATTTTCACCAAAAAGGTGATATGGCTTCTTATCAAAATTATTTTTCAAAAGCTATTGAACTCCATGCTTTCTCGTTTAAAGAAATAAAAAAGGATATGGCTCAAAAATTCCTTCTGTATGCCGAAGAAGCAACCTACTCAACAAATAATCCGCAGAATGCCAAAGATAATATTCTTTTCTCCGTTTACTTGGATAAAAGGATCGTATTAAATCCAAAGGCCTTAAAGTTATTTTTGAGGTCTTTTCTTTCCCCCAAAATTATTGAATGGATCCGTAAAGTCAAAGATTTGGCAAAATGGACATACCACCGTGATTGATTCGACCCTGTTACAAAATAAATGTGTAACCGACTGCCTCCTTTGCGGAATCCCTGGTATGGTATTGTATGAAGATATGGAAGACGGACTCTATGGACTGCCGGGAAAGTTTGATTTTACACATTGCCTCCAATGTGGCCTCATTTGGTTAAACCCACAACCTGTGGCAGGAGAAGTAGCCAAATTCTATGTGGATTACCACACCCACGAGATGCCCCTTCAGAAACATGAACCATTAAAGGGTTTCAAAGGGATTATCCGGAGGCTTGTCCTGGGTGAATCTTTTGGATATGTGCATCTTCAAATGAAAAAGTGGTGGGCAAGACCATTGGGACGCATTTTGTCAATACTTCCCCCCATCAGAGAAAGAGCTATGTGTGGGCGGGGAGACAATTTCATACCCTGGGTTCAAGAAGGAAGGCTTTTAGACCTGGGATGCGGCGATGGTGAATATCTCGCGCTCATGCAATGCTTTGGATGGAGCATATTGGGCGTTGAGCCTGATCCCATCGCTGCCGAAAGGGCCCGGTCTCAGTATAATATTCCTGTAATTGTCGGCACATTGGAAGGGGCCCATCTCCAAGAGGAAATTTTTGATGCAGTGACGATAAATCATGTAATTGAACATGTGCCCAATCCCATTGTTACCCTCAAGGAATGTCATCGTGTTCTTAAGAAGAATGGAGTTCTTATTGTAATGACACCCAATGTGAATAGCCTAGGACATCGAATATTTGGAAGATACTGGCGAGGGCTGGAACCACCGCGTCATATATACTTGTTTTCACCTTCAACATTGAAGTGGTGTGTAGAAGAAGCAGGGTTTCGGGTAGAACGCTGCCGAACCGATGGTGAAATCGCTGCCTCAATTTACGCACAATCCAAAGCCTTGCAAAAGAAGAAATCGATACCTCGAAAACCCAACTTCTCAGCACGCTGTTTTGGTCTGTTTGAACAGCTTATTGTTTTATTCTGGAAGCACATCGGAGAAGAAATTTCACTTGTCGCCAGAAAGGTTGAGTAATATATATGCACGGAAAGAACATGGACTTAAGCATTGTAATTGTGAACTTTAATGTCCGAGATTATCTTCGTCAATGCTTGAAGTCTATTTATACCCATCCTCCAAATTATTCCTTTGAGATTATCGTCGTGGACAATGCATCCAAAGATGGAAGTGTTGAGATGGTGCAAAATGAATATCCCCAGGTACGACTCATTGCAAACCCAGAAAATGTTGGATTTGCGCACGGTAATAACATTGGTTTTGAAAATGCTCTTGGTGAATTTATCTTCATCTTGAATCCCGATACTATTGTATTGCCAGGGGCATTAGACACATTGATTGCATTTCTTAGAGAAAATCCGTCTGCAGGTTTTATCGGACCCTGGATTCGGGACCCCGATTTTGGAAATAATCTGGATGCATGGAACCACTACTTCCGCAGGGTGCGTACTCCCAACCTATTCGCCGCCCTCTTTCTATTCTCAAAATCCTATCCCCTCAATCCTGTTCAGGTTGATTGGATCCTTAATGCTGCCTCCTTCTTCCGCAAGAGAGATATCGATCGATCTAATCTCTTTGACGAAACTTTCTTTATTGGAGGTGAAGAAATAGAGCTGTGTTGGAGATTGCGGCAGAAAGGCATGAAATGTTTCCTTATCCCAAAAGCCGAGATTGTTCACTATGTCGGCCGAACCTACTCAGGAAACATCAATAGGGCAATCCGCCTCCATGGATTAAGCCAAGCGGGCATATATTTCAGGCGCGCACAAATATATGGATCGCTCTGGGCTCGTCTGGACTGCGTGGTAGCTTTTATTGATCATTTGCTGCTCAGCATTGGATTATGGTTTAAGGAACTCTATAAATCCAATTTCGACACTAGGGCAGCGATAAAAATTTATGTCTCTCTCATAAAAGTAAATGTGAGACTCCTTGTTGGGGGCGTAAAAGAGGCACTTCAGATTGATAAGGACTTTCGTCAGTGGATTTCTTCTTCTGAAAGATCACAATAGTGCTGAAGATTTTGCATATTATCACTACCGCCGCACGGAGTCCGTATCTTTGTGCCATTGTTGATCATGCTAATAAAACGCGGTTTAAAATCATTATAGGCACCCTTTCACCCGAAGGCGACCTCCATAAGGATATGAAAACACGTGATGTATGGTCATTCGCCCTCGGCTGCCTTAAGCGTTCACAATACCCAAGGGCTATATTACGGCTTGCTCAATGGCTGCGTCGGGAACAGATTGACATTGTCCAAACCCATCTCTTCGATGCAAGCCTCGTAGGCTTGCTGGCGTCACGCCTTGCCCGCGTACCGCTCATTATATTAACTCGACATCATGCAGATGAAGCTATTTTGATAGGCAACCAACTAAATATATTACTTGATCGACTGATAAGCCGCTGGCTCGCCCAGTATATTATTGTGCCCTCCCAATGGACAAAACACATTCTTCTCACTTATGAAAAGGTAAAACCGGACAAGGTTATCGTTATTCAATACGGATTTGACTTCTCCAAGCTCCAGGCAGATCCAGGAGCACGAGAACGGATACGCAAGGAATTCTTCTTAGAAAACAATGTTGTCTTTGCAGCCATTGGACGGCTTGTCCCATTAAAAGGATATTCCTATCTTTTTCATGCTCTTTCGAGAATAATCTCTACGTATACGGATCTCAAATTATTGTTGATCGGTGATGGGCCAGATCGAAAACGCCTGGAAGGTCTGAGAGATAGTCTGCATCTTGAAGAGAATATCGTTTTCACAGGATTTCGTCCAGATGTCTACGATCTAATATCAGCAGCCGATGTATTAGTGCATCCTTCATTGTCTGATTCGTTTGGTCAGGTTATCGTAGAGGCTTTTGCTTTAGGAAAACCTGTTATTGCCTCCGATGTCGGTATTGCACAGGAAATTATTGAAAACGGAGTGAATGGATTCATTTTCCCACCTGGGAATGCGGAAGCACTTTCAAAAGCAATTTTGACCTTCCTTCAGCACCCTGAACAATGGCAGCAAATGGGTGAGGAGGGACAACGAAGGGTACAACAATTCTCTGCGCAGCGTATGGTCAAAGCTTATGAAGAGCATTACCTAAAGTGGTTACATGAGGTTGGATGGGATGAAAAGAAAAACCTGCGGCCCAGTTGAACACCTACCTATTGACCCTTCTTCCCCCTGGTGGGGTGAACATCGTGCACGATATCGCTATGCCCAAGCGCATGTGCGAGATAGGCAAGTTTTGGATATTGCATGCGGCAGCGGCTTCGGCTGTATAATGTTATCAGAAGCGAAAGCGAAATTTGTCATTGGAGTGGATATTGAAATGGAGGTTGTTGTAACTGCACAGAGACATCTTTCCTTTCCAGGGGTTCGTTTTATCAGGGGGAATGGAACGGCATTGCCTTTTATGGATTCAATATTTGATATAGTTACATCTTTCGAGACCCTTGAACATATCGCTGACTACGAAACCTTTCTATGTGAAGTCCGTCGTGTGACAAGCAAAGATGGGTGCCTTGTGTTATCCACACCAAATGCTTTGGTGACAACAAGGTATCCTCGCAACCCATATCATATCTATGAATTTACCCCAACAGAATTGTATGACCTGCTCTCAAAGTTCTATAAAAGCGTGAATATCTATGGACAATTTCTCACGCCTCATTATCGCATTGCCCCTTTCATCCCTGGCAGAGAACACCTTGAAACAGTTTCAAATAGAATTCGTTTGCTCTTCTGGAAGGTTGGAAATCGTTTGCCATTTCGTATAAGAGATTTCCTGGCGATTACTCTAACTGGAAAGCATTTCTATCCAACAGAGGCTGACTATTATTTTGATACTAACATAGACAATGCCCATGTGCTGCTCGCTTTCTGTCATGCATAATCCATCAATTAGTGTCATTATTCCTGTCTTTAATGGAGAAAACTTTATCGCCCACGCCTTAAAGAGCGTGTTGGAACAGTCGTTTCAGGATATTGAGGTTGTCGTCGTGGACGACGGCTCCACAGATTCAACTCCAACTGTTGTTAGACAATTCCCGGAGAAGGTACGGTATATTCGCCAAGAACGCCAGGGAGTATCTGCTTCCCGCAATAAAGGCATTAGTATTTCCCGAGGAAAGTATATCGCATTTCTGGACGCCGATGATGTCTGGTTGCCCCATAAACTTGAGAGACAGATAGCGTATTTTAAAAATAATCCTGCTCTTGGAGGAGTAGGATGTGGTTTTTTTGCTACAGACGAGAATTTAAACATTCTGGAGGAACACATTCCCTCCCCGTGTGAATTGCCTGATTTATTGTTGATGCAACGAGATGGTGGTCTGACCTCTGGCAGCAGGATACTCGTACCAAAACTTGTGGTAGATAGAGTGGGTGGTTTTAACACTCATCTTTCAACCTCGGCAGATTTGGATTTTGCTATCCGCATAAAGATGAACTATGAGGTCTCATTTGTGCCAGAGGCACTTGTGTTGTATAGGCAGCACGGAAGCAATATGCATAAAAACATAAGCCTCATGGAGAAAGACATGCGGATAGTATTGGATACCGCATTCTTCTACTTACCATCAAAAGAATATAAATATGTCCGCCGTCGCGCATATAGCAACCTCTATAGAGCCCTTTCTGGTTCCTATTTTCATATTCACGAATTCTTACATGCGGTTCGTTGTGTATTGCTCAGCGCTCTATGGCATCCAAGCAATATTCCTTACATCTTAGGGTTTTTCCCTCGTAGAATAAAATTATACATCTGAAGGTACCTCTCCACACCGATTCTATCAAGATCGAAAACATCTTCGGCAGTCCTGCGTGTACGATTGCGAATGCCCTCCCTATCTTTCAATAAAACGCTAATTTGATCAGAAGCATTGGCATACTCTTCATTAGTAAAATCTTTCAAAAGAACACCAACTCCATAACGAGTAATAATATCATCAACATCACCAATCCCTGCATTGATGAGGATTGGCAATCCGCAGCTTAGATACTCCCCAACCTTCGTAGGTGAAGATGCAATTTTTGATATGCCCGGTTTAATAAATGATATTCCAACATCACATGCTGAGAGGTATGAAGGAATCTCATATGGAGGAACAAATTGAATCATGTAATCTTCCCGTTTTACCCCCTTCTTTATTAATACATGTTCAGCAATATGTTCTGGACTTTGGGTTATGATGAGAAAAAAGGGATTCGGAAGGCTTTGCTTCCCTTCCAGAAAAAAATCTATCATCTCTTCAATCAAGCACCAGGAGCCAAGAATACCTACATATACAATAACCGTCCTTCCCGTGAGAAAATATTTTTTTCTAATCCGTTCCCTTTCCCTCTTACTGAATATAAATCTCTCCGTGTCAACACAACACGGAATCACAATTGCTGGCGACCCGCCATCACGGAATAACGGATACTCTTTCTTCACCACATCCAGATACCTTTGAGAAAGAACAATAAGACCATCGGCAGCATTGAATAATCTCTTCTCCATCCCTTTCACGATCCTGAATGTCAGACCCCTTCTTGACCATTGACCATACTCGGCATACTCATCTGCAAGAAGCCCTCTCGGGTCAAAAAGGATTTTTAGCTCGAAAAATTTTTTTATAACTATGGCAACGGCAGAAGAGACATAACCTCTTGCATGGATCAGTTGTATCCTGAACCTCCAGGCAAGATATAGTCCAAAAAGAATACCTTTTGATATATCGTAGAATTTTGAGAGAAGTGGTGGGTATCTATGATACACGAGACGATACCACTGTATCCCATCATGCGAAAGGGCGTTTCCTATAGTATTCAAGAGTTCTTTTTTCTTCGTATGAATTCTCCTTTCGTAGCTCAACAAGACATACTTTACACCCTTCTTGCTCTGGCCCCTGAGATATGGAACAATCTGGTTCTGGGATATCGGCTCTAAAACACCAGTATATGAGATGTAGAGAACTCTCATAGAGAGCCTCCTTTATCTACCTTGCAGATGAGTAAAAGAAGATTAGCGCATGTTCGCTGTAATACTGATAATATCGGCTTGAACATCACAACTCTTTCATCTTCCTCAACAATGAGCCGTTTCATGAATCTTTTCCATGAAGAAATTTCTACAAACTTATGCATAGAGGATGATTTTTCTCCCGATAGGGTCTTTATCTCACTTGATTGATAGCGGCGAGAACCTATGCGGTCATTAAGCCATTTAAAAATGGCAAAATCCCTCAATCCCCACTGAATAGATAATCCTTTATGGGATATAACCTCAAATCCGGCTTTTTGAACAACATCCATGATCTCTTTTTTCCTATGAAGATACTGGAAAAATTCAAGGCCCTTAAAAGGGCTGTTTTCAATTTCATACTTCGGACTCAATGTATATCCCAATCTTTCCCCCTTGGTTTCCCATTCTTTTCCTGATTTTCCATGGAGTTTGAGTAGGAAATCCTCTGTCTTCCTCGTCAGATTTATATAAGGAACAGTAAGAATCAAAATTCCATCTGGTTTTAGGACCCGGTAGGCTTCTTGTAAAGCGTTAAAGGGGCCTTCCTCAAAATGTTCAATTACACCACCTGAATAATAAACATCAAAATAATTATCCGGGTAGTTCAGGTGCTCCACATCCCCAACACTCACAGGTATGGTGGGATCATATTCCAGGATTCTTTTGATTGTATCAGTGGCAAAGTCAATCCCCTGGATGTCGTAGCCAAGCCTTTTGTAGTAGATGACATATTGACCCAGCCCACATCCCCCTTCCAATATTTTTCCCGATCTTGGGAAATATCTTTCAAAGACCCGACGCAAAGGATCGTATTCGCAGAACCGAACAGCGTCTTCAATTGAACTTGATGACCAGATACCTTCCCAATAGCCCTCTTTGACACCCAAACTCTTTTGAATATACATTTTTCTCATAGGATACTTCCTTCTTATGGCCAGGATTCCAGTTATGAAATTATATCATTCCGATCGAGTTCACTGTGTGGGATCCAATGAACCCAATCCCGCCTGCGACAAGAACCTTCACTTTATTTGTGCATATCGTTTTATCTCACCAACAAACTTAAAGAAATCTTTATACTTTGATCGTAGATTTCTGAGAATAGTTTTATCATCCATGATCCAGTATCTATGGATGAGAGCGTTTCTAAATTTAAAAAACGGCATGATGGAGGAGGAAAGTCTATCAGTAATAATCCTGTGCTCTTTAGCCTTTACTACTGTGTCTATGTAGCCTGACACAGGCTTTCCAAAACCTTTAGCAAGGATGTGCTGGAGTGTATTCGCCATAGCTTCAGCTATCTCTATAAGGGTATATTTTATTGCCTTCATTACGATGGTATCAATAAGAAGAGCCTTATCTGTGCGCTCTTGGAGGATCTCAACAAGTTCATCTGTTCCCCTCTGAATGTCATAGAGGTAAGAATTGACCCGCTGCTTATCGAGTTTCATCCCTTAGAAAGCTTCCGCGAGGATGCCTTCGGACTCCCTATATCTCATGGAAAAGGCTTCGATGAAATCTCCTCTCTCGTCAAAGTCTTTATCTATTAATAACTTCCCTTGAAGAACACGCTTGAGGAATGTGGGATCTCTAACGCCATTGATGATTCTGACATCAAAATTGTCCGGGGGAATCCCAGTTTTCTTAGAAAGAGCTACTGTCAGATTGGCAGATAGAGCCAATGGGTCTGGTTCCTGGGCAGCATAAATAGCAATGTCAATGTCCCTATAATGTTTATCAGTGAGGATGGAGCCATAAAGATAAACGAAAATTACCGCCTTTTCTTTTTCAAGAACAGACTTGATCTTGGAGACAAGCGACGATTTTTTCATATTTATAATATACTCATACTCTATGTGTATCGCAAGTGAGAATCAGAAAGAGGGTCCGAAGAGGCGGCTCCTGAGGGTCCACATAACGGGCTTTAAGGGCCTTTTCATCATGGAAGGCGTTACCGTGCAGGTCATCCAGCACTGCCTGGGGCAATTAGTGACATAGTCAAGTATCTTCCCGTTTTCTCTCGCAATGGAAGGAAAATTTCCATTATGCATGGCACCCATCTTCATGTTAAGGATGTTGCAAGGAAAGATATCCCCGGAGGGATCCATGTAGAAGAACTCTTTTCCTGCAAGGCAGCGAATCTTGCGAGGGTTTCCCTTGAGTTGGTCCCTGATCCCATCAAGAAAATATGCCGTGGCCCAATCCCGCACAGAAAATCCCTTGAGTAGTGCCGCTTCAACTTTTTCTATGGCCTTGGTGGTCCTGGCCGGATCCGGAAGATACTCGTCTTTTTGCCCGAATGTGACTTCCGAGCTTTGAACAATGGTGCAGGTAAAACTCACATTGTTTTCCCTGGTAAAATCAAAGACCTTCTCAATCTCGGAATCGTTCAAGGAACTGATCACCAATCCTATGCCAAGGTCTTTAACTCCATGCTCGCGAAGGAGTGTTAGGGTTTTCTTCGCCTTTTCAAATGCCCCCTTAATTCCCCTCACATTGTCATGGGTTTGCCCAATTCCATCCAGTGAAATGCGTATTGATATATCGCGCGGCATCTTCCTCACCTGTCTAATTATGATATCTGGCATGATACCATTCGTGACAATAACAATCCGTGCCCTGGGGCATCTCTTCCTGATTACTTCAACAATCTTATAAAAGTCTTTCCTGAGGAACGGCTCTCCATAGCCCCCAAGGCTCACCTGCCTCAGGGACGGCGGGAGTGCACTATAATCTTCCGGAGAAAGCTCCGTGCCGGATTTTCTGCTCCAGACGCTGCAGATCTTGCATCTGGCATTGCACCTCCATGTCACACCCAGAATGGCTTCCCTTGGAGAGCTCACTGAATTGTTGAATTCCTCGCGTAAAATATCATTATTAAATCTTATCAATGCCGTGCATATAAATCAATAGATAATCCTCACAGCCAGGTCTGGCGCCATAGCTCAAATATAAGGAGGGTCCAGAGCTTTTTCCTGTTGTCTCTGATACCAGCCCTGTGCTCCTTTAAAAAACCATTTACCACATCCCAGTTAAACAGACCTTCTCTCTCGATCCTCTCCCTATTCAAATACTCATCTACAAGCCCTCTTAGCTCATTATTGATCCATCTGGCTACAGGTATGCCGAATCCCTTCTTTTTCCTCGCTGTTATATCCGAAGGAATAAGATCCTTTGCAATCTCACTCAGCAGATATTTCCTTTTCATAAACCTGAGCTTCATCCAGGAGGGAAGGCTCGCAAGAAACTCCACTACCCTGAAATCAAGATACGGTGAGCGCACCTCCAGGGAGCATGCCATGCTCGCCCTGTCCACTTTCATAAGGATGTCATCCTGCATATACAGCTTCAAGTCAAGATACTGTGCTTTCTCAACAAGGTCTTCGGAATCGCACTCCTGCCAGTATCGCCTGAGTTCATCCAATGAGTCACCTGGAGAGTTATGAAGAAGGATCTTGCTGACCTCATCCGGATCAAAGCTCCCAACCCAGATGTGGTGCCTTAGGGGCGGATCCCATCCAAGCCCTGCGAGGAATCTTTTTGCCCTGAAATCCAGGCTCCAATCTGCAAAGGACGCCGGTATAAGCCCGGCGCCGATCCTCATCGCCTTCAATAAGAAGGTCGGAAACTTTTCAAAGAGCATGGCCAGGCGGTGGGCCTGATATGTTGGATACCCAGCAAAAAGCTCATCCCCTCCATCACCCCCCAAAGCTACTGTCACCTGCTCCCGTGCAAATCGGGAGAGTAGATAGGTAGGGACAATAGACGCATCTCCGAGCGGCTCATCCAATATGTTCCCAATGGCAGGAATAAGCTCCAGAAGCCTTGCCGGCGATAGCATATCACGGTGATGGTCTGTGCCGATGTATCGTGAGGCAGATTCTGCCCAGAAGGACTCATCAAAAGAGGGATCTTCAAAGCCAATGGAAAAGCTCTTCACCCTGCCCGGTGCGAGATCTGCCATAATGGCTGTAACAGTGCTGGAATCAATCCCTCCGCTCAGGAAGATGCCGAGTGGAACATCACTCCTGAGCCTGAGCATTACAGAAGACCGAAGGAGCCTCATAAGCTCTGACCTGGCTTCCCCCAATGTGAGCCGGGATCTCTTAACATAACTCAGGCCCCAGTATTTTAGCAGCGCGGCATGCCCCCCCTCATAGACAAGGAGATGCCCGGGAAGGAGCTTTTTTATGCCATGGAAGATTGAAAAGGGGGCCGGTATATACTCAAGGACAAGATATTTCTTCAGTGCTTCCAAGTCCAGCCCGATATTGACCTGGGGGTGGGCCAGAAGCGCCCTTGGCTCAGATGCAAAGATTAGTCCACTGTCTGTTTCTGTATAATAAAGGGGCTTGATTCCAAGGCGATCCCTTCCCAGGATGAACCTCTTGTTTTTTGAATCCCAGATAGCAAATGCAAACATTCCATTGAGCTGCCTGACGAAGTCAACGCCTGATTCCTCATAAAGATGAACAATGACTTCGGTATCTGTTTGGGTAAGGAAGCGATGGCCTTTTTCCACAAGGATGCGCCTTAGCTCAATATAGTTATAAATCTCTCCGTTAAAAACAAGCCATACTGTCCGATCCTCGTTAGGAATAGGCTGATGCCCGCCCTGGACATCAATGATGCTCAGCCGCCGAATACCAAGCCCCACTCCCTTGTCCAGGAAGTATCCCTCGTCGTCAGGACCACGATGGACAAGGGTGCGGGCCATAGCCTCCAGCAAACCCCTGCCATCCGAAGTCTCATTTAAGGATATGTATCCGCAGATTCCGCACATGGATCAGTTTTACAAGAAGGGATTTTTTATTCTCATCCCGCTGATTATTTGTCCATCGTTCAAATCTTCTGACAGCAATAGCGATGCATTTCCCTTAATGGCAGCCTGTATGATCATGGCGTCCCAAAACGAATACTTATAGCGCTTATGAATATCTATTGCCTCCAACAGAGATTTCCCGTCGTTCAATACTACATCCCAGGATAAAAGATCCTCAACAATCTTTTCTGCCTTCTCTATATCTAAAGGCGCAGGTATCTTGCTTGTCACGCTCACAAAGAATTCCTGGAGGACCTGTATACTGAGAAGTCCAAGCCCTGATTCCCATAAATCCATAATGATTTGCTGCGCCCTCTGGTGTTTGATTCCAGAGGAAATATCATGCGCATAAATCAGGATGTTCGTATCAATAAAAACCCTATCTTCTGGCATGAAGCTCTTCCCTTGAAATTGTCATATGCCCTTTGGTGCCAAGGTCTATTCCCGATTTCAAGAGCAGTAAATGTCTATGTTTTGCCATTTTATAGTCCGAATCTTCTCGGATCTTTTCCTCAATAGCCTCTCGCATAAGTTGACTGAGAGATTTATCAGATTTTGCTGCTGATATTTTAGCCCTTTTTACAAGGCTTTTGGGAAGAGACAAGGTAACATTTTGTTTTTCCATTGAAATCTCCTTCCAGTTCGATTTTGTTACATATTTATGTGTATCACATTATTATGTGCTTTGTCAAACTATATTTATAAATTGTCAGGACTTATCCGGAGGTCGGAGGATATAGATCGGCTTCTGCTGGGACTCATGATATGTCCTAACGAGGAGCTCTGCGATAAGCCCCATGAGGATGAGCTGAAAGCCCACGAGAAAAAGGAAGATCGCAAGGAGGAGCAAGGGATTTCTGTGGGCATATGCGCCGAGCTGGTATTTCTCAATGAGGACGATGATCCCCGAGATGATACCGCCGAAGCTGAGAACCATACCCGCGCCTCCGAATAGGTAGATGGGCTTGGTGGAAAATGTACTGAGAAATTTTACCGTCATCAGATCCAGGAGCACCTTGAATGTCCTGAAGAGACCGTATTTAGTCTTGCCTGCGCCCCTCGGCCTGTGATTGACTACTTCCTCTGAAATCCTGGCGCCGGCCCATGATGCAAATACTGGGATGAAACGATGCATCTCGCCGTAGAGGTGAACATTCTTCAGAATATTCCTCCTGTAGGCCTTGAGCGTGCACCCGTAGTCATGGAGCTTTACTCCCGTGAGCAGGGATATGAGCCAATTGGCTATAACCGAAGGAATACGCTTGCTCAAAGGATCCCTCCTTCTCCTCCTCCATCCGCTCACAAGGTCATAGCCTTCCTCCATCCTGCTGACGAGCCTGGGAATATCAGCAGGATCGTTCTGACGGTCTGCATCCATGGAAACAATGACATCACCCAGTGCATGGTCTATACCCGCTGCCATTGCAGCGGTCTGGCCGAAGTTCCTCATGAACCGGAGGACCCTGACCCGCTGCTCGCTTTTGGCAATCTTCTCAAGGATCCTCGCGCTTCCATCATCGCTCCCGTCATCCACAAAGATCACCTCCCATCGCCCCTTGATCCTTCTAAGGACCTTCTTGAGCTCGTCCCAAAGGGGGCGGAGGTTTTCCTCTTCGTTATACACAGGAATAATAATTGAAAGGGAAGGGGGTATCCGCCGCGATTGGCTCATGTTTGATCCCGGAACCAGGAGACAAATCTCTGTATCCCCTCCTCTATTCCCACTTTAGGCCTGTATCCAAGCACTCTGCGCGCCCTTGAAACATCCGCACATGTTATATAGGGGTCTCCAGGTTGATGGGGAAGCATGGCTACCCTGGCCTTCTTCCCCATATATCTCTCAAGGAGCCTAACCAGGGCTTTCAGGCTGGTAACATTGGACTCCCCAAGGTTATAGATCCCGAATCCCTTGACCCTTTTGATGGCTTTGAGCGTCCCATCAATGATGTCATCAATATATGTGTAATCCCTTCTTGATGTCCCGTCGCCATATATGGTGACTTCTTCTCCTGCGGCAATGCATCGGGCAAACTTGTGGATGGCCATATCAGGCCTTTGCCTCGGCCCGTAGGCGGTAAAATATCTTAGGCATGTTATGTCAATACCATAAAGGTGATGGTATGTCTTACAAAGGACCTCCCCGGCAGTCTTTGTGGCGCCGTAGACAGATACAGGATGATTACCCTCATCGTTCTCCCTGAAGGGTATCCTCCTGGCATCTCCATATACAGAGGAGGACGAAGCAAAGACCAACCTTTTTATCCCTGCTTTGTAACAGGCCTCTAAAACCGATATGGTTCCCTTCACATTCACATCCTCAAAAAGAAGGGGCATTTTCATGGAGGGGTGGACCCCGGCCATGGCAGCAAGGTGGACAACAACATCAAATTTCCTCTTAAATATAGAGGCAAGAAGCCTTCTGTTCCGTATATCCCCTTCAATAAGCTCAAAACGGCTATTCTTAAGGCATGATTCAATGTTGCGCCTCTTTATCTCAGGGTCATAGTAATCATCAAAATTGTCCAGGCAAACCACCCTGGCCTCTTCTTTCAAGAGCCTCTCAACAAGATGAGAGCCTATGAATCCAGCGCCCCCTGTGACAAGGATTCTATTCATTAAAGTATGAACCTGTTCGTCTCAGTCCTTCCCTGAAATCAACCGTTACCCTGAAACCGAGGAGATCTTTTGCCTTGGAGATGGCCGCACAGGAATGCCTCACCTCCCCTGGCCGCGGACTGGTATGGATCGGGGAGATTTTAGTCCTGAGAAGTTTGTTTAGCTCCTCAACGAGCCTGTTCACGCTTATCATCTTCCCGCAGGCGATGTTGAAAACCTCCCCTCCTATTCCATTGGCTCTGCACGCCAGAAGATTACCCTGTACAACATTATCAACATATGTAAAATCGCGCGTCTGCTTTCCGTCCCCGTAAACCGGCGGCCTATCCCCCCTTCTCATTAGCGAAAGAAATTTCGGGATCACGGCGGCATACTCAGTCGTTGGGTCCTGGTTGGGGCCAAATACATTAAAATATCTCAGAACCACGGTCTCAAGGCCGAAAACCCCTGTGAACACCCTGCAATAATATTCTCCCATGAGCTTGGAGGCACCGTATGGGGAGAGGGGCATCGGAGGCATATCCTCAGATGCAGGCTTCTTCCCGATTCCCCCATAGGCTGAGGATGACCCGGCGTATATGAACCTCCTTACCCTGCAGTCTCTTGAGGCAATAAGCATATTAAGTGTTCCTGTTGCATTGACATTGTGGGTCTCAACCGGATTAACAACAGACCTCTGGACCGATGGAAGGGCGGCCTGATGAAAAACATAATGAGCTCCTTTAACGGCCTTCACGCACTTTTTCAAGTCCCTTATGTCTCCTTCTATAACCTCGGCCTTGCCGCAGCCGTCAAGATTCTCCCTTTTTCCTGTGGAGAAGTTGTCCAGCACGCGGACCTTCATCCCTCTTTCAAGAAGAGCCCTCACAAGATGGGAGCCTATGAAGCCAGCTCCCCCGGTAACACAATATATTGCCTTATTGGCTGCTTTCATTGTTTCGTTATGTGCCCTTTTCAGAGCCTTGCTATTTTATCCAATCCCTTTTCCACATTTTTCGCTGCATTCCGTGTGTCAAAAAGGAGGCGGCAGTATGGGACGATCTTGTTCCACTCAAATGTTGAATGATCCGTAAGGATAAGGACTGCGTCCTGGGCCTTGATGAGAGAGGGGGTAAGCCGCGCTGAGGCCAGCGAGAAGTTGTCTGCCTTCATGTTTGGAATGTAGGGGTCATGATATGTCACAAGGGCCCCTTTCTTTATCAGGAGGTCAACGACCTCGAATGCAGGAGATTCCCTGGAATCATTCACATCCCTCTTGTAGGCCACACCGAGGATAAGGATGCGGCTGCCAAGGAGGCTTTTCCCTATGCGCTCCCTCATGGCCTTTTCCAATTTTTCTACAACAAAATATGGCATTCCTTTGTTGACATCCTCGGCAAGTTCAATGAACTTGGCCCTGTAATCAAGTGTCCTCAGTTTCCATGACAGGTAATTGGGATCCACTGGAATGCAGTGGCCTCCCAGGCCAGGACCGGGGTAAAAGGGCATAAACCCATAGGGCTTGGAGCTTGCTGCCTCTATGACCTCCCATACATTGATCCCGAGCCTGTCGCACATAATAGCAACCTCGTTCACGAGGCCAATGTTGATGCTTCGGAATGTATTCTCCAGAAGTTTTACAGTCTCTGCACATGAGGTCGAGCTCACAGGAATGACATGCTCAACGATCTGGCTGTAAAATGCCATAGAGGCCCTAACGCATTGCTGGGTTATCCCTCCAACAACCTTGGGGATCTCGTGAATTTGGTATTTTTTATTTCCCGGGTCGATCCTTTCTGGAGAAAAGGCAAGGAAAAAATCCCTCCCAACCCTCAGTCCTTTCTTAACGGCCACTTCATTGAGCATGGGAAGGACAAGCTCCGATGTTGTTCCTGGATAGGTAGTGCTGGATAGGATGAAGAGCTGACCCTTTCTAATCCTCTTTCTGAGCTCCAGAAAAGCGGAAACGATGGAGGACATGTCCGGGTCCCGTGTTTTATTCAAAGGGGTTGGGACACAAATGTTAAGAACATCGCACTTCCCGGCCCGGCTGAAGTCCATTGTGGCTGTGAGTTTACCCTTCTTGACAAGAGAGGCAAGCTCTTCAGAAGGAATATCAAGAATATATGAGCGGCCCGAGTGGACTGCTTCAACCCTTTGGGAATTGAGGTCGATGCCGAGAACCGAGAACCCTCTCTTTGCAAACTCAAGAGCATAGGGAAGCCCGACATACCCCAGGCCCACGACCCCAACCTTTGCATCCTTTCTCTCAATCTTCTTTATCAGCTCCCGGATCATAAATATTCCTTCAGACCAGCCTTCTCTATCTCGTCAACAAGCATCTTGATGTCCTGTGCATGGCTCCTGGAACATACCAGAACAGAATCATCTGTCTCCACAATTATCATCCCGTGCACGCCGACGGTAGCAATAAGCCTCTTTCCCCCAAGGATGACATTACCAGTGCTCTTTATACCTACATGCCTTGCTTTAACCACATTTCCATCTGCATCCTTCTCAAAGAGCTCAGAAAGCGAGTCCAGACTCCCCACATCTGTCCAGTCAAACTCAACCTTGACGACCGCAAGTTCATCACCAATTTTCTCCAGAACGCCCTTGTCAATGGACACGGGCTCAAGTGATGCATAGACCTCCTTGGTTGTCTTCCTCTCATAAGGGCCGCCGATGGCCCTATCGATCCTCTGAAGCCCCTCATAAAACACGGGCATTGTCCTCTCAATAGCCTTCAGAATGGCTGATGCCTTCCAAACGAAGATGCCGGCGTTCCAGAGGAAATTTCCACTCGCGAGAAACTCTTGAGCCTTCTCTACCGCAGGTTTCTCATGAAAACCCTTCACCTTGTTTGCAAACCCATCGCATCTCTCCCCTACCTCTATGTAGCCGAAACCCGTCTCTGGCAGGGTCGGTGCAACCCCCAGCAGCACAAGTGTATCGCCCACTGCAACATCCACTGCTTTCATCAGTGTAGCCCTGAATGCGGCATCATCCTTGATGTAATGGTCGGCTGGAAGCACAACCATAACCCCTTCCGGATCCCTCCTCCTGACCCTTAGGCTTGCAATTCCTATGCTTGGAGCCGTGTTCTTTCCTTCGGGCTCACAGATAAGATTTTCCTGGGGAATATCAGGAAGAAGGGAGGCAACATCCCCCCATTGTTCTTCGGTGGTCACGACATAAAGCGTGTTCCATCCTGAAAGGGGCTGAATCCTCTCTATGCACTGGAGGAGCAGGAACTTTGGCCTGCCGGGAAGCGCTCCAAAGACGGGAATGATATGCTTTGGACTCTTTCGCCTGCTCAGGGGCCAGAACCTCTTCCCTATCCCACCGGCCATGACCACGGGATAAATGGTTACGGTTTCAGACCCGGCCATACCGATCTTCAAACCTCACGACATCGGAAAGATGTGGAGTGGAAACCTCAAATACCGTGGATGTCCTCAATGCTGTTAGACGATGCTTTATTCCGGGTGGAATCCTTACCGCATTTCCTTTACCCATCCTCGTCGCTACCATCCTTCCGTTTTTCTCCACCTCTATTATCAATGCACCACTGTAGAGATAAAGTGACTCGTCCTTCTTCCTGTGGGACTGAAGGCTTAGGGCCTCTCCGCGCCTTATGTATAGAATCTTTCCTGCATACTTATTTGTAATAGCCCAAAGGATCTCATACCCCCATGGTTTCTCTACCCTTCGAGGGGGGCTGAGACGGGATGATATGCTTCTCACCGGAAGAATATATCGCTCTTAACCCTCTCCCCTCTTTTAAGCTCTTTTCGGCTCTTTGTCACAAGAGCGGTAGAGATATCTTCCTGAACTGTAATTACAACAAGCTTGGCCACTATCTCCGGTGGAAGAAGGAGTGTCCTTCCGGTCAGGGGATCGGATACCTTCTTTGCAGGCCGATAGGCAATAAAGATATTTCCGGGAACAACCCCTTCTCTTCTTCCCAGGTCAAGATAGACAACATCATCTTCCCCAAAGAGACCCACGGGCCTCTTTGAATCAACAATGTATCCATCAAGCTCGGTTGTGGTCGGCTGAAGCGTGATCTCCTTCGTCACAGGCTCTATTGGCTTGATCTTATTTCCCCTGGAGATTGCATCATAGGACTCCGTGATCTCTGCCGTAGATACATCCCTGCTTACTTCTTTTACGGCAAGCTCCCCGAGGAGCTTTGTCTTGTAGCCCAGTTTTGATCCCGTAATGGGATGATAGACCTTTTGACTGGCGTCGAAGATTATAAACTTATCACCCACGGCCACCCCGGAATTCTCTCCAAGGTTGATATATACCAAGTCTTTCTGGGCAAGCATTTTCTTCTCTTCCCTGGAATCAGCAATAGCTCCGGCAGCGGCAAGCTCCTCCGGAGTTATGAATCCTGCTGACCCTGCACGGGAATAAAAGATGGTTGCCCCGGGTTTCTCAACGGGAGGCCTGACCTCTTCAATGGGCCTTATTTTCACAAGCTCAACCTCCCCCGGCACAACTTCAGGAAGGAGCGTGGGCTCCTCAGGAGGAGGAGGGGGTGCGGCTGCAACCACTGGTGGGGGTGCTACGCCCGGTTCGACAGGAGGTGCAGCAGGAGCTGGAGCTTCCTCAACTGGTGCCGGGGGTGCCTCGGCAACCGGAACAGGCGCGGCAGGAATTGGCGGAGCGCCGACAAGGGCAATAGGCTCTCCTGGGAATATAAGGTGCGGGTTTGCAATATACCGATTCTGTTCCCAGAGCTTTGGCCACATCCAGGGGCTCTGAAGAAATCTTGTGGAGATATCCCACAATGTATCCCCCCTCTTGACGATATAGACCATGGTCTCCGGACCGGGTTCCTGTGCCTCCTGAGCAATGACCCCAAGGGCAATTGCAAAAATCAGAAATCCCCCCACAATTACTATTCGTCTAAGTTTCAGGCTCATGTCTCCCCTCCTTCCGTAAAGAAAGACCTTATGGCCGCGTGATCTCTTTCAACCTCTCTTCAGCCTTTTTTGAGGCCTCACTATACGGATATTCCCTGATCACCCTCTCCATGTGCTCAACAGCCTGTTTCTTGTCATCCATCTGAAGGTATATCATTCCCATCTTCAGAAGAGCATCGGGCACCTTATTGCCCTTTGGATACTCATCCAATACTCTCTGAAATTCGCTCAGTGACTGTTGATAATCCTTGAGGGCATAATAACATTCCCCTCTCCAGTAGCGGGCGTTTTCGGCAAGCTTGTGATCGGGATACTCCGCAATAACTTGCTCAAATTCTATCAGGCTTCCCTGATAATCCCGGTCATTGTAAAGGGAAAGAGCGTGTTTATACGCACGGGTGACATCGCTGCCCTTCTGGGGTTGTTTCTTCTTTTCAGGAACAGCCTGCTGCTTTCGAAGCGACTCAATTCCGGACGCCTGGGCCTCCATGCGATCCTTCAGAATAAACAGGCCGTTGTTCACCTCATCCAACCTGGAGGACAGCTCAGAAGTCGTCTTCTGGAGTTCGGCTACCTGCCTTTCCATATCTTTGATGCGGCCCTCCATGGCACCCGATGCAGAACAGCCTGCGAGGAGGAGGATGAAGGAAAAGAATGGAAGGAGCGGCGGGTCAATTAGAGACACTGATCCTGTATCCTTGTGATGCCGCAAAAATTGCCGCATTCGCCGCAATATTTTCCAACCCGATCTGCTTCGCTGTCTTTATGTTGAATGTGAGCTCCAAGCCCTTTGGCGGAGTGATGGAAACCTGCGCAGGCGATATTGCACCCTGAACCAACTGATCTGCTACTGAGCATGCCTGCGAGCCTATGCTGGCATAATTCGGCGCAAGGGATACGAGGGCCCCCTTGTCCACCATTGCTTTGGAATACGCCAGGAACGGAACCTTTTTCTCAAGGGTATAGTTCAGGACAGTGGCAAACCCATCCGATGTTACCACAGTGGGATCGGGGACCATCCAGTAAGCATCTATTCCCTCCTCAAAAGCCCTCAGCGCCCTGGGAAGATCTTCCTTTGTATCAGCCTTGGAAGCGACAAGAACAAAACCGAACTCGTCTGCTGCCTTCCGGGCTTCAGCAATAAGATTCCCCGTCTTCTTTGGATTGTAGATCACGCCCACCTTTGAAACATTTGGCACAATAGACTTGAGTGTATAAAGCTGGATTCGTACAGGTATCTCAAGTGAAATCCCTGCAACATTTCCTCCTCCATCAAGTTGATAACTCTCAGGGTTTAAAACCATAGAGAAGAGCACCGGGATGTCCTTGATGTCTTCTCTGGCAACAACTGCTGCCTTTGACCCAACCGCAAAAACAAGGTTAGACTTGTCAGCCTTTGCCTTCGCTGTGATCTGGTGCCCCCTCACCTCGTTCTCTTCCATGTCGTATTCTGAAATCTTGTGGCCTGTACAATTCACTTTGAAGCCTGTGATGGCCTCGTTATATAACACCTGATTCTTGCTTTTTATTATAACGATATCCGCTGCTTCTCCCCGGACAGATGGGAGAAAGATGAGAAGCGATAAGGTTAAAATAAGTGAAAGGGGGCCTCGCCTTTCCATATATATCTTCAAAAATAATTTTAACCCTTATAAAAGGAATTGTCAAACTCTTATGCGATAAAACTTTATAGGCCGTGCTCACGGCCGCTAATTATTTACAGCACCTGAATCCCGTCTCGTTGTCCATTATATTGGAAAGGGCGTTATACCGGTATGCACATCTTGATGCCCAATCAGGACTTGCCCATGACCCACCTCTGACCACCTTGTCCTCCAGGGTGGCCGAAAAATTGGATGCTGTCCACTCCCTCATATTTCCGCTTATGTCATAGGCGCCAACATCACTCCGACAGGGGACAAATGATCCGGAGGATGCAGGGGCTCTTTTTTCACCACTCGCATCCTGTGTATTGCACTTGTCAGGATTCCATTGGTTCCCATAGGGAAACCTGAGGTTTTTTCTCCCCTTGCAAGCCTTCTCCCACTCTTCCTCTGTGCACAGCCTTTTCCCTTCATCATCACATTTAGATCTGGCTGTATCCCATGATACATTTCTCATGGGCGATGAACCCTTGCGATTCGGAAATTCATAGATGTCAATGCAGAATCCGGCAAGATAGACACCCTCGTTCTTCTTCTCGCTGAAATCCCTCATGGGATCATCGGCCGAGCTTCCAAACAAGAATTCTCCCGGAGGAACATAGACCATCCCATCAGGGCACGGAGAAAGAGGAGCTTCGGGTTTTGGGGCCGCTGCCAATTTGATCCCTTCCTTTTTTTTCTCCACTACTTTCTTTAACTCCTCGGCCCTCCTCCTTGCCTCCTCCGCATCCTTCTTGGTCCTCTCCTCCTCGGCCTTCCTCGCTTCCTCTTTCTTCTCCTCCTTGGGCACTGCCTGAGGAGCCCTGGCTTTTGCCTCTCTCTTGAGTTCAACAATAGACGCCTTTTTTTCCTTGAAGAAAATACTATATGCTCCCGCACCCAGAATTCCGAAAACGATGAGACCCACTACGCCAGCCAAGACTGTCCTCATCCCGGTCCTCGGACGAGAAGGTTTAACTGCAGGAACGGGCTTTCCCTCACGGGCCGGCTCAATCCTCGGAATCCGCAGCTCAGCCGTCCTGGGAGGGAGTTCTATAGGCGTAGGGGGTGAAATCCTGGGAGGGACAGGTGGAGTTATGATCTTCTGAAGCGCTTCCTTCATTCCTGGAGTAGCAACAAATACCTGGGGCTTTTCCTCTGGAATCTCTTTTGGTGGATGAGGCGCAGGGGGCGGTTCTCCGATCTTCACCTCACGAACCTCTTCTTTCTTTTCTTCCCTGACTTTTTCCTCTTCTGCTTCAGGGGGAGCCTCCTTCCCGATGATGAGCATAAAACCTTTTTTGAATGCCTCTATGCTCTCATGCCTTTGACCCGGATCATGATCCAGGGCCTTTTCAAGAAATCCGTCGATGTCCGAGGGAACATTATCATTAATTTCACTGGGGGGTTTAAAAGCTCCTTTGGGGATCACTCCTGTCATCATCTGGTAGATGATAACGCCGAGCGAGTAGATGTCTGCCTGGGGATTGGCCTTGCCTTCGGATGTGATAAACTCTGGAGCAAGATAATAATAAGGGTCGCCGAGCGTGAGCTGATTGGAGATGATCTCCGAAGCAGAGAGTAAAGCGGCCGACCCTGAATCGGTTAGCTTGAGTGAGGATGAGAGGATCAGGATGTTTTCTGGCTTCAGCAGTACATGTACGATTTTGTTCTTATGAAGATAGGATAGAGCTGAACACACTGGAAGAACGATGGGCTCGGTTTCCTCAAGGGAAAAGACCTTCTTCCCCGACATCCTAACGGCAAGCAGCTTTTTCAGGCTTAGGCCCTCAAGGTATTCCATTGTGTAATACGGCATGCCTTCGCTCTCATTGAAATCGAAAATCTTCACAAGGTGTTTGTGTTCCATGGCTTGTATTTTTTTCATCCCCTTGAGGAAATTCTTAAGGCCCCCTGACCCAAGGACATTCAGATTAACCATCTTAAGGGCGATTGTCTTCTTCTCCTTTTTATCCCTGACTTTATAAAGAGTCCCGACTACTCCCTTCCCGATCTCCTCCCTGACCTCATATCTGTCTTCAATAACATCCCCCATGTGATACTCTTTCACACGAACCTCGGCAGGAGGAGAAGGCGCAGGTGGCTCAACTGCCTCTTTTCCCTTGGCCTTCAGTGTTGGGACGAGGACCTGGCCGCAGAAAGGGCATTCCTCGCTTTTATCAGGCACTTGCTTCAGACACTTGTAGCAGCGCATAGATGACACACTATCACAAACTCTATTTCTCCACAATTCTCACCGTGTTAGGATCTACAACCTTTTACGTCATATTAGATGACCACGAGGAGTATTGACACAACCCTTAAAAGTCTGTAGATATATGAAAAATGACAATCCTCATCCTCTCACGGAAGGCGAGCCTTTATTCCACCCGGAGACTCTCCCGTGCAGGGAAAAAGAAGGGACATAGGGTTGTCGTGGTTGACCCCCTTCAATGCACCCTTGCCCTTGATGGGAAAGAACGCCTATTTTTTTATCAAGGAAAGAGGCTGAAAGGCTTTGATGTCGTTATTCCCCGTATCGGGGCTGCCATAGCCGATTACGGCATCTCCCTTGTTTCACATCTGGAGTCTATGGGTGTGCCGGTGCTTAACACCTCCGATTCCATTGCCAGGGCAAAAGACAAATATCAGAGCCTCCTTTTCCTTTCACGGCATGGCATAAGCATTCCCAGAACCGTCCTTGTCAGGAGCTCTCTCGACATTGACCGTGCCCTGCGGATCGTGGGAGGGCCGCCGGTGATACTAAAGATATCCCAGGGGACACATGGGGTGGGCGTCATCCTTGCCGAATCCCGCCAGAGTGTGGAATCCACCCTGGAGGCCCTTTGGAACCTTGGCCAGGATATTCTGATTCAGGAATTCATCAAGGAATCTTTTGGAAGGGATATCCGGGCAGTGGTTCTGGACGGGAAGGTCATAGCTGCTATTCGACGCCATGCACGGATCAGAGAGTTCAGGTCAAACATTCACAGGGGAGCGCTCGGCATCCCCCTGAATCTGAAAGAGAGGTATCGGAGCACTGCCATCCGTGCTGCCCAGGTTTTGGGGCTTCGCCTCGCAGGAATCGACATGCTTGAAGGAAAAGGCGGTCCACGCGTTGTAGAGGTCAACGCAAGCCCGGGTCTTGAAGGCATTGAAAAGGCTACAGGCCGGAATATCGCCGGTCTTGTCATTTCCCATGCGGTCAGGCTGGTCAGGAAGAAGATTAAGGACAGGAGCACAATTGAGATGACAGAGAGCGAATCAGAGAAAATTATCAATAAAGGGGTGGATGGTGTATATATAGATCATGCAGTCAGCGGGGATTGAAAAATTGATGGACAGGAGACGGGTCGAGAAAATTTACTCGGCCTATTCGGGCGTCTACGACCTCATCTTTGGCGGAGTCCTTGAACCGAGAATTGTAGAGGGCATCCGGGCCATGGGAGTGAAGAATGGCGACCGTATTCTCGAGGTTGGAGTAGGCACAGGGCTTTCTCTGTCCCATTATCCGCACAACTGCGAAGTAATCGGAGTTGACCTGTCCAAAAAGATGATCGAAAAGGCCCAAAAAAAGGTAAGAGCCCTTGCTCTGGAGCATATATTCCTTAATGTTATGAATGCGGAACACCTCGGATTTCCAGACGAGAGCTTTGACCATGTTTTTGCTGCATTCGTCATCACTACCACGCCCGACCCCCGCAAAATCCTCTCCGAGATGGCAAGGGTGGTCAAGAAAGGCGGCCAGGTTGTTCTTCTCAACCATTTTATGAACTCCCATCCTCTCCTCGGAAAAATAGAAGGGTTTGTGAACCCGATATTCGCACGATTGGGATGGAGAATGGATGTCATACTCGACCATCTTCTTCAGGATGTTCCCTTGCATGTTGTCTCAGTTTGTAAATTCAGGAAGATAGACCCCTGGAAGATATTCTTCCTGTCAAAAGAAAGGCATCCCTGAAGCAATATCTCTGCGAAAAAAAATGACCCAAGCGAGAATTATAGCCGAGTGGGTTTGCGATCTGAAATTTTCTGATATACCCCAGCGGGTAGTTGAAAAAGCCAAATACCAGTGCCTGAGCGTCCTGGCAGCAGTCTTCCCCGGCTCACGCTCACAGGCCGGTGAAAGGATTTATAATACCATCGTAAATGCTGCCCAACCCGGGCCGTGCACCGTCATCCCTTTCGGATCATCCGCAACGGCCGAGCAGGCAGCCTTCGTCCACTCGGCCTTTTCAATATCCTATGATTTCGACGATTACCTCTTCATGGGCCATCCGTGCCACTCTGCCGTGACTGTCCCTCTCGCACTCTGCCAGCTGATGAAGCTCGGCGGCCGCGAGTTCATCCTCGCCCAGGTCATTGCCAATGAAGTGGAAGGAAGGCTTGGAGCGGCAGTTCTCATGGGCCCTCACAACGGGCAGACATGGTCCTACATCCATGCCATTGGGACAGCTTGTGCCGCCGCCAAGTTAATGAATCTTGACCCGGACAAGACAGAAAACGCCATCGGGATCGCCCTGTATCAGCCAAACTACCTCCTCTTCCCGGGTTTCATGGGGCCTGACACAAAACTACTTACTGCGGGGATTCCTTTGTCGGCCGGTCTGCTCGCCGCCCGTCTTGCAAACAATGGATTCGGCGGCCCCAGGGAGATCATAGAGGACCCACAGGGATTCCTCAGGCACTTCTCCTTTATCCCATTTGAAGGGATGCTGAGCGGCTGGGGAAGGTCCTGGGTCACTGATACATTATGTTTCAAGCCCTATCCCGGATGTGCATACATTGATTCCACAGTGGATGCCCTGCTCATGATCATAAAGGAGTTCCAGGACAAACACCGCCGCCCCCTCGAGCCCTCAGATATTAAAAACATCCATGTCCGAACAACCCTGCTGACCATTGGCATGGATGGACTCTCAAGGATGCAGATGAAGGAGGATGAGATCACCCCTGTGATCGTGAACTTTTCAATCCCTTTAAGCGTCGCAATAACAATAATCGCCGGAAGGCTCACATCAAAAGAAATGTCCAATGATTTCCTGAATGATAACAGGAAAGAGATCCTGGAGCTTTCAAGGAAGGTTTCCCTCAGCCTGGACTGGGGGATGTCTTTCGGGGTTGCCGAATCCCTCATGGAGGCAGGGATCCTCAGGGTCATCTCCAAAGGGCTCTCTTTAAGGGATCTCATCCGTGTCCGAAGAAGGTTTAGAGAGGGGGCCGGAGGAGAGCTTCAGCTCAAACCCAGTTCAATCATCGGCCTTTTCCTGAAACTCTTCACTCCAGAAGGCAGGGTATTGAGAAGGATCATCGCAGGAGCCCTCATGAGCTTCGTGGGCCCCTCCCGGAAAGATTACAACCTTGGAGATGTTGATTTCACTCGTCTTAGTTTTCCATTCTCGGCAGAGGTCATTCTCCAGACTGCATCGGGTGAAAGATTCAGATTCAGGCAGGACATCCCTTTCGGGGCCCTGGGCCGCCCCCTTAAGGAGACCGAGGCCCTTGTCCGTGAGAAATTCCGCAGGGAGGCAGGCGATATTCTCGAAAACAAAACAGGGGAGGTCATGGATATGGTTCTGGAGATGGAGTCCCTGAAGGATATCTCCTCCCTCGTCTCTGCCTGCTGTCCCTGAAGAATTGATTTTTGTGGTATAATTTAAAGGTCTCATGCGTTTTCCAAGAAGCCTCCAGACCAGGAGCATCCTTTTCATCGTCGCCATTATTGTGGCTGTCCTCGCTGTATCCACTTACCTTAGTATTCGCCTATCAGAAAATACAGCCATAGAGTCTCTTAAAAACAAGGCCCTTATTGTGGCCGAGCAGCTTGATAAGGGTATAAGGGGCTGGGAGGACATCAAGGACCTTGGGGCCCTGAGGAAACAGATAAGAGAACTTGTCCTCGCACAGCGGGGAATCACGGAGATAGCCCTCTTCATCCATACCCCTAAAGGAATGGAATTCGTGGCATCAAGCGAGGATAGATCCACCGCCTCTTTGGGGAAACAGGAAAACCAGACTATCTCAGGGGGAAAAACAATAGCTACCCTGGAGGAGGGAGATAACGGCCGATGGTGGCACGTCTCTACTCCCATCCACATCGGCGAAGAGGTCATTGGAGCCATCAGTGTCCGCGTGTCTCTGAAAGAGGCCGACCTGCTTGCCAGGGAGCAGAGGAAGCAGGCTTCATTAATAGCACTCATCACAATATGTGTGCTGGTCGTCTCCCTAATGTTTTTCTTCCGCAGAGCCATTCTCAGGCCAATCTCCAGCCTTATTGGAGCAATGAAGGAGGCAGAGGCCGGGAACCTTGCTCAGGAGGTCTCCGTTAAAAACCGCGATGAGTTTGGAATAATGGCAGAGAACTTCAACAGAATGCTCAAGAGGATCAAGGAGAGCGCCGAGGAAAATCTGAAGCTTCTGGAAACAATCAACCGTTTCAACGAGGATTTGAGGGCAAAAGTCGCCCAGGCCACACAGGAGCTTGCAGGGAGGAACGAAGAGCTTATCAGGGCCAACGAGCTTCTCTTTGAGCTTCAGCGTAAGCTTTCGCACAGCGAGAAGCTGGCAGCAGTCGGGCAGGTGTCAGCGGCAATGGCGCATGAGATAGGCACGCCCCTCAATTCAATATTCGGCCACCTTCAGCTAATAACGGAGGAGGCCGATCTCAAGGCCGAGGCAAAAAAAAGGATAGAGCTGATCAAGGGGCAAATGGATCGTGTTGTCGGAATCCTCCAGCATCTCCTGGCATCAAGCAGGATGCCGGCATCCAACCCTGTCCTCATAGATATAAATAAGGTAATCATGGAGCTCCTGTCCCTCACGGCGCCGGGTATGACCCTTAAAAAGGTCACCCCCAGGACCGACCTGAACCCTGACATCCCCCGTGTCCTCGCAGATCCCCATCAGATCCAGCAGGTTCTTCTGAACCTCATATCCAATTCTATTGATGCCATGCCAGGTGGTGGAAGCCTTACGATCGCCACTTCAAGAGATGACTCCACGCTTAAGATCTCTGTGAAGGACACAGGTCATGGGATCCCGAAAGAGAACCTAAGGAAGGTCTTTGAGCCTTTCTTCACCACAAAATCAGAGGGACACGGCAGCGGCCTGGGCCTTGCAATCTGCCAGGAGATCGTCAAGGCTCATGGAGGCAAGATTGAGGTGGAGAGCACTGAGAATCTTGGAACAGAGTTCAGGGTCTTTCTGCCTGCCACCGGCCAGCCATCCAAATGAGCGAGACATCCCGAATCCTTGTGGCTGACGACGATCGCGTGACCTGCGATCTCCTTAAGGAGGTCCTTGACAGAGAGGGCTATTCCGTGAGAACAGTCCTTTCCGGAGAGGATGCAATCGAGCAGGGAAAGGAATCCCCCGCTGACCTTCTTATCTGCGATATCAAAATGAAGGGCATGGACGGCCTTGATGTCCTCAGGGCATTTAAAGAATTCAGCCCTGATACATCTGTAGTCCTGATAACGGGATTCGGGTCGCTGGATACGGCCATTGAGGCGATCAAGCAGGGAGCGTATGACTATCTCAGCAAGCCCTTTAACATGGACGACCTTCGCCTCACGGTCAGGCGCGCCCTTGATGTGAAAAAGCTTTCAGGAGAGGCCAGCCACCTCCGGAAGGCCCTGAAGGAACGGTATCATATTGACAGGATCATTGGGAGAACTCCCGGGATGCTGGAGGTTTACAAGCTTGTGGCCAAGGTGTCCCAAAGTGTTGCAACGGTCCTCATCAAAGGGGAAAGCGGGACAGGAAAGGAGCTTGTGGCCAGGGCCATCCATTACAACAGCGCCAGGGCCGAGGGGCGATTTGTCCCTGTGGACTGCTCTTCCCTCGCCGAAGGTCTTCTCGAGAGCGAGCTCTTCGGCCATGTCAAGGGAGCCTTCACAGGGGCTTTTACTGCCAAAAAGGGGCTTTTCGAGGAGGCCAGTTTCGGCACCATTTTTCTGGACGAGGTGGGAGACATCAGTCCTTCCCTTCAATCAAAGCTATTGAGGGTGCTCCAGGTACATGAGTTCAAAAGGGTTGGAGGCACGGAGAATATAAAAGTGGATGTGCGCGTCATCGCAGCCACAAACAAGGAGCTGGAGTCCCTTGTCAAGGAAGGAAAGTTCAGGGAGGACCTCTACTACCGCCTCAATGTGGTCCAGATCGCCATCCCCCCGCTTCGGGAGCGCAAGGACGACATCCCGCTGCTCGTCTACCACTTTCTGGAAAAATATAATGTCCTCAACTCAAGGGAGCTGAGCGGCGTCTCAAAAAAAGCGATGGAAAGCCTTACCAAATACTCCTGGCCTGGAAATGTCCGGGAGCTTGAAAACTGCATTGAGAGGGCTGTTATCCTCAAGAGAAAGGGATTAATAGAGCCCGAAGACCTTACTGAACAGATCAGGGCAGAGAGGGCAGCACCTGCTGTGCTTCCCCTGCGCGAGATGGAGAGGAGAAGCATTGTCCAGGCCCTTGAGAAGGCCGGTTGGAATAAGGTGAAGGCAGCAGAAATCCTTGGAATAGACAGGCGCACACTATATAGAATGGCCGAGCGATACGGCATCCCCCTGAAAAAATAATGGGGACAGGCTACTTTTTACAAACATATTAAATTTCAGGGCTATGCACTTGACTCTTGTTATCGTTCATGTTGAGTGCCTTATCACCGATGATGTTCACCTTTAAGCATTTGACCAGGAACGGGGTCAATGGCCAATGCCTGTTGGACCAGTCGATAGA
>Ga0315308_1000076_pt1 | contig 47710 bp, 47 predicted proteins | sample TDP3_MG_FD_203078 | JGI IMG/M metagenome (GOLD analysis project Ga0315308, IMG submission 203078) | Freshwater sediment microbial communities from Lake Towuti, South Sulawesi, Indonesia - TDP3 | ecosystem: Environmental > Aquatic > Freshwater > Lake > Sediment | place: Indonesia: South Sulawesi...
TCGCCCAGTTCTGCACTCATTTTATGTGCCTCGTAGCCTATGAATTTCATCAGTTCTTCTCCAGCCTTCAAACCTTCCTCTGTGTCATATTTTATGCCTCTTTTGATTAGCATGTCGGCGAAACCCATAACGCCCAAACCAATTTTCCTATTGCCCTTCGTCACCTTCTCTATTTCAGGCAGCACATACCAATTGGCATCAACCACGTTATCCAAGAACCTTACCGCAATCCTCACAGTTTCTCGCAAACCGTCCCAATTCATTTTGCCATCTTCGGTCACAAACCTGCTAACATCTATGCTCCCCAAATTGCAGGATTCATATGGAAGAAGAGGCTGCTCTCCACAGGGATTAGTAGCCTCAATTTCTCCAATGTGCGGAGTTGGATTGTGTTTATTTATAGTGTCTATGAAAATTACTCCAGGTTCACCATTTTTCCAAGCCATCATAATGATTAAGTTCCAAACCGCCCTCGCCTTGAGAGTCTTCACCACCTGCTTAGTCCTTGGATTGATCAAGTCGAAGTCAGCGTCTTTTTCAACCGCCTCCATGAACTCGTCTGTTACGGCGACCGAGATGTTGAAGTTGCGCAATACGCCTTCTTTTTCTTTGGCTACAATAAAGTCCATTATGTCAGGATGGTCAACGCGTAGGATGCCCATGTTTGCGCCTCGCCGTTTTCCACCCTTCTTCATCTGTTCTGTAGCCATATCATAAACCATTGCAAAAGACACAGGCCCCGAAGCTGTGCCCATAGTACTCCTAACCACGTCGCCTTTGGGGCGCAGTCTAGAAAAAGAGAAACCTGTTCCACCGCTGGTTTTGTGTATCATCGCAGCAGCTCTCAATGTGGAGAATATACCGTCAATAGAGTCCTCCACAGGCAAAACAAAACAGGCGCTAAGCTGCGGGTACTGTGTGCCTGCATTTATCAAAGTTGGCGTGTTAGGAATGAACAAGCGTTGAGTCATAATGCGATAAAATTCATCTTCCCACTTGGCAGCCTCTTGGTCAGTCTTTCCGTATTGTTTCTCAACCTCAGCTAGAGCTCTGGCAATTCGCCTAAACATCTGTGCAGTTGTTTCAATAACGCGTCCTTCTTCGTCTTTGCGCAAATAGCGCCTCTCAAGAACCAAAATGGCATTTAAGGGCAACTTCAACTCGTCAACTACACCCAGCAGCAACTTCATCCTTCTTATTTCAGACCGTTTCTGTCGATACAAAATGTAAGCTTTAGCCATGCTAGCCTGACCATTCTCTATCAGAGTCTTCTCAACCAAGTCCTGAATCCGTTCCACACTAGGAATTTCATCAGGTTTCAGCTGCTTCGTCAACTTTTCCACAACTTGCTCCGACAACTTGACTGCTACAGCCCTGTCTTTGATTCCCACAGCCTGTGAAGCCTTCCATATAGCTTCAGTAATCTTGTTGGCATCAAAGTCAACGATTCTACCGTCTCTCTTCTGGATTTTTTTAATCTCAGTCATGGTAGGCGCTTCTTTCAGAATATACACCGGCTCACAAATTAATCTTTAAATTAATAAAATTTTTATAAAGAATTTTCTATTAGTTTAGCAGCCGGGCTTTCTTCCCTTCTTTTTGCAGGGATCAGCGCTTTTCTATATGGCTGTGCCTTCGCTTTCTACCGGTCGTAATACCTGCACTTCTCGACTGCCGTGTCGATAAACGGTTATTCCCTTGCAACCTAATTTGTAGGCTAACCAATACGCCTTCTCGATGTCGTTTGGAGTTGCCCAATTTGGAAAGTTAATAGTCTTTGACACAGCGTTATCGGTGTATTTTTGGAAAGCCGCCTGCATGCGCACATGCATCTCTGCACCAATGTCGTGCGCCGTTACAAACAGCCTACGTATATGTTCTGGAATCTCTTCAACGTCTTGGATTGAAGTCTTTCTGGATATTTTCCTCATCAACTCCTCACTGTAGAAGCCTTCTCTCAACGCCATTTTTTCAAACAGTGGATTGATCTCGACTAGGCTTCTGCCAAGGCTTTCTGCAACTTCGCGGACGTAGGCAATGGCGAAAAGGGGTTCAATGCCCTGTGAGCAACCAGCAATGATGCTTATGCTTCCTGTTGGAGCAATCGTGGTTACGGTGGCGTTGCGCATTGTTTTCCAGTCTTTTTCCCAGATGCTTCCATAAAAGTTTGGAAAACTTCCCTTCTCTTCGCCCAGTTCAGAGCTCATCTTGTGTCCTTCGTCGTTTATGAATTTCATCAATCTTTCACCCATTTGCAAGCCTTCTTGGGTGTCGTATTTTATGCCTATTTTGATGAGCATATCAGCAAAACCCATGACACCTAAGCCTATTTTTCGGTTGCCTTTCGTAATCTTTTCAATCTCAGGCAGGACGTAGACATTGGCGTCAATGACGTTGTCTAAGAACCTGACCGTTTTTCTCACGGTTTCACGCAGCCGATCCCAGTCCATTTTTCCATCGTCTGTTACAAATTTGCTAACGTCGATGCTGCCAAGGTTGCACGATTCGTAGGGGAGTAGCGGCTGCTCACCACATGGATTTGTGGACTCTATAATGCCCACATGCGGGGTATAATTATGCTTGTTGATCGTGTCAAGAAAAATTACGCCAGGCTCGCCGTTCTTCCATGCCATCATAACAATCAGGTTCCAAATAGCCCGTGCCTTCACCCTCTTCACAACTGCGCCATTGCGAGGGTTTATCAAATCAAAATCGTCGTCATTTTCAACTGCTTGCATAAACTCGTCTGTTAAGGCTACCGAAATGTTGAAGTTGCGCAAGATGCCTTCCTTCTCTTTGGCCACTATAAAATCCATAATATCGGGGTGGTCGACCCGTAAGATACCCATGTTGGCGCCTCTTCTGCGGCCGCCCTGCTTCACCACATCCGTCGCCGAGTCATATATTGTGGCGAAGGATATAGGTCCAGAAGCGATTCCACCGGTGGTTTTAACCATGTCTCCCTTTGGTCTCAATCTGGAAAATGCAAAGCCCGTTCCACCTCCGGTTTTGTGAATAATGGCTGCGCTCTTGAGAGCATTGAATATACTTTCTATTGAGTCTTCCACGGGTAAAACAAAGCAGGCGCTAAGCTGCCCTGACTCTGTGCCAGTGTTCATAAGCGTGGGCGAGTTGGGGATAAACTCGAAGTTAGTCAGGCTGTGAAAGAATTCGTTTTCCCACTTTGAAATTTCAGACTCGTTTTTCCCATATTGCTTTTCGATTTCTGCTATGCCCTTGGCTACGCGCCTAAACATCTGGGCAGTGGATTCAATGACTCTTCCATTTTCGTCTTTGCGCAGGTAGCGGCGCTCCAAAACAAGGATGGCGTTCAATGGCAGTTTTAACTCATCGACCACACCTAGCAAAAGCTTCATCCGCCTTATCTCAGCTCGCTTCTGCCTATACAGAATATACGCCTTCGCTGTGCGGGCGTGACCATTTTCTATGAGTGTTTTTTCCACCAAGTCTTGAACCTGCTCAACTGTTGGTATTTCACCAGGCTTCAACTCTTTCTCTAACCTCTGCACGACCTGCTCAGCTAGCTTAACCGAAAGCTCGCGGTCTTTGCCTCCAACTGCTTTAGCCGCCTTCCAAATGGCTGCCGCTATTTTATTTTGGTCAAAATCAACGATTCCGCCATCTCGTTTCCTAATTTGTTTAATGATATTCAGATTAATCCCTTCTGGATTGACACTATCTTCGGTTATTTAGAATTTTCGATAAGCCTCGCTAAGCAAGTTTCGAATTATTTTAACATAATTTTGCACAACCAATTGACCAACCTTTCTTCTTGTGACCTCATAAGAAATTTAAAAGGAGGAATTTCCTTAAGAAGCATTTGACTACAGACAAAAAAGGTGCGAAAGACGCTTAATGAGTTCAGAAATCCTCATCGAAGCACAAAACCTAACTAAAAAATTCGGCGATCTTGTGGCAGTGGACAACATAAACTTCCAAGTTTTTAAGGAAGAATGCTTCGGATTCCTTGGACCAAATGGCGCTGGAAAAACCACCACCATGAAGATGATTTACTGCGTGTTGCCGTTGACCTCCGGCAGACTAACAGTTGCAGGCGTGGATGTAACCAAGCAAGCGCGAGTGATAAAGAAAATAATTGGTGTGGCTCCGCAAGAAGACAATCTGGATCCAGACTTCACGGTTTTCCACAACTTGATAGTATATGCCCGTTACTTTGACATTCCTAAAGAGGAAGCCCAAAAACGGGCTGAAGAACTGCTGAAATTCGTGCAATTGGAAGAAAAAAGGAAGGTCCTAATTGACCAGTTATCAGCAGGGATGAAGCGAAGACTTATTCTGGCAAGAGCGTTGATAAACGAGCCTAAAATACTAATCTTAGACGAGCCTACGACTGGCCTTGACCCTCAAGCTCGCCATCTAATATGGGATAAAATCCGAAGCTTGCAGAAGCAAGGTGTTACCGTAGTTCTGACAACACACTACATGGAAGAAGCCACCCAACTCTGCGATCGAACAGCAATCATGGACAATGGAAAAATAGTCGAGGAGGGCAGACCGAGCAATCTGATCAAGAAACATATCGGCGAAGAAGTTTTGGAAGTGGCTTATGATGAAGGAGTCTTAGGATTCCTCAGAGAGGCTTTCCCCGATGCCAGACTTGAAGTAGTAAGCGACAGAATTCAGGTTTTCACCAATCAGCCCAGAGGTGTTTTTTCTGAGATTCTAAAGAAATTCAGCTTCAACGCAGCCATGATAAGAGACGCCAACCTTGAGGATGTGTTTCTAAAATTGACGGGTAGGCGGTTAAGAGAATGAAAAAAAGCAGCGTTGCTTCTTATCTTAGATCGCCCCAGCTGAGTTATCGCGTGTGGAGAGTATGGAGAAGAGACCAAGACGTCTTTATGAAAACCTATAAAGTCAATTTTATTCCTTCACTCTTAGAACCCGTTTTATACTTAGTGGGCTTAGGCTTCGGGTTAGGTGGTTTTGTTCAAGATCAAGAAGGCTTAAAGTACATTGTTTTTATTGCTCCATCACTTGTGGCAATATCCATGATGTACTCATCGTTTTTCGAATGCACATATGCTTCCTTTGTGCGCATGTACTATCAAAAAACTTTTGATGCTATAATTGCCACGCCGATAAACATTGAAGAAGTCATAGCCGGCGAACTCTTATGGGGTGCCACAAAGAGTCTTATAAACTCCACTATAGTCTTGGGCGTAATCTTTGCTTTTGGTCTGGTCTCTAGTCCATTCTTCTTGTTGATTCCGCCGCTCTCTTTTCTCGTAGGGCTTTTATTCTCAGCAATAGCCATGTGTTTCACAGCTATAACGCCCAACATAGATTCATTCAATTACCCATCCTTTCTCTTCATAACTCCAATGTTCATTCTAAGCGGCACGTTCTTCTCCATAACCACTCTGCCCGGGGAGGCACAGATTGTAGCTAACATATTTTTCCCATTAACACATGCTGTGACGCTCACGAGAGCGTTAACTGTTGGAAGATTAAGTGCAACTCTGTTACTTAATCTCTCATGGTTTCTGGTTACAACGCCTTTTTTCTTTGTTTTGTCCATAAACCTAATGAAGAAAAGACTCATAAGATAGATTATTCGATTGAAGGAACCTCCACAAACATAGAGCAACTTAAGTTGCATTCTAGATTTTATTCTCAATTAAAAAATAGCCATGATTTTTGGCTTTAGTGTTAGTGGCGATAATATTCCTTTTAGTATCTTCACTCCAATAGTTTTTTCTTCGCCTTTTCGTACTCCTCTTTTGTTATAGCTCCTTTTTCTAACAATGCATTCAACCTTTCGAGTTCGTTTATTAATGAAGTTGAAGGTGTGGAGGGCGGCGTAGAAGGCATTTTCTCTGTTATTTTCTCAAGGGCAACCGCCATCCTCTGTTGCTGAACGACTCCTCTCCATTCGGTTAGCTTCGCAACCAAAGTCTGTCTAACGGAAGATGGATTCGGGGCGTCCCAGAAAGTGTTTTTCCTACCTCGAAGCAAAATAGGTGTGGTTGTTCCAGCTCCCACGCCTCCGCCTACTACGATGCCTGCTCCTGCGCCGGCTCCAGCTCCAACTCCAGCTCCAGCATGAGTGTATCCTACTTCTAAACCAGCGGTGCTAGTGAACATCAGGCTACCACAGTTAAAGGCCTTCGCCAATATGCCCTGGCTTACGTGTACGTCTCTAATTTGGTCTAGCGTTATCTCCCTCTCGTAGGTTCCGAAGACCCAAGACTTCTGTATGCGTATAGACTTGTCAGTGATGTAGAACGCGTAAGCTCGTTTGTTAAAGTAATAAGCAACAAAGTATAAACTCGAGGCTACAAACCAGATGCCTAACGCAATTAAGATGTATTGACGGTTAAGTGTCCAGATCAAATAGAACAGCGGGGTAAGCAGTAGCGTTAAAACAATAAAGACCAAAGTAGACTTCACTATGGTCTTCTTCATATGCGGTTTTCCAGACCAAATTACTTCCATTTTTCAGCATCTGCCTTTCATCAAAATGTGAATTATTGAACTTATATAAAGTTGCGTTATGCAGCGCTGTTCTTGTCACAACACCTGCTTAACGGCGTTTGCTATGTAGTTGATTTCTCTCCCTGCTACACCCGGATGAATTGGGAGCGAAAACACCTGCTGGGCGGCTTTCTCTGTTTCCGAGAGCCTGTGTTTTGCATATTGGCGGTAATAGGGCATCAAGTGAATTGGTATGGGATAGTAAACGGTGGCGCCAACGCCGTGCTCTCTCAACTCGTTCACGACCTTATCTCTCGTTTCGGCATTGACGTCGCGAAGTCTAACCGTATAAAGATACCAGCTGTGCATGTAGCCGTCAGGTTCGATTGGCAATATCAGCCGTTTCGTTTCGCTCATTTTTTGAGTTAGCAATTTGGCGTTTTTTCGCCTCTTCTCTAAGAAAGTTGGAAGTTTGCCCAGTTGCACGATTCCTATGGCTGCTTCGATTTCTGGCATGCGGTAGTTGCATCCCAACATTGAAGCCTTATACTCTTCCTTCTCACCATGCGACCGGATTAGGCGCAAGTTTTCAGCATATTCATCATTGTTGGTTGTGACCATGCCGCCCTCGCCAGTTGTCATGTTTTTGCTGGCATAGAAGCTCCAACAAGCCATGTCGGCGAAGTATCCAGGTGGCTTTCCCTTGTAAGTGGCACCGTGTGCCTGAGCCGCATCCTCAATTATTTTTAAGTTGTGTTTTTTTGCAATCTCCCTTATCTGGCCCATCTCTGCAGAAAGCCCATACAAATCAACTGGCATAATCGCCTTTGTCTTTTCAGTGATTGCCGCTTCAATTTTTTTGGGATCTATGTTATAAGTTTGGGGGTTTATGTCAACAAAAACCGGTCTTGATCCAGCGAGTACCGCTGCTTCCGCGCTTGCAATGAAAGTGAAGCTTGGCAGAATCACCTCATCGCCTGTCTTCATTCCAGCCGCCCAAAGGGCAATATGAAGTGCAGCTGATCCACTGTTGACTGCCACGGCGTGTTTGGTCTTTACAAACTTGGCGAATTTCTCCTCAAATTGTTTCACCTTTGGTCCACTGCCAAGGCGTCCAGTCAAAATGTGACTCTTCAAGACTTTAGTAACAGCCCTTACTTCCTCTTCACCGATTAAGGGCATGTTAACAGGAATCATTTTGCGCATGTTTGTCCACCGCGAATCCGTTGCGTTGTTAGAGGATAACATATTTAGGATTTATTAGAAATTCGATTCCTTCCTTCATCGAAATTCTATCTCTCTCTCAAAACCATCAAATATAGAATTTCTATCTCTCTCAAGGGTTCGAATCGCTTAGCGAATAAGTATGATTAAAATAAGAAAAGAATTTCTATCCCAAACCCAAACCCAAAAAAATACGATAGATTGGCAGTTTTGGGCTTTGCGGAAAAGTTATAGCTGAATCGAAAGTAACTAATCAGAATTGTAGAAACTGGAAAGGGGTGATAGGTAAGTTGAAAGAGTATGAATGTGTAGAAGTCAAACATCACAATGATGTCGGAAGGACAATTAAAGAATGGCAAAAGAATGGATGGCGTCTTCACACCTACCAAGCGGTCGGAAATGTAGCCGCGGTGACAGCTTTCGTCAATCATTACTTGCTGTTTGAGAAAGGCGAGTAGAAAGTCATCTATTCTTCTTTCTTCTCTTTCAGTATATTAATGATTAGTTGCTCGATTCTCTCTGCATTTATTTCAACCGATGTATTGTTAATCCTAAGTTTGTTGTCTTTTCTCTCTTTGAGTTTGTCATACAACCATTTTGACACAATTGAAACAGCAATTGGCAAAGCTACATGTTCTCCAATGAACAAAGCAATATTCACAATCTCTGGAAAACCTTCTGCTTTCCGAATCAGCGTCCATTCATAACGGACAGATATTCCTTCCGTAATAGATTTCTCTGTTTTATCAGAAATCCGAGTCACGTCAAACAATTTAGAATCAAGCCTATTATCGAAAGTCTCAATTTCTATGTTTAATTTCATGTTCTTCCCTAAGCATAATTAGTGCCTCTATCATCTTTAGACTTTACTATTCGTGTAATGTTTGGGTTTGGGGATAGAATCTCTATTTAGGGAAGGAAGGAAATTGAATTTCTAACCTCCTTCAAAATGTGGGCGCAAACGATTGGTGGTTCAGAAACGTTTAAACTCCTAGAGCATAGTGGGCTTAGTTTGAAGTGAGATCTTGATTCCTAAGAGAAATATTGCGTTGGTGGCGCATGATAATAAGAAGGATGATCTGGTGGAGTGGGCTGTTTTCAACAAGGGGACTTTGGCTCTTCACAACTTGTATGCGACTGGGGACACTGGGAAGAGGGTAATGGAGAAGACTAATCTACGGATTACTCTGCTTAAGGGCGGGTCTTATGGCGGCGACATGGAGCTTGGCGCTTTGATTGCTAATGAGAAATTGGACTATTTGATTTTCTTCTGGGATCCTTTGCAGTCTCTTCCTCACGACGTCGATGTTAAGGCGCTTCTTAGAATAGCTGTCCTATATAATGTGCCCACTGCCTGTAACAGGGCCACGGCGGATCTGATAATTTCCAGCCCATTGTTTCACAGTGCAGAATATGAGCCAGCAAAAGAACGAGCCAAAAAGTGATTGTTAAGAGAAGTTGTGGACGGTTTCCTACATACTGTGGCGGAATCATGCCCACAACAGCAACTCAATGCTCCAACTGCCAAGCACCAAAAAAGCAGTAGTTAGTGTCATGATTCTGTACGCAACCGAGGGCATCTCTTTTTTTACACTAAGGATTTAAGTAAGAACCTACCATAAGTAAGCAGTCATAGGTGCATTTTCGATGAAATCACATTACAAAATGCTCAAGGTGATAGAATGACTATTGAATTTCTCTATGGAAGAAGAGAATCTCTTGTCGGGAAATCTGAAGCATACAAAAGAAGTGTTAGAAAGTACTTGGAATCGTTTGGATTTTCTCAGACAACAGATTCTATAGTGGAGGGAACGTTTGAGGATATGGTCTTCTTCAATCCCACAATTGCTTCTCAAAAGAAATTTATAATCGAAGCCAAGGCAGAGAATTTGTCGCTGAAGTCAAGAAAATTGGCTAGAGAGCTTGTGAAATATTTTAGATTGTGGCAAGCTAAAGAGCCACAAGACAGGTTTAGATTTCTGTTATTTGCTCAAGCAGTGAAAAAACCCACTGAATGGGAGTTCCTGTTCTCTCAAACCAACAACATTTCTGCAGTGAGCAAATGGTGCGATTGGTACAACTCTAGTTGTCTAGAGACAGGCGAGCAACCACTCGTCACCCAAGATATAAATGATGTCGCTAAATTTTTCGCGGAGAGCGAAGTCAAAGTTGGAAACAACGTTCAACTTGAAACCGCGGCTTTGGAAAAGGAAGCTAAGTCAGCGTCTTCTATATCAAGAACGGCTGAGAGTCTGCTAAACATCATCAACAAGAGAAGGATTCCCATAATGAGCAAAAGCACTCTTATTATGAACATATTGCCCATCAAAGCCCCAGAGTACTATTATACATGCAACTCCACTGCTTCAAACAAGACTGAGATATATGAAGGACTGAAGGACCAGTTGATTCCGCCATTTATCTGGCGAAGGGATGGAAACATTATGTCTTTTGCTAAGTTTGACCACCATAATCCTCTTTCCAAGTACGTAAAGGGTCCAGTGACCTCGCTCAAAACAAAGGAATTGCAGATTCAAAATCCCTCTCTTTGTTCTGAGCTTGTAAACATACACTTGAGAAGAATCATATGGAATAGAGGAGTCTATCGAGATGAAGATATCTTTTACTTTCCAATGCTTGACAAATCCAAAGAAAAAAGGATGGAATCCGACCAGCATGGCAAGAAAAGATGGGTCGTAAAGAAGCTAGTCTTTACTAAAGATACGGAATTCGCTAAAAGAGGAGAGACTAACTTCTTTTTTCATCGAGCAGTAGAATTGGGAACACCAACGTACTGGGGTTGTTCATACGTTGAACTCACTCCAAGAAAATACTACACTTTTGACGGAGAAACCCCGATCGAAGGAGATACTCGGGCTCGGATAGATGCAAAGTTCAGAAACCCATATTATGACAGAAGCAAAAGCAGAATCGGACTGATGAGATTTTGGAAGTTCATCTTGTTTGAGTCTAAAAATTATCTCAAATCGCCTGAAGAATGGTTTGATGGGTTCAAATTTGGAGATTTTATCAGTGAACAGGTAAATTGAAGTCCGAAAGTAATAGGCAGGGCACAGACAAGGTTGTGGGATTTCAGCTGAGATGGTTATTATGCGGGTTTTCAGGATAGATGAACCTGAGCTTTTCTTCGGTGGAAATAGAAAATGCCTTGATCCGCAAGTGGGGCTTCTAAACTTTGGTCCGCACGGAGGCACTAGTACCGATACACCGCAATTTTCAATTAGGGCAGGTATGATAGGAACCGACCAGAGCATTGATACGGCTAAAGTATGGTTGGAGAGACTCAAGTATAGAGTACACGCTGAAGAACGCCTTGACATGGAATATAAAGGTGTAGACTTCCCTGGCATGAGTCTGAACAGTCCATTGAGATTTGAAATTTTTGTTGACGATGATTGCATAATAAAGATTGATCGGAAATTTGTTGAGCGTTTGAGAGGTGTGAATCCAAGACAAGAAAGAATTCTTCTAGCTGTCAAAGAATACTGCAAAAAATTTGATGACTTGCTAGAAGCACATCCTCATCCCAGACCGCAAATTGTTTTATTACCAATTGATAATTCTTTAATGAGTCTTTGCAAAGAACCGTATCGCAAAACTGACAAAATAGTTTACCAACGCAGAGTCTTCGGAGACATTGAAGACAAAGACGCAGCTGATATTGAACTCTTCGATTTTCACAATTATCTTAAAGCGCAAGCAGCATTAAGAGGTCTTGTAACTCAGATGATAACTCCTAAAACCTTGGTTTTTGCAGAGGAGAGACAGACTCCTGCACTAATCGGCTGGAATATTGCAGTGGCAATTTATTACAAGGCCACCAGCATTCCTTGGAAGCTTGCACAGATTGATGAAGATACCTGCTACATTGGAGTGTCTTTCTATAATGAAATTAGAACATCAGGCAAGTCGATGAGAGCGAGCATTGCCCAAGTCTATATGAGAACAGGAGAAAGCCAAGTCATAAGAGGTAAACCTTTCGAGTGGGATCAAGAAAAAAGAGGCATAAGTATACGCTTGAATTCTTCGCAGATGGCTGAGATTATTCAAGATTCTATTGATCTGTTCTTGAGGCAGAGAGAGAAACTACCCAGAAGACTGGTGGTACATAAGTCTACCAGATTTTCTGATGAAGAAATGGAAGGATGCATCCAAGCTTCCAAAGACATAGATGAATTGGATATTATTCATATTAGAGAATGGACGGGGTTCAGGGCTTATCACAAAAATTATGATTATCCAGCTGTGCGTGGGACCGTAATTACCGATTCAAATGAAGCGATTCTGTTTACTACAGGATACATTCCAGCTCTTGGAACATATCCAGGACCATCATCCCCAAGGCCGATTCATCTGATTTGTCAAAAACTAGACACATCCGTCGAGTCTGTGTGCCGTGACATACTGGGCTTAACAAAGCTTGACTGGAATTCTTCAACATTTTGTATGAGGATGCCTGTGACTATTGGAGTTTCAAGGAAAGTAGGGTCAGTCATGGCAGAAATGGTTTCAGCGGGTGGAAGTCCACCTACAAGCTATAAGTTCTATATGTAGAACTCGCCGGGTCAACGAGTAGACGGCGGCCTCTTCTGTACATATTGATATCTCCTTGGTCTCCCTTCTCTGTTTAGTACCCCGTCTTTTACTAAGTCCATTAGTGCGTGTGCCACCGCTGTGCGGTCATAATGGAAACCGCGTCTTGCCATCTCACTATGCACTGCTCCTAGTCCCCGACTTGTTGAGAACCAGCCTTCTTCCCATAGGCGTTGTATGATTACTTTGCATGTTTCTGCTCTGGGCGCTGCTGCTTCTTGTCCTGTTATGAGTGGTGTTTCTTTGAGTTTTTCTGTTACTGTTGCCAAGAATTTGCCTACTGCCTCGTTGGCTTGGTCTACGGTGCCCTCTATTTCGAATTCTACGTTGCCCACTTTCATTTTGACTCGTATCGGTTTCTGTTGCTCTCCTGAGGCTTCTGTCATTCCGATTCCTTATTGTTTATTGTATTGCGCAACATGTTCATGCGCAACACTTAAATACTCACCAACATGCCATATAATGCCTATTGGTGAATTCAATTGATTCAACAAACACAATATACACCAACAACCAGCAAATATAACTTTCCACAAGGCAGCACCCTAGAAGACTCCGCCCTACCCCAACGCTTCATAGAACTCAGCCTACGCAGCATAAAAAACATACAAAACAATGACGCCACACTCTACCAACCGTACCAAATCACAACAGACGAATCAGCAATAGCCAACCCATCAGAAGATGTGACACCAACCTTTCTAGGACAGGCAACACTACACTTAAACACCATACCACTCAAACCGCTTCCAACCGAAATCCCAATCGTCGCAGTTGACGTGTCAAGCATAAAAATAGGCGAAACCATCACAGGCATGCTCATAGCCATAAGAGGCGCCATAATCTGGAAACAACAACCAAGCCAATACCGATACCTACGCATTGGACCATTTCCGTTTCACATAACCGAAGAAAACAAAACCGAAATCTATCAGCTCTTCCGTCAATACAGCTTCGACACACCAGAAAACAGCCTCAACGCAAGCGCACCTAGCCTCATCCACATGCAAACCCGCATGACAACCCTGCTCGAACGCTGGCTGCAAATGATCATCGCCTCTCAAAGCCAAAACAGCCTCATACTCTGGGACGGCTCCCTCACAGCTGGAACAAGCGATTCACCAATCCACATTGTGGCACAATTGTTAGAAACGGCTCGCAACCGCCTCAACACGGTTCTAGCCTTCTCCAAAGTAACCCGCCTGCGCCTGAGCGGACACCGCCTAACCGACCTAATCGAAGGATGTAAGCCCCCTTGCCTACTCGAAATGGACGGCTACCCCATTGCGCCAGCAGGCAACATACGCTTCTTAGGCAACATCTACATCGCCAAACTAAGCGAAGGCAACTGCAGCTTCCGCCTCGACGTAGACCGCAAGCTGCAACGCGAACAAGCAACAGAAGCCCTACAACGCCTGATCGCCAACGACCTTGTTTCAGAGAGTTATCCAGAAACCCTAAGACTGGCGCACATTTATTCAACGTTCACAGCCAACGAAGTCATAGCCATACAACGCTTCTTAGCGCAGAGACACGGATTAAAAACCATAACCAAACTCAACATTCGACGCCTATTGTTTGGGCCGTTCGGCAAAGGACCAGAAGGCTGAGCAACCATGCGACTCTACAGAAAAGAAGGCAACACTGTACACATCCTCAGCTTCCCAACGGAAAACGTTGAAAAAGGCGACTACCTACTCATCGAAGACCCAAAACAAAACAAAGCCCTCATAGCCCAAGTAATCGACGTTCAATTCGCCAATATCCCAGGCATATTAGAAGAATTACTACGCGATTCCACAAACAGCAGCGAAAACGGACACTTAAACGGCCAAGACTTCGATCCGCTAGAAGTTGCAAGCCACATAACATACATTCAAGACTCACGCCTACTCGTCTGCAAAATTCGCGCCAGCCTCGAAAACGGAAAACTAAGCGTCAACAGCGCCTGGCTGCCATCTCGAAGCCAATCAATAATAAAACGATTGCCCACAACAGCCCTGCTCAACCTCATCAAAATCAACCACACACTGCCAATCAACCTAGGCGAGGCTAAGGAGAACAGCCTCATCAACATAGACGCCACAACACTGGATGGAAAATTAAACATTGTCACAGGAAAGAAAGAAACAGGCAAGTCTCACCTATCCAAATTGTTGGCGCTCAGCCTCGTGAACTATGGGGCACCAATAGTTGTTCTCGACCTCAACGGCGAATACGCACACCTCGGCTTCACATCAGACGGCAAAAAGAACGAATACAACAATAAAGTTCACGTGTTGACACCCTCAGAAAACTTCAAAGTAGCCCTAGCCCAAATGAAACTCCGCGTCATTTTGAACATTCTCATCCACGCCTTAAACCTGCCCGGCACATCAGCCCGAGAGTTCCGAAGAATATGGCAGTTTCTCGACGAACGCGCCTCTTTAACACTGCACCAGCTCGGCGAAACCATAAGAAATTGGCGCTGCAACCAACACGTGCGCGATGCCCTGTTCAGTCGCTACTATGCCCTGCTAAACTCGGGATTCTTCACCGACAATCCTTCAGAAGCAATGAGCCTAGAGGATTGCTTCCAAAAAATTCGAAGCGGCGGAGCCCTGGTTATCAACTTACGCGACACGTCGCTGGTGGACCGTCAAATCGTGGTTGAATACACACTCGGCAAACTGGTTGAATTGTTGACTCAGCACAAACTGCGGGCGGTTTTCCTCTTCGCCGAGGAAGCGCACCTATATCTGCGCGAAACCTACTGGGACGACATCGTCACCCGCATGCGACACTTCGGCGTTTTCACAACCTTCGTAACGAATCAACCCGACACCATAAGGGAGAACATTTACCGCCAGGCGGACAACATTTTTCTCTTCAACTTCACCAACGAGCACGATTTGGAAACTGTCAGTCGAGCAGCCAAGGTGGACGCCGAAACCGTGAAGTCTGTTGCCCGAGACCTACCAGCGCACCACTGCCTCTTGCTCGGCACGGCGGTGAAAGACTTTCCCATAGTGGTTAGGGTTAAGGCTCTCAACGTTCAGACCATGGGGCAAACTCGACTGTTTTTCACACAGAAGAACTGAGCCTCTTCAATTCTTCTTCATGTTTCTCAAAGAACACTCTGAAAGAATCTGTTAAATCATATTTTTTAACATCTTCCAATGAAACCCAAAGAGCCTCTGCAGCATCTTCATCTGCCTTTAAGACTCCACCTTTTGATCTGGCTAAAAATTCAAGCAACGTGAAATGATATTTTGTTCGACCTTTCTCGTCGGTTATGATGCTGTCAAAAACGTCTAGGGGCCTATCATCTATGATTTCGATGTCTAAGCCGCTCTCCTCCTTTGCCTCCCTGAGTGTGGCATCTCGCACTTTCTCACCGAGATGAACCGAACCGCCTGGAATGCTCCACCTGCCCCTTCCAGGCTCAGCCCTTCTCTTCACTAAGAGAAGTTTTCCATTTTGGAGGATAACGGCGCCGACCCCAACGATTGGACGCATAGGATACTCTCGCTTCAAATTTAAGACCTCAACTCCAATACTCTCATGCATCTCTTATACTTAAAAGCAACAGTGTCTACTAAAATTGAGAAAGAGAAAAAGAGCAGTCTCTGCACCTTAAAGGAGAGCTGTCTGGTTGAAACCCTTCAGTTTCGTTCACGTGGCCGATTTGCACCTAGGCTATGCTCAATACAATTTAGACGTACGCCGCGAAGACTTTGACCGAACCTTCAGAGAAGTCGTAGACAAAACCATAGAGTTAAAGCCTGATTTCATGATCATAGCCGGCGACCTGTTCAATCAGGCCAGACCATCTAACGTTACGTTGGAAACAGCCATCACCAATTTTAGGCGTTTGAGAGACGCTGACATACCCGTTCTCGCCGTGGACGGCGGACACGACTCGGCACCCAATGTGGTCACAGGCACCATTCTCAATCCCTTGGACAGCGCAGGCTTGATTAATTATCTGCCCCGTCACGAAGGCGCCTGTTGGAAAAACGAAAGCTGCTATGTTTACGGTGTTCCAAATTTTCGAACCAAGCGAAAAACCGAGGAACAACTGCCCATCTTTCTTGAACAGAACAAGCCAGCGCCTGACCCTTCCCTGTTTAATATCTTCCTGTTTCACATGGCCTTGGATCTGCCCTACATTGACAAGCCGCCTCAGATGGAGGCTGAAGCATCGCCAGAACTCATACCCGACGGCTTCAACTATTTTGCAGGTGGGCACGTCCACAAGCCTTCAAAGAGCCAGTTTAAAGGCGGATTACTCGTTTACAGTGGCTGCACCGAAACCGTGAACTACGATGACGCTCAGATTGAGAAGGGCTTCTATCACGTGGAGGTAAACGAAAAGGGCCAGCCGACGCTCAATCGGGTCAAATTGGAAACCCCACGCCGTTTCGTCGTTCTTGAACCCGACTATACGGGTATGCTTCCAGCAAAAATCACTGAATCCGCGGCGCAACTTGTTCGAGAACGCTATGAAGAAGGCGCCATAATAGTTATTGTGTTGAAGGGTGTGTTGCCAGCCGAAGCCAACAGGGCGGAGGTAGATCTCGCCCAGATAAGGGAAGCATCCCAAAAGGCGTTGCTGGTCTATCCCATCCTGCGTTTGAGAGAAACAGAGGTTCCAGAAGAGGTGATACGTTCAATATTCGAGGGCGGCTTAAAAGACCTGAAAACCAAGGCCTTCGAATACTTTGTCCAAATCTTCGCCGAACGCTACAGTCGAGATCAAGCTGAAAAGATAGCGCGGTTGGCGGTTAACATTCTTGAACCGTTGACCCGAAAAGACGAGGATAAAGTGAAAAGAGAAATGGAGGCTTTCATGGGTGAGAGTTGAAACCATAGAGTTGGAAAACATTCGCTCTCACACAAAAACAAAGATTCAGTTTGCACGCGGATTCAACTGTCTCGTAGGCGGCGTCGGCTGCGGCAAATCCAGCGTACTATACGCAATTGACTTTGTACTCTTCGGCGACCCCATTGGCAGAAGCTATGAATACCTCCTGCGCGAAGGAGCCGACTTAGGCAAGGTCACGTTGCAGTTTGCCCATGCTGGAAAAAACTACACTATCACACGCGGTTTGCGAAAGAGAGGAAAGGGCATAAGCCAAGATTGGGAACAACTCAAACTATATGAAAATGACAAAATCATTGCTCAAGTCAAGAGTGAAGCCGTGGCTGAACAATTTAAGGCAATAACTGGTCTGGACAAGGAATTGTTCCGAGAAATTGTTTGGGTGCGCCAAGAGCAACTGAAAGAACTATTGAACATGACTCCACGGGAACGTCAAAAAAGACTCGACGAACTGTTTGGATTATCAGACTACGAAGTGGCTTGGACCAACCTAGCTGGCGTTCAGAAAGAGTATGAGGGCGAAAAGAAAGCCTACGAACGTGACCCAGACATCGTTATTATGGACAAGCTTCACAATGAATATGATAAATCTGTGCAAGAGTATGCATCCGTTGAAAGCCAAATTGACGAATTAAGGCAAAGTTTGACTCAAGCCGAAAACGCGTTCAACGAGGCAACAACGCGTCTTCAAAGCCTGGAAGAGTTGAGAAAACAAACCGAAGAACTGGGGCGAAAAGAGGCTCAGTTAAAAACTAACATAGAAAACGTTGAAGACACCAACGCAAGACTCGCCGACGAAATCGCACGAAAAAACACATTGATTGATTCAATGACTGAAAAATTGCAGTCACTAGAGAATGAGGCAAAATCCCATCAAGAAAAACTCAAACAAGCCGGATTGAAACCAGAGCAGACACCAGACGAGCTGAGAAGGCACGCTCAGATTTTGGAAGAACAACTGAGAAGCATCGGAGGCGAACAAGAGACTGTGAAAAAAGAGATCCGAGAAGCCCAAAAGAAACTTTCAAGTCTAGCCGAGGAGAACAAATGTCCCCTGTGCTTACAAGACCTCTCAGAAGCATACAAGTCAGATCTGCTTGACAGATTGAAGAATGCAACCGCTGAGGGAGACCAAAAAATAACCGAACTTCAGAAAAATTTTGACGAACTCCAACAGTTACAAAACCTAGTCAGCAATATTGCCCTAAGCCTGCAGACACTCGCGCCAAAGATTGAGGATCTTAACGGACGAGTTGCAGAAGAACGCCAAGAACTAGAAACGTTGGCGAAGGAGTTTGAAGAAAAACAAAAACTTGAAAAAACGCTCCGAGAGCAGTTGAACGTTGTTAGAATCGAAATAGTAAGGTTTGACCTAGCACAGTTGGAATCGACACGAAAATTGCGTGAACAGACGCTTGAAAACTATCACGCTGCAAAGAACAATTTGGAAAACGCAGAGAAAGACAAGAAAAATTTGGCGTCAAGGCTTGAAGAGTTGAAACAACGTTTAGATAATGCTCAGCAGAAAATGGACCGCATGAAAAGGATTGAGTCCCTGCTTGAAATAGTAACTGGAGTTCGAGATGCCTACAGAAGCATTCAACCTCGGATGAGAAGTGAATTTGTATCCTATCTGCAGAGGATGGTTCAGCAATTTCTCGACGACCTCGTTGGAGGCGTGGGTCCAACACTCATTGTGCAGATTGATGAAACATATTCTCCCATAGTGCGCAGCGAAGAAGGATTTGAGAGAGAAGTCACTAACCTTTCGGGTGGAGAGCGCACACTTTTAGCCTTTGCATATCGTTTAGGTTTGGGTCAACTCATAATGCAGTCACGGGCTGGGCACGGACTCTACACGCTTCTTTTAGACGAGCCAACCGAAAGCTTGGGTCGAGAAGACGGTTCAATCGATCGGTTAGCTGAGGCTATTTCACGTTTGAAAGCCATCGAACAGATCATCGCGGTTACCCACAGCGAAGCCTTTGCCGAAAAGGCGGAACACGTGATAAGAGTTGAAAAGGAAGCAGGCGCCAGCAGAGTCTCAGCGGAAAAATAGCCAAAATAGAGCGCCGACCGCCCAAAAGATTTATCACTCTGCCGTTCCTATTTGAACCAACGTTTCATTCAAAGCGTGAACAAGAACATGCATCGTGAAAAAATTGTGACTTCCCTCACTTCAGCCATGGATCACTTGAAAGATTCACTGCAGACGCTTACCAAAAACTATAATGAAAAGGCTTTCGCCAACTCTGTTTGGGTGGCTGCAGCCGAAATCGAATATGTCCTTTTCCTATTCTCCATCATACACCAAGAGGAATCAAGCAGTTCATCTTGGAAGCATGAATCAACTTCTAAACAGGTAGTTGAGCTTCAACCAGCCTTCGTTTCGGCGCAAGACCTGTTGAAAAGAGCTAAAGACAGCATGGAAGCAGGCGATTCAGTTAAGGCTTATGAGGAAACTCGGATGGCGAGAAACCTGCTCTTGAGGGTTGAGGAGTTATTGGAGAAGAAGCGAAAGAGCGGCGGCGCCAAAACAACAGGCGCTGTTACTCAGTCTCCGTGAGCTTGCGTTCTTTTATTATCAAAATGTTCTCTTTCCCTGAGATGACGCGAAACTCGTCTTTGAGTTCCTTTTTGTGCAGAAATTTTCGGAGGAGAACCCTTAGATAGTTTTTAGATGGGATTTTTCCTTTCTCTCTGGATGTGAGGGTTATTTCTCTGTCGCCAACATTGATTTTGGCTTTCACCTTTTCACCGAGGAAATCTGCGAGTTCTTTAACCTCTGCACCGTGCTTGTCGCGGAGTTCAGACGTGTCGATTACCATGGACAACGGTTGTGTGTCTCCTCCAAATTTATCGACGGACGATGATCACTCTAACTTGGTCGCATGTGTCCTCGCATCTGTCGGCAACCATTTCAATAGCTTCATAGAGCTCGTTCATTAAGATGGCGGTTCCAATCCTCAACTTTTCCTCTTTAGCTAGCAAGCGTCTGGAGTTTTCAAACAGGTCGTCAACTTTCTCTTCCAATCTTTCAACTTCGTCTGCCGCATGCAGTGCTTCTTCAGGTTTTTCCGCCATGCGATCGATGCATTTTCGTAGCGCTGTGGCACACTCTTTGGAGCCTTCCATCATCTTGATCACTGCTTGCTTGAGGTTTTCTGGCACGTCTTCCATTGGAGTGGCACTCAGAATGCGAGTGGCTTCTCGGCTCCAGTCGGCGACCATGTCAATGCGCTTAATTAGGTGCATGAGGTCTTCTCTATCTGGGGGCGGCAACTCTCCACCGGCTAGTTCGGTCATGATTGCTCTTCGAAGTCTATCGGCTTCTTTCTCAGCGATTGTCACGCGTTCTATGGCTTCCTTTGTTTCTTTCTCTTTACGCTGAACCGCAGCGTTAATCGCCTTTTCTAGGTCTTCAACTGCGCTCATGGTTGTTGCCAAATGTCGTTGCATCATGGACATTGCTTTTGTTTCTCTTCTTTTCTCAAACCATTTTATGAGTTCACTCAACGGATAATTCCTCCCTCAACCCTTGACTTGGATACGTGAAAACGTAACTCTTCTCACTTGGAAAACTAACTGTAACTACATCGCCAGTGTTAAGCCATTCCTCTGTCAAAGAGGGACGCACAACCGTTATCACGTCTTCATTCTCCAATCTGATTTCATACCTTATATTTGTGCCTTCGTATCGCAATCTCTCAACGACACCAAACATTGAATTGGGCTTCTTTTTGTGCCCCTTCTCCATCGTAAATGTTTCCGGTCTAACCGCTAAAGCAACTCGTTCACCCTCAATCTTAGACTTATCAGAACCGTACACGACCAGCCCACCTCTCAACTCAACGGCTACTCCCTTCTCATCGACCTTGACAACGTGGCCTTCAAGAAAGTTGTTTTCACCAATGAAATTGGCAACAAAAATGTGTTGAGGATTCGTGTACAGTTCCTGCGGAGTTCCAACCTGGAGAATTCGCCCCTTTTTCATCACTGCTATGCGGTCTGAAATGGCCATGGCTTCACCTTGATCATGCGTAACGTGAATGGCTGTTAAGCCTAAGTCCTTCACCAACCTACGCAATTCGTATCGCAACTCAAAACGAATTTTAGCGTCTAAAGCGCCCAACGGCTCGTCTAACAACAACAATTTGGCTCCAGCTGCAAGAGCCCTCGATAAGGCAACTCTCTGCATCATGCCGCCGCTCAGTTCGTGTGGAAGAGCGTCTTGCCGTTCATAGAGTCTCACCATCTCTAACATTTCACGACCGATTCTCTCGCTACTGGCCTCCTCCCAAGCCTTTACTCGAGGCCCATAAGTCACGTTGTCCCAAACGTTCATGTGGGGAAAAAGCGCATAAGTTTGAAAAACAAATCCCAAGCCTCTGTCTTCCGGCGGGAACTTGTTGACCAGCTTGTTTTCGATGTAAACTTCTCCTCCATCGGGTTCAACCAAGCCAGCAATTATACGCAAAAGAGTCGTTTTGCCACATCCGCTGGGACCGAGGAGAGAAAAATATTCCTTATCATAAATTTGGAGGCTAACATTGTCCACCGCCACAATTTTTTTCCCGAATCTCTTTGAAACATTGACCAGTCTAACCTCAGGCAGTGCACGCAGCCTCCGTTTGTTCAGGCAATTTATGGAAATGCGTAGTTACTCGTATATTAAGCATGTTAATATCGTCCCCTAACCACAAGTCTCAAAACCAAAAGGATGATGAATGAAAACAACACGAGCACGCCAGCGCCTAAGGCAATATCCATAGAAGAAGCTGGTGCTGTACCCCTAACCCAGTCAACAAGCAACAATGGAACAGTCTTTAATCTTGTTGCGACAGCCGAGGTTGCGCCTGTTTCGTCAACGCTCCTTGCGAACATCATTATGGTTCCAGCGAACAAGGAATATTTTGTCAAAGGCAGGATAATTGTTCTGAACACCGTGAACGGCCTAGCCCCAAGAGTTCTCGACGCTTCTTCAAGGTCCATGGTCACCCTTTCTATCGCTCCAACCATTGAACGAACAAAATAGGGATACGTAATGGACAAGTGGGCAAAAATTATCAAGGCGACTTCTGGAATGAAAGCAAAGTTTGCCCAGAAAATGCTCATAGAAGCACCTAACGCAATAGATGGAACAATCATGGGAATATTAGATAACACGTCTAAAGTTGTTGACACACCTGCCCCCCATCGCTTTCTCACTATCAGAACTGCCATGGGTAAACTGGCCAAGGCGTTTAATACCGTCACGGTTGCTGCCACAAAATATGACAAAAGAAGGCTTTGCCAATATCCTTGCCAAACTCCGATGCCTGCAATTGCTTGATTTAGCGTACCATTTGTGATAGCGCTAACAACTGGAAGGGCAATGAACAGGGAAGGCACCAGAACAATAACAAAAAACACCACGTTTGTTAAAGAGTCTCTAAACACTCTGACCTTAAAGTCGCTCAGTCTTCTTTCAGCATACGGCCAAACTCTCTTCACCGGCATCTTCAACTTCGGCCCGAGTAGTCTGATTCCCAAATAAATCAAACTGGCGGTCAATATCAAAGTGAAACTTACAAAAACCATGGGGCCTTCTTGACGGAGCGCTCTAGTGTTATAGATGAAAACGGAGCCGTTCTCAAAAGTGCCCGCAACAAATAAGGTGGCACCAGTTTCTGAAAGCGACCTGGCAAAAGCCAGAGTGAAAGCCGCTATTAAACTCGATTTCAAGATGGGTAACGTCACGGTTCTGTCGGCTGTGAGCGGAGCAGCGCCAAGAGTTCGTGCCGCTTCTTCATAAACCATCCTGTAGTCGAGAAGCGCACCAACCATGACTCTAACTACAGCCGGGTAAGAAAAGGCAAAGTGAAGCAGAACAATCAAAAGCCACCCAGGTGAAACAAAGGGATTGCCACCAAAAAGTTGTGAGATGCCCTCAGGTTTACTCCAAAACAGCAACAGTGAATAGCCTAACGTTACGGTGGGTATGATAAAGGGTATGTCAGCCAGCGTGTCAATAATGTTAAGCCATTTGGACTTCCCCCTTGCAACGAACCAAGCCATGGGCAAACCCGCAATCAAGTCAAGAAAGGCCACCAGAAGAGCAATTACAAACGAAGCAAATATTGCCGATGAGGCTCGGGACGCTAGGCCATTCTGAAAAATTTCGCCTATGGTGTTCCATTTAAGAAAAATGCCTAAAATGGGCGGAATTAGAATTATCCCAAAAAAGAAAATTATCGAGCTAGAATAAATCAAGTGCCGGACGAGGGGTTTAGCAGATACTTTGTCAAGATACCTTAGCGCGCTAGAATCTGGCAACTCAGTTTTCCCAATTTCCATTTTGAATACGACATGAAAACTATAGTGGAACGGAACTGTCTAAAGTAATTTTCTAGCTAAGTCCTTCTGTCAACCATTTCTAAGGCATCTGGCCCCGTGCCAATCAACGCCACTGGGATTTTGATTTCTTTCTCCACTTTTTCAATGAAATCTTTGGCGCCTTGCGAAAGTCTATCGTATGATTTGACGCCTTTGCACTCTGGAAATAGCACATCGATTTTGGTGATTGCAGCCATTGTAGCGCTGTTGAGCATAACGGCTCTCTTAGCCAGTTCAAAACTGAACGGTGCTGCTCGTCGTCGTCGACCAGTCACAGTTGCTATTTCTGCCCATCCTCTCCTTTCAGCTTCCTCCCATGAGATTTCGTTTGGTAGTGGCCCCGCGCCCACACGTGTTGTGAAAGCCTTGAAAACGATTATAACGTCGTCGACTTTCTTTGGGCCCACGCCCACATCCGAACAGGCAGCTGAAGCGGTTACATCCTTTGAGGTGCAGTAAGGGTAGGTTCCGTGATAAAGGGAGAGATAGGTTCCTTGAGTTCCCTCTATCAAAACGTTTTTCCCACGGTCAATTGCTTCATTGACCTCTAAAGGGGCATCTGCCAAATACTTCTTCAAACTGGGCAGGTCTTTGGCCAGTTTAACTTTTCTCAACGCTCGTTCAGCATTGCACGGTCCCGTTCCGGTGCCTGTTGTCCTTATCTCCGTGGCTAAGTATCCAGCCTTATCAGTTTCGATGTGTCTCGCCTCAATTATGGCACATTGGTGATCAATGCCAACTCTGTCCTCAGACTTTGTATCCTGTGCTTCACGAATCAGAATATCTGGATTAACTAAGACGCCTGGTCCAATCAATAGGCGACATTTTTCATAAACAAAGGCGCTGGGTAACATACTCAAACGATACGTATGGCCTCCGTGAATCACCGTGTGTCCAGCGTTTGGTCCAACACCCGCTCGAACAGCCACATCCAACTTGTCCTTTAAAGCCAGATACGAAATGACTTTGCCCTTTCCCGTGTCTCCAAAAAAGCCGCAAACCACAACTGAGCAAGGCATGATTGTTACATCTCCTAATGACGCATTTTTGTTCAAATCATTAGTCATAATAAAGTTTTTTGCGTTGTATTTATCAAAAAATAGATTTACATTGTCAGTTCGCCCGTCGAGAGTTCCAATCACCGCTTTTGGCTCTGTTGACTCTCGTGTTCATCATCCAATTATGATTGATCGCTGTTGTGGCTTAAGACGTTTTTGCTCTGAACTCGATGCGTTCAACACCCTTGCCCTTCGACATCCTCCCCAGAACCTCTGCGGCGCCTATCTCACCCGTGCTTTTCACATGGGTTCCACCGCAGGCACAGGCGTGCCAGTTTTCAACTTCCACTATGCGCACGTTTTGAACATGAGACGGCAAAATCTTCAAGCTCTCGTGGAAGCGTTCAACATGCTTTTCCGCCTCTGCTCGAGGCATTGTTTTGATTTCAACTCGCCTGTTTTCTTTTATCGCCATGTTTGCCACTTTTTCGATTTCTGGCAACAAGGATCCCAAAGAGCCTTCACAGTTGAAGTCTAATCGAGCTTTGTCAACGTCGAGTCCCGAACCCACTACTTCGAGCGGTAGACCCGTTGCTTCACGAACGGCTTCCGCCATCAAGTGAGCCAAGGTATGATTGCGCATCAACCTGTATCGGCGGTCCCAATCTATGAAACCCTTAACGATGCCTTCTTTATCGATTTTCCCTGCGATTTGGTTGGTAATGTGAAGCACTGTTTCTTTTTCCATGTGAACGTCTATGATTTTTGCTTCTCCGTTGCTTCCTTTTATGACGCCTATGTCCGCGGGTTGTCCACCGCCAGCAGGATAAAAGGCGGTCTTATCTAAGACCAGTCCGACTTGTTCGTTTAGTCTTTTAACCGCCATTACTTTTGCGTCAAATTCTTTTAGATATGGATCCTCGTAGTATAGTAGCCTCGTTGATTGAGCTTCCTCAGATTTGAACATGGGCTTTCTCCCTTCATGCGAAGTCAATTATATTTAATCGTTGTTTTAAGTTTTCTCACGCTTAAAAGTAACTAAAACCTAGCAAATGTAATATTTCTTGAAGATGAAATAACCATCGAAGCGACCGTTCGAACAATATTGATGAAGCGAGGAAAAACAAACTTGGACGTTTTTGAAGCTATAAAGAGCCGTAGAAGCGTCAGAGCCTTCACCGATGAGCCCGTTTCCAGGGAAGAAGTTATGAAATTAATAGACGCCGCAAGATGGGCGCCCTCAGCAGGCAACATACAACCATGGGAATTCATTGTAGTGCGCGAGCCAAAGGTAAAGCAAGGTTTAGCGCAGGCTGCATTGAATCAAACGTTCATAGAAGAGGCACCAGTCGTCATTGTTGTGTGTGCCAATCAACAGCGTTCTGGTCGTGGATACGGAAGCCGAGGCGTCAACCTCTATTGCTTACAAGATACAGCGGCGGCAACACAAAACATGCTGTTGACTGCTTGCGCCCTCGGACTCGCCACCTGCTGGATAGGCGCGTTTCAGGAAGAGGAAGCCAGGAAAGTGTTGAACATACCAAACGGTTTGCGCCCAGTCGCAATTGTTCCCGTTGGGCATCCAGCTGAGAGACCCGTGGCGCCTTCGAGGAGATCCTTAAGTGAAATTGTTCATCATGAAACTTTTGGGCGAAAGTAGCGAATAGGATATTAGTCATAAGATCATTTATTTGCGAGTTAAGTCCTGAATCCGTCAAAGTTCGAGGAGGCTGATACTGCCAGATTGACTGAGCGCATGCGAAAACTTAGTAGGCTGGCTGTTGCCATTGGCGGTTTTCTCATCATGATGGGAATGATTTTCATGGGCGCCATCGCCCTGACTTTGCTAAACGTTATCGATGTCAGCGCTTTCACAAACGAGACATATCTGCTGATGTTCATGCTGGCTCTGCTCTCAGTCGGCGTGTTGGACGTTATAGCTGGAATCATACTCTCACGGGGCTGAGCCAAATTGGGTATCAGAAGAAAGGTTTCAATTGCTGTGGGTTTGGCGCAAAGCATGATCGGCGCCTTTGCAACAGCCTTTGCCTACATCTTGTATCACAATTCCTTCGGAATACAGGCAGTGTTAAACGTGCCTCAAAAAGACGTGCTCTTATACATGCTAGTCCTAATCGTTTTCGGCTTGCTCTCCATCATCAGTGGGCTGTTCCTCGTAAACGAGCAATAAAAAGGAAATGAAAAGTGTGAAAGAAAAGACAGGCTTGAAAAGAGAATTAGGGCTTCTGCACGCAACCATGCTTGGGATAGGTGGCGCCTTAGAAGCTGGCGTCTTTGTAATGTTGGGCTACGCTGCGGGGTTGGCTGGCACAGCCCTCTTGGTGGCACTCATACTTTGTGGAATTATAAACTTTTTCACTATGTGCAGTTACGCTGAGCTTGGTTCAGCCATCCCCAAGGCTGGCGGCGAATATACCTTCGCTAAAGCGGCATACGGTGGCTTTCTCTCTTTCTTGACTGGATGGTTCGAATTGATCAGCAACATGTTCTACGCTGCTCTGTCAGCTGTGGGTTTTGCCTACATAATCTCGTACCTTATACCCACGAATGTACCGTTGACAGCAATCATAACGGTAATCGTTTTCGCGTTCATTAACATTAGAGGAGTAGAAGAAGTTGGAAGGAGCCAAGTGCTCATGGTTGGTACCCTGCTGTCAATCTTAATTGCATTTATCTTCAACGGATTGACAACCCCAAACACTGAGGCTTTTCAGCTCTCGGCTCCTGGCGGTCCTCTCGGAGTAATTCAAGCCATGGCCTACATCTTCGTAGTGTATCTGGGAGCCGAGGCTATAGCTGTGGCGCAAGCTGAAGTCAAGAATCCAGGCAAAACAATTCCTAGAGCGATATTGTTGTCGGCGATTGTTTTACTCGTGATTTATCCGTTCATAACTTATGCCATGTTTCGAATTGTTCCGCCGGAAGCGATCAGCGGTCAATCTTCTCCGTTGATCTATGCGGCTCAATTATCTATGGGTGACCTTGGAAAAATCGCACTCGTAATCGCAGGCACTATTGCGGCCTTGTCTTCTGTTAACACTTCTATAATGGCTCAGTCAAGGGTTGCTTATGCACTGAGCAGAGACGGATACTTTCCTAAAGCCCTGTTGCGTATTCATCCTAAGTTCAACACACCCCATGTGGCTGTTGTGATAGGCTCAGTTTTCACGGCTGTGCTCGCAGCAACAGGAGTCATAAACTTTGTCGGCTACGCCACAGACTTTGGATTCATAATCGGTTTTGCTTTGGTGAATCTGTCACTGATAAAGCTTCGTAAAGAAAAACCTCTTCTTGACAGACCGTTCAAAACTCCCTTTTATCCTTTTACCCCTATCGCAGGGATTGTCACATCTCTCTTTCTTCTAATATTCATTGATCCGGGAGTGCTATCACTGGGCATAGTTCTGAGCGTTCTTGCAGTTCTCGCATATTACATCAGAATGGTGGGTTACCTTCGTTTCCGCGTTGCGTTTGGAGGGATAAGCTTGAGTCTCGGGGTTTTCACAGCGGTGCTAACATACCTAATCGGTACCGGCATCATGCCGCTTAACGGAGTATCCCCAACCACTATTACAGTAATTTTTTTCATCCTGCTCTTCGCAAGCATAATCCAGATAGTTGCAGGTATCCTGAACGTGACCTCAAAAAGCCATACCTTTTAACATTTATATTGTACCTATAAGAAGCCAATAAATAGAAACCGAAGGCTTAACAAGTCAAAGTTGCTTTAAGATTAAGAAACATTTCGTGACCGTGATAATATGCGCCAAGAGAAGGATAATGAGGTTAAAGCCGATTACGTGATTCTTGACCCTCCCGAAGACAGCCTAATCAAGGACACAACAGTGAAGGAAAAATTCCATGTATTTAAGATATCTAGAAGAATTGGCAGGTATCTGAGTAGTCTACTGTTTGCGACCGGAGCCATATCGATACTCTTATCTGCTCAATATTTTCTAGGTGCCAGACTTCTGCTTTCCCTTGAATTGAAAACACTCTTCATATTAGCCTTAGCCTTCATAGGCATTGTTAACCTCATCTCCGGACTGCTACTGCTGGCAAAAGAATGAGACTATGAACGATTTAACTCAAGATTCTAACGTTTACTTTTAATATCCTAACTGCAATTTTGTAAATACTGAAGGACTGCATATTTATGAAATACTCGCTTATGGCCGATGCCTACGAAAAAATTGAGGCAACCACAAAACGATTGGAAATGACCGATTACCTAGTGGAGTTTCTAAAAAAGACTTCGAAAGATGTGATTGATAAAGTCGCCTACCTAACGCAGGGAAAATTGTACCCTGATTTTGTTGGAATCGAAATCGGCGTGGCAGAAAAATTAGCCGTACGCGCCGTGGCCCGAGCAACGGGTCGAAGTGAAAAAGAAATCGAAGAAGAAATGAAAAAAATAGGCGACTTAGGCGAAACAGCCCAAAAGTTTCTGCAAAAGAAAACCCAGGTCACGTTTTTCCAAGAACCCTTAACGGTTGAAAAGGTTTACGATACTCTAGACAAAATGGCAAAGTCTACAGGCCCAGGCTCAATGGAACAAAAAATTAATCTGCTCGCTGGGCTTCTTGCCAATGCCACACCGAAAGAGGCAAAGTACATCATCAGAACGGTTACCGGCGAGTTGCGATTGGGAATTGCCGATATGACTGTTTTAGATGCGCTAGCCATAGCTTACGGCGGTGGAAAGGAAGCTCGTGAGGACATAGAGCGAGCATACAATATTTCTTCCGACCTTGGCAGAGTGGCCAAAACCTTGGCAGAAGAGGGAATCGAAGGCATTAAAAAGTATGGAGTTTCCATAGGTGAACCCATCCGACCCATGCTTGCTGAACGATTGGGTTCATCTCAAGAAATTCTTGAGAAGCTTGGCGGCAAGTGCATAGCCGAGTTCAAATATGACGGTGAGCGGGTGCAAGCCCACAAAGATGGCGATAAGGTCATGCTGTTTTCTCGTAGACTGGAAGACATTACCGAACAGTATCCTGACGCTGTTGAGCTGGTTCAAAAACACGTGAAGCCTAAAGAAGCTATAATTGAAGCAGAGATTGTAGCCATTGACCCCGACACTGGAGAGATGAGACCCTTCCAAGAATTGATGCACCGTCGGCGAAAATATGGAATCAAACAGGCTATGGAAGATTATCCTGTTTCCCTCTTCATGTTCGACGTGCTCGATGTTGAAGGCAGAGACCTAACTCAAAAAACCTACCCAATCCGACACAAAACTCTGGAAAAAATAATTGAGAAAAGCGACCGCGTTCAACCTGCAGAATATCTCATCACAGATGATCCAGACGAACTTGAAAAGTTCTTTGAAAAGGCTGTCGAAAACGGTTGCGAAGGCGTGGTGTGCAAGTCCATAAATGAAGACTCTGTTTACCAAGCTGGAGCCAGAGGCTGGCTCTGGATAAAATATAAGCGAGACTACAAGAGCGAGATGACCGACACGGTTGATCTCGTTGTAGCGGGAGCGTTTCACGGCAGGGGAAAAAGAGGCGGAACATACGGTGCCCTATTGCTCACAGCCTACGACTCAGACGAAGACGAATTTGAAACAGTGACCAAGTGTGGGACAGGTTTCACAGACGAAGATTTGGCAAAGCTTCCAAAGATGATGGAAAAGCACAAGCTACCGCACAAAAGCCCAAGAGTGAATTCCACTTTGGAAGCAGACGTTTGGTTTGAGCCAAAGGTGGTCATTGAAGTTATAGGCGCTGAAATCACACTCAGCCCCATACACACGGCCGCTATGGACGTCATTAGAAAGGGAAGCGGACTAGCCATCAGGTTTCCGAGATTCACTGGAAACTATCGTCTGGACAAGTCGGCTGAAGACGCAACAACCATCAAAGAAATACTAGAGATGTATCAAAGCCAACTTAAGAAAGTGGCAGAATAATAGAGTTTAAGTCTAACGTATGCCTAATCATTGGTTTCGACTGCAAAAACTAGACAGGAATTCTCTTTCGTACTTCAATTTACCTAAATCCACATGCGCAGAGTGGGGTTCACATTTGTATCTAATTAAGAAATAGCCTACATTAGGGTCCGAAGACCCCCGGGTCAGCTTAAGAAGTGTGAAATAGCAGAGCAACCGAGAACTGGTTACTTTGTGGTTGGCAACGGACTCTTCAATTCTTTGAGACGTCTTGAAACAGTGAAGTAGAGGCGGTCTCTCAGAGCGTTTCCTACAACCTTTTGGTTTCTCAAATTCTTGATTTCTACGGTCAGTTGAGCGTCTCCAAGAGTTTGAGATATCCACTTTTCAAAGTCTTCACGATAAAGGTGAAACTCCAGCGATTTTATGTTAATGTCCTTTATCTTCTCCAGAAACTCCTCCAGAGACGCTGCGCTCTCACCTGTGTAATTGCCTATAGAGGTGAAGAAGTAGAAAGCTTCTCCTCGCGACAGATTTCTTAAAGTCTTAGAGGGTAGGACAGTCATAGATAACTCTCCAGTTCTAGAACTAGATTCTTTAGTTTCTTCTACTTATAAATTTTCACAATGAGTTAAAGTCCAAATCCTGTTCCTTTTCAACTCGGCAAAAAGACTTATCTTTCAGAGTCTTTCTTTGAAGATCAGTTGAGATTTTTCTTCCTTGTATTTTTTTGTGATGATTGATGTTCTGATTCTTAAAATACCTGGGAGGGGCGCAATAGACTTAGCAATGAAAGAGTGAAGTTCAGTTTGGTTCTTTGATACCACCTTTGCGTTAATGACTAGTTCTTCTGAGAAGGATGTTGAAACTTCTAAAATCTCCTCAAACCGTGACAGCCTCTCAGCGATACTTTCGCTCTCTTTGGGATCCGTGTGTATGGTCATTAGGGCTGTGATCTGTTGTATCCCAGCTTTTTCTGGGTCAACAACGGCTTCGTATTTTTTGATTATCCCATTTTCTTCCATCCGTCGGGTTCTGTCATAAACGGTTGAGTGTGCCACCTTAAGTTTGTTGCCTATTTCTGTATACGTCTGCTTGGCGTTTTCCTGAAGTTGTGTAAGAATTTCCCGATCTAACTCGTCTAAGATGGCTTCTTTTCCCTTAATCTTCATACATGAACCCTGACATCTTAACTAGTTATTTTGCATTGTCATTTATGTTTTATTGTCGGAAAAATGTAGAAATTTAATAAAATTTTCGGCGAATTTACAGAAACGTGTTGCGAAGCAAAATTTCGGATATCTGACAAAAGAAGATAAAATTTTCTGCAATTTTTCAAAAATTTTCTTTTTCAAACACATTTTTGCGGTATTTGTGTCAAATAGTTTTAAATTTACGGAATAGAAATCTTTTCTAGAACTGTTTGCAGATTGTTATAGACTTGAGATGCTGGAGATGGAAGTCCCTAGGCTTTGGGAACTGGTTCGACACTTTAAGGGAGAGTGCCATTCAAGAGGCTGGAAAACTTCGGAGCATGAAGATTGGGTTAAGACGGGCAACGAATACCACAACTTCCTCTGGGTTCGAACCATCCATCCGTCTACATTAAAGAAAGTTGCAGAAGCACACAAATGCGCCATAAGGGAAGGAATCTCCTACCAAGTTGTTGACATTGCATACACTGCTTGGCTCCTCTCAGAGCCTCCAACAGATGAGCTAATACAGGCGATTGTTGAAAATCCCGAAATCGCCGAGAGAACCGCCATATACGACTTAAGCTGGGTACACTCAGACAAACCCATTTGCTTAAAATTAAACAAAACAGACAGCGAGGTTTTTCAGGAGTTTGAGAGCTTCCTAGAGAAAAAATTTGGAGTGAAAATCAAACCAGTTCAAAAGGCTTTAACAAAAACGGTTTAGCCAAAAGAAACTGAAAACACGTCTTTTGGCGTAAGAACTGAAACGCCAGCATATTTGCCTATGATATCAATGCGAACTATTTTGTCTGGATTTTCAAGATCAACTTTTTCGTCTATGAGCTGGGCTAATTCTCTAATTACGTCAATCTTATGGTAAAGAGTGTAACGACGTTTTTCAACGGTCATGCGCCAGCGTTCGCCAGCTTCAATTTTGTTTCGAATGGTTGCAACCGCTTCTTTCAGTGAATTCATGTCTGAATGGGTCCAAGAGTCAACAGGCACCCATTTGAGTGCATACTGGAAAATCAACGGGTCGCTATTGAACAAAGTTCGAAGCCTTTGTATAACAGTGCGTGAGTCCAATTGTGTTTTCACTCCGATTATCCCTTGTGCAATGGTGCTCCTTATCATGGGTTGTTCGTCGCCTAGCAACCCCAAAATGCGGACTATTTCTCTTTTGGCTTTCCCGGACATAGTCCAAGAACATGAAACTAACAGGTTGAAATCGTACAAGTTTTCTTCCACTAAAAGCAAACAAAACTTAAGAAGTTTTGACGCCTTCTCTGCTCTGCGCTGCGTTGAGTTTCTCCACCAGCACAATTAGGTCTGTCAAGGAGGAAATTAGGCAATTTGCGCCGGCGCGAGTCAGTTCTTCCGGTGAAGACACGCCTGTGATTGTTCCTACAGCGAAGGCACCTAACTCTTGGGCGCTCTTCATGTCCCAAACGCTGTCGCCCACAATCAGAGCTTCTTCAGGTTTGACTTTCAAAGCTTTCAGGGTGGTCTCTAAATGTATGGGATTAGGTTTCACCATGGGAACAGACTCTCTGGTAACAACTGCGTCAAAGAACCCCCTCAGCTGAAGTGCTTCCAAAATATAATTCGTTGATTTTTGGCTGTTCACCGTGAAAAGAGCCAGTTTAAGCCCCGTCTTTCTCAGAGCTTTCAGCGTTTCAAAGGCACCCGATAAGAGTCTGGTGGAACTCGCGCTCTTTAACTCATACTTCTCTAACAAAGCGAGAACGGCTTCCTTCAATCTCGCAAACTCTTTCAGATCCTTAGTGTTATTCTTCATTATGATCTGTACTTTTTTCAGCATCTCGAAAACGCTTTCCTTAATCGAGAAAAGAGATTGAGGAAAGCCTCGCGTGCCGAGAAGCTGTATAACCTCAGCTCGCGCCGATTTGTAGTCGAGATTAAATTCTATGAGAGTTCCGTCGAGGTCAAACACCACAGCCTTAATGGCCAAGCCTTCATACCTCATTTAAGTTTCACGGTTGGGCGTTAGACAACGCTGCCTTAAAGATATATTTTGTGGTTTTCTCAGTTAATTCTGGAATTGTTTATTTCATGCCATAACTAAAAACAGGATGAACGGAGGACTCGGGTGTGAGTTGGCAGGAATATGAGAACAATATCCTCTGGCCCATATTGGTGGAAACGGTTCACGCCATGGTTATGTATCCACATCACAAGGCTTACGTTAGAGACGTTGTACTCCATGAACAACCTGTTATAAGTCCAAAAGACCTAGCCATAAAGCTCGGCATTCCATTTGGTGAAAGTCTAGTTATACTATATGAACTGCACAAACAAAAAGCTAACAACACAACAAAGAATGTTGTATCCACTGGAAAATAATACTCACTAGAATTTCTAAACAGCATGAACCGACGATGCCTTAAACGCGATGAAGACCTTCGCCTCAACGTTGAGTTGCATCTCGTTAAATGACCGCTTGGTTATCTGCACGATAAAGTTCTTGCCCGCTTTAACCTTCAGCTTCACGATGGGTCCCAGATCCGATATCTGTATTATTCGACCTTCAAACGAGTTACGAGCACTAGAAACTATAGGATTTGATGAAAGGAGTATGTCTTCTGGACGCACAAAAACGGTTACGTTACCGGCTTTCTCAAAAGCGGCTTCAATTTGCAAACCGTCGCCAACATCCACAAGCGAAGTGCCTTCTTTAGTGACTTTTGAAAAGCCTGAAAAAACGTTTTCAAGCTTCACATAGTTAGCCAAGAGTTTGGATGGCCACGTGAAGATTTCTTGAGGGGCTCCCACTTTCACTATCTTTCCTTCAAGCATTAAAGCTGCTCTTTGAGCCAGAGTCTCCGCTTGAAACATGTTGTGAGTGGCTATAACCATAGTTGTTTTCTTTTCCTTGTTGACCCGTGAGAGCACGTCTTCAATAATAGAGACATTCTTTGGATCAATGTTTGCCATAGGTTCATCTAAAAGCAAGACATCAGCGTCAAGCGCCAACGCCCGTGCGAGGGCTACTCTCTGTTGTTCGCCTCCAGACAATTTCTTAGCTGGGCGGTTTTCATAACCTTCTAAACGCACTGTCTTCATGACTTCTTTAATTTTCTCATCCGTTTCTCTTCTCGAACAACCTCTAAGTTTGAGACCATAAGCGATGTTTTTGTAGACGCTGGTACTGAATAACGCTGTTTTTTGAAATATCATAGTGGTATTTAACCTTACTTGGTTAATGTTGCCTTCGTCAACTTTTGCGCTTCTAAAGCGTATTATTCCGCTGCTAGGTTTTTCGATACTTGCCATAATTCGTAATAGAGTTGTTTTGCCTGCTCCGTTTGGACCAAGAAGGCTGAAGACTTCGCCTTCTTGAATCTTCAGGTTTATCTGTTTTAATACGATGTTGTTTCCGTAAGTCTTGCTTATGTCTTCTAGTTCAATTATTGAAGACACAAGTCATTCCCCTCTAAAATAATAGGTCATTCGCTTCTGAAACAAGTTGACTGCTAGGGTTAAGGCTGATACAATAAGTAGCAAGATGATTGCCAAAGCTATCGCGAGCGCTATTTCTCCTTTGCTGGTTTCTAATGCTATTGTCGTTGTCAAGACGCTCGTGAAACCAGCAATGTTTCCGCCCACCATGAGAACGACCCCCAATTCAGCAATGGCTCTGTTGAAACTCGCTGTTATGGCTAAAACAACACCGCTCATTGATTCCCTCAAAACAGCGACTGATGCTTCAGTTTCCGAGGCACCCAAAGTTTTGGCCAAATCCTTGATTTCTGGATCCACAGATTCAATGGCGCTTGTGATGAAACTGACAGTTATAGGCGTTACTAAAATAGCTTGCCCAATTATCATCGCGGTCGGCGAATACAGTAATCTCAGAAAACCTACTGGACCAGCATTTGAGAAAAAAAGGTAGAGAATAAGTCCCAAAGCCACAGTTGGTATGCCAAGCATAGCGTTAAAGAATCCTTTTACGAGGAATCTGCCTGGAAATCTCTTTAAGCCCAGCAACATTGCCACTGGTAGTCCCCATAATGCAGAAAGCATTACCGCTAAGCTTGAAACCAAAAAAGATCTTATGCTGATCTCCACAACTGTCGGATCACCTGAAAATATCAGTTGAAGCGCCTTGAGGAAACCATCAATTATTTCATTTCCCAAGCCAAAATGCACCTTTAGCCGTAGAGTTCAAGATAGCCTTTTCGGTATTCTAGTTGGCACTCTGTGCCGTTGAAGAAGGCGTATTCTCTTATCATTTGCGACATTGTGGGATCTATGTTTTCTTTGAGTAGCCTCACCGCAGGATAAAATAGGCTTTGGCCGTATTCGTCTTTGCCGAAACCCTCAATCATTTGTTGCCCTTCGTCTGATATGAGAAACTTCACGAATGTCATGGCTCCATCGAAGTTTACGTTTGGATGTAATGTCTGATTAACAGCTATTGCACTATACACGTTGAGCAGGTCCTTAGATTGTTCTACGAGCACTATTGACGAAATTAAGCCATCTTTCTTATACTTCAGATACGTACCCATGTCAGCAAGTGTGTAAGCTCCAAAGTAGTCGGCTTTCTTCAAGGTTTCTCCCATCCCCGAACCAGCACTGAGATACCAAGATTCCTTGGTCAAGGTTGTCAAGTTGAAACCTGCTGCTGTCCACAAACTCTTTTCCTTTGAATGAGTTCCAGAGTTATCGCCTCTTGACACCCAAAGCTTATCTGTTCCGCTTCTGCCTTTCTCCACAATTTTGGTTAAAGCCTGTAATGGCGCAGTGTTTCTGATTTCTGCAGAGTCTCCTTCTGGTCCGACGATAGCGAAGAAATTGTGAGCAATTATCTTTCTGTTAACTCCTGTTCCGCTTGTGAGAAAACCTAACTCATCAGATGGTGAGTGAACCAGGATTAAGTCGGCGTCGCCTCTTTGGGCATGCTGTATCGCTATGCCTGTCCCAACAGAGATGAAGTTAAGGTCTATGGAGTATTTTGCTTCAAACTCTGTTTCAATGACGTCTAGCAGTCCTGTGTCGTAAAGGCTCGTGGTGGTTGAAACAATCACTCTCTCTCTTGTTGAGGGTCTAAGATAGTATGCGGTTGCCGCAACTGAAGCTATCACGGCGATTACAAGCAAAGACACCCAGACAAAGAATACTTTACGCATTTTGAACCCTCCCGTTATGTTTGAGTGTATATATCGGCACGTTATAACTTAATAAGCATAACGGTACAAATAATAAACCGTGCTCACTCAGGAGAAGCATAAGCCCACTGCAAAAATCTGGCTCGAATACAAAGGAGAACCGATACTTGGCAGAGGCGGAACCGACATTTTAGAAGCTATCAAGAAGGAGAAGTCTATTTCTAAAGCCGCTAAAGCAATAGGGATGTCCTATCGTTATGTTTGGAATTACTTGGCACGTATGGAAAAGGCGTTAAATGAGCCCATCGTTGAGACGTTCAGGGGTGGAAAAGCTGGTGGCGGCGGAGCCACGCTCACATTGTTGGGCGAGACTCTGCTCAAAGAGTACAAGCGGGTTGAAGACTATGTGGGCGAAATCCTGGGTGATGAAGAATATTGGGAGGCGGTTGGATTGAAAATAAGCGCGAGAAACAGATTGAAGGGCATTGTCAAAAGCGTGGAAAAAGGCGACATCGTAGCCAAAGTCAAGGTTGAGATAAACGCTGCTGCGGTGATCACCGCACTGATTTCCACGGAGGCTGTTGACGATTTAAAAATCAAAGCAGGTGACAATGTAGAGGCTGTGATAAAAGCAACCGAGGTCATGATAGCTAAAGAGAGATGAAACGCAAACAAAGTAGTAAAAGTGTAAAACGGATATTAATTCAGCACAGCCATATTGGCGCAGTTAGCTCTCGACCACGTATCGATATGATATGTATTTTCCCGCTGTTGGGCTGTCGCGAATTATTCGAACTATGTCGCCTGGTTTGGCGCCTATGGCTTTGACCGCTGGATCTGATGCCTTCAACCGCGGCAACTGGTAGGGTTGCACTCGATACTCTGATAACATTTTTTCTCGTTCCTCAGTGCTCACAACTTCGTGTTTGGGCACTAACGCGTGTTCAAATATGTTGAAGGATGGAAATGTGCGTGGGATGAGTTCGATGCCTTTTCTTCTGGCGTTGGTTTTGGCTGCTTGCGTGTATCGCCCGCTTGTAATTATTATACCCCTCTCCACTCCTGCTTCTTTCATGGCTTTTTTCGCCTGATTTATGAATTGTACGCCCACGGTTCCCTGCGTGGACAGACACCATATCAGATTTTTTTTATTTTCAGCGGGTTTCACCAGAAAGCTTGTTGCATCCTTGTGCTTTTCCTTTTTAATCAGTTTGTAGCCACGTAGCCCTATGAGAATGTGCGCTTTGCGTTCTTCAATTGTAGGCTTCTCGCTCAAAACAGTCACTACCTTTGCGCCATATTTTAGTGAAACTGACCGCTGTTAAAGCCCTTAAACTTTGTGCTTCTCTTTTTTCTGTTTTGCTGGGTTCGTACCTGTTTCTTCTTTGTAGTTCAGGAGGATATTATAGTGTTTGATTGAGATAGACGAAGAAACGTAATACTTGTATAAGTAAAGGAGTGGTAGACGCAAGCGCAGTAAATCCTTTATAGGAAATAGTATCAAACTTAATGCTCACTAAAAGAGAAAAGGAGAGAACAAAATGAGAAAAACATTGTTACTAATCCTTATTCTGTTCAGCTTTGCTTTACTTTCGGCAACGCCGCGAACATTCGCTGGGCGAAAAGCAGGGTGGACGTGGACATTCATGGTTTACGTAGCTGCCGACAACAACTTGGAACCTTTCGGACTAACGGATATAAATGAGTTAGAGATGGTCGGTTCAACCAACGACGTCAATGTTGTAGCTATGCTTGATCTCTATGAAAAAGACGGCTCGTGGGTTTACTACATAGAGGGGGACCAAGACCCGGCGAAGATAACCTCAAAACCAGTGGCAGAATGGGGTGAGGTGAACATGGGAGATCCAGCTGTCCTAAATAGATTTGTTAAATATTGTGTAGGCGAGTATGCAGCTGAACGTTATGTATTAGTTCTTTGGGATCACGGTTATGCCTTCTTGGGTGTTTGTTGGGACGAACACACTGGCGTTCCAGACTTGGCAGAAGATCATCTTACCCATGAGGAGATCGTGAAGGCTCTGTCTGGCTTTGACTTAGAAGTGTTGGCATTCGACGCTTGTATACAGGCGTACATAGAGGTTGCTTATGAATACTTTATTGCGAAGGAGACTGATATTGAATACCTGGTTGCTTCTGAGGGAATTGTTGGATCGAATGGCTTTCCCTACGATAGGATATTAAGCAAGCTTGTAGAAAAACCAAACATTCCAACTGAAGATCTGTGTGTGTTTTGGGCAGATGCCTACGCTGACTTTTACTCGGTTGGTAAGGTAGAGTATGCTGCAAGGATGTGTGGAACGCTTTCTGTAATTAAAATGGGCATGACTGGCGAAGTTATGACTGGACTTCGGACGCTAATAGACGCCTTGAATGCAGCCCTGCAGCAAAACTGGGAAGCCGCCCACGAACTAATAAGCGAGGCCAGAGGTGAAGGAATGATGCCTGGATTCGGCTTGTATGGTTGGAGCGCACTAATTGATCTGGTAAGTTTGGTGAAATACTTAAGCCCCTATTTTAGAGAAGCTGCAGCCCTCACCAGCATCCTGCAAAGCGCTGTGGTCCATGTTGGAAACACCGAGCCGATGGAAGCAGGCGGATGCGGAGGACTAGGCATATTTTTCCCAGCCTCGTGCCATTCACTTACGCACAACGTTTGGTGGTGGGTCGGCTGGGGAGAATACTATGAAGACACCAAGTTCGCAGCAGAGGGGTGGATGGATTTCTTGTACTCCTTCTACGGCGACTACCACGAAGGATCATAAGTGCACAAGCGCTGAATTTCACAGCAGATAAAACACTCTTTCACAAGTTTTCTTAGAAACTTGTCTGACCCCAATCTGTTTTAACCCCTACCCCTCTAGTTTTTTGCATCTATTAAACATGCTTCGTCGGTAGAAGACATCAGCTATATTTTCTTGTCAAGGTAAAAGCGTGATTTATAGAGCGAAGCAGACAATGCTTTAAAGATCCTAGTCATTAGCATGTCTAGGCGTTACCTGTGGATAGCGCTAAAACGCGTTTCCTTACCACTATGGCCTTGGCGTCGATTTTTCTCTTAGGAATATTCATTTCGGTTACTCTGGATTCGGATTTTGGAAGGTTGGAAGTCAAGACCGTTTTGATAGTTGATGGCAGCAGGGAGCTTAGTGGGTTGTTGTATCGACCGACTTTTGCTTCTGCGATAAATCCTTCTCCGGCGATTGTTTTAGCGCATGGAATAGGCGGTTCCAAGGAAATGATGAGTGGCATTGGATTGGAACTTGCGAGGCGAGGTTTTGTTGCTCTCTGCTTGGATTTGCTTGGGCATGGGGGTTCTGGAGGATCGGTTCGAGACGGAACAAATGAGCCGAGCTTTGGAGTTTCATCAGCGGTGGAGTATCTCAGGTCGCAGTCGTTTGTCAATGCGTCTGCAATAGGCTTGGTGGGTCATAGCCTCGGCGGAGGCGCAGTTCGAGCAACGTTTGCCGCTGATGGCGGAATCGGCGCTTCGGTTCTCATTGCCGGAGGATTAGGTGAGATGTCCGAAGGTCCGGCGTATGGTGTGTTGAACTCGACTTTCCCGAAGAATCTTTTGGTGATTGTTGGCAAATACGACGTTTTGTTCAACTTGGCCCAGCTTGAGGTCGAGGAGTTGCCGTCAGCCTTCGGGACTCACGAGGAAGTGGTTCCAGGGGTCGTGTACGGCAGTTTTTCTTCTCAGACTGCTAGGAAACTGGTTACGCCGGCGACTACGCATCTCTTTGAACCTGTTGACTCATTAGTCGTCTCGGAGATTGTCGCGTGGATGGAGAATGTGTTTAAGCCCGAAGAGGTTTTAGTTGCACGGGTCAATGTGAATCAGACCTATCTTGAACGGGAAGCAGCTATCTTGGTGAGTCTTGTGGCTTTTTTTGGGGTTGTTTTTCTCGCTTTTTTCCCTTTGGCTCATGCTGCTAGGCTAAGACCGGAGAAGGGAATGGGCAAAAGGGAACATGCTGTTTTGAGGGACTGGAAGATATTCGTGGTTTGGGGAGTGCTTGGGCTAGCCTTGTTTCTGCCCATGTTTTTTGTGGGCTTTGCCATTTTGTTTCCTCCTTTAATTTTTGGGGCTTCTATTGCTTGGTGGGCGCTTTCTGTTGGTGTGGTTGGTCTGCTTGTGTTAGTTGGGTTTCTACCTAGATTCTCTAGAGTGAAGGCCAATCTAAAAGCAGCTCTTGTGGAGGCGTTTGACGGAAAATGCCTGTTTGTGACATTAGTTCTTCTCACGTTGATGTTTGTAGTTGTGAGCCTGTTGGAAGGTGCATTTAGCATCAATCTGCGAATTGTCTCTCCTCTGTTCCATGGTCTGACTTCGACGAGGCGCATCTTGGCTTTTTTTGCGTTTTTACCGTTTTTTCTGGTATATTTCTTGGTGGAAGGTTTGTACTTTCATGAGCTTCATGATTGGACGGGGCAGAACCAAGGATTCCTGTCTGGTCTATTGAGTTGTGGCAGGTCGGTTCTTGGCAAGGTTGCACCTTTTGTGACTGTAATCTGCTTGCAGTATGTGCCAATAGTGCTTTTCAACCTCTGGATTTTCCCCAGCTTTGTCGGATTTCTAGTTGAGTTTCTTTGGTTGATTGCGCCGATTTTCATCATTACGACGACGTGTTCCTGGTGGTTCTATAGGAACACTAAAAGCGTGTGGTCTGGCGCAGTGTTTAATGCTCTGATGATGGCTTGGGTAGCTTCAACTGTTTTTCCCTTCTAGCCATTTCTTGTACTTCGGTTATTGTTAGAAAATGGTCTCTGTTTGATATTTCTGTCTTGTACATTCCTGAGCTTCTACGATACTTGACTGGAGTGTCATTGAACTTTAGGAACTGAATGGTTCCATTGACTATGTTCCTTGAACTATTTTGAGTGTATCCATGTTCCTTTAGCCATGCAAAGAATTTCTCTACGGTCTTACCTGCCTTTGGCGACTTAATCAGAGTTTCAATAGGCTTTCCATAGAACTCTTCAAACTTCTTAATGCCGTTTTGATACGCTTTCCTAGTATTTGGGCTAGGAATTCCCTCTAAGAAGTCTTGCAGTTTTCCCATATCCATTTACTTTTCCTCCTAGAGAGAAAGACATCATGAAACCCTCATTCAGATTCGAGATATCAGGAATCCCTTTCGGAACTGCTCCCGCAAACTCCTCTCTTTTCTTTAACGCGCTCGTAACGACTAGGTGATTTCAAACGTTACGACACATTGAGCGTAGGTTGTTTTATTCGGGATAAGAATTTCCAGATAGACGTCGATGTATGAAACTTCTGAATTGGTTGCTTGAAGAGTCACAGCTATGTACCTTTCTTCAGAGGCTGGAAGGTCATACCAAGGACCTGTTTGGTTCACGTAGGCTCCGTTTTCAATGTAGATTTGACGTGATGTGCCGTTTGTCGAGTTGCGGAAATAAATTGTGCAGTTACTGAGGCGTGCAATGTTTGATTGAGAATATGCTTTTAATCTGATTTTCCATGGGTCGGAGACTTGATTTACAATTCTTAGGACGTAATTGTAATTTGAAGAAGCATTGTACCTGTAGTCGAGTTTGGCTTGGTTAACTTCCTGCTGGTATTGTGTTGTGTTGGTTTTTGAGCCAGTGATTTTTATCTTTGTATTTCCGTTTGTCGAATAAAACTGTGAATTTGTGTTTATGCTGAGGAGTTTGGTTTCGTTTGAACTGCTGGAGGCGTACGTGAGGTAGCCTTCGCCACTTGTTGCATAGGCTGAAGAGGAGTAGTTCCAGACTTGGATGGTGACATTGACGTTTGCAATGTTATATTCACTTACAATCGTAAAGTTGAGCTGTGTGGGTGTATTCTGCGTCATGGATGAAAATTGAAATTCTGTTGACGCTGTATATTTACTGTTGTATGTGGGTTTAAACTCAACCCAATCTGCTTTAAAATCAAACTGCGTAGAGGTGGATTTTACGCCTTTTATTTTGATTTTCCAGTTACCTGAGCCATCGCGGAAATGTTGAGCATTAATTGTAATTGTTTTTGTTCGTTCCTCATCGGTGTTTGCGGTAGCGCTTGAAACGTAGCTGTCGTACCCGTTGCCTGATGTAGGATAACTTCCCAAGGTGTAATTGTACACTTGTATTGTGACCGTAACCGCGTCTATTGTCCAGGCTGAGTCAATTGTCCATACGAGCTTAGTCCATGTGTAGTTGTTGCTTAAGCCGATGAACTCAACTTCAGAAGTGAATTCAATTCCCACGATAAAGTTAATTATTCTTGTTTGGTCAGCTTTAGAAAACATGTCATCGTCTATTCTGAGGTATGCTGAAATGCCCGACAAGGCTGCAGTAACATCCACATAATAATCGATTTCAAGATAGTCTGTTTGGTTCACAACATTGTATGCAGCCCAAGAGTATGTGCCTGAAAGCGTTGCGGGAGTTGATGCCAATTCTCCCGAATTTGCGACGTTTGTTGCTATTGTTGTGCGTATTGTGCCGTCTGATTGTCGAATCAAAATATCAACATCCAAGTGTCCAGCTAGTGCTGGATTGATAGCAACAGCTGAAGCAACGTAACTTGCTGCTTGATTTAAAGACCAAGACATTGACTGCGAACCTGCTGAAACCGATTTGTCGCTTCCAACTCCTTTGTAGAGTTGTCCTGTTTGTGCCCATCGTTGCATCTGGCCTATTCCTTCGGTAATTGTCCAATCAGAGGCTATCCTGTGTCCTGCAAGGTGTCCAAAAATCCATCTGCCGCTTCCAGTCACCGTAACTGCTACAGATGGCGTGGTTCCCGATCCGGTAGCAGTGTTGCTTGTCTGTATTGGATTTGTTTGATCCACACCAGTAAATGTGACGGCTCCAGCCACCGAAAGTGTGGCCGCTTGAAAATTGATTGTAATAGTTTTTGTTCCTGATGTAGGGTTTATCAGCCTGAAAACATAGGTTCTGACTTGAGGGTTTTGTGTTGAATAAAGGTCTGTGGTCACTTGTGTAAGCGAAACGCCGTCATAAGTTACGCCTGTGACAGTTGTTGGGCCTCCATTATCCTTATGAATAGCCACGGCAACAAGCAATAAACGATTAGAACCTGCTCCCGTGGTGTGGTTCCAAGAAATGGAAGACGCAACGGTACTTTGTACCATTGATGATTGTGAATCAGATGCTATGCTTGGAGCAGTGTCGTGCCACGCTCTATAATACATGGTCCATGTGCTTGCAGGGATTAAGCTCTTGCCTGTAAGTTGATACACAAATTTTCCCAAGGTCTGTCTTCCAGCTGTGGCCATAGAAGCGTTTAAATTCATTCCAGTTGCATCTGCGCTCGTCAGTTTTTGAAGATAGTAATTGGTTCCTCCAATCATTGTTGTCTCCTTGTGTGCATAGAGCGTTTCATTTGAGGTTTCGCTAGCATAACTTCTAAAGGTCATGTAAACCCCATTATTTGAGACTAAGTTTGCAGTGGTGCCAGAATCAAGCGTCGTAGAACCTAACAAAGTGTAGTTGAAAGGGCTATACGAAGGGGACAAGGGTGCTGTTCCTGAACTCTGCACAACAAAATATTCTGAATCAACTGACTGAACGCTCGCTGGAACACTGCCAGAAAGACGGGTTCCTGCCATAATGTTGTAACTGTTTGGATAGTATGTTGGTGTTGGAGCGGAGGCTGTAGTGCTGACCTTAGCGCTTGTGTTGTATGAATAGACAATGCTGCTGCCAGCTGTGCCATTTTGAAGCGCTATCGAAGGAGACGAACACGCCACGTTAGATTCCATCACTAAAGAGTAGTAAACACTTGCCCCCACTATTTCCACCAATAAGCCTAAGAGTAGCAAGGAAGCTAAAGTTCTCAGCTTCAGGTCACGTATTTTTAGAAGGGGCTTACACCGCATTATCATGCGCCCAACTCTTGAGAGACCAGCGCCTAGACAGAATAAAGTTGGGCTTACGCCGATAGAAATTAGTTGTGAACTCAGAATCAGCATTAGAAATCATTGTTTATCACGAGCGGCGCTTTTTTGTGCGCACTAAAGAGGATATGGAAGGTTGAACGGTTTGTTTGTTCATGACCCTATTGTAAGCTTCTTGGAACGCTTGTTTTTGCTTTTTTGTCATCTTTGTGAATGGTGTCCATCCTGCTTTCAAGGCAGCTTCTCGTCCAGCCATGAAAGCATGTTTTCGCAGATCCTCAATTTTACTAGAGACCACACTTTCTTCAGATTTTATCTCGCTTTTTCTTGGTTTTTTCTTACCCTCAATCTTTGCAGGCTCTTTGGGAGTTGGTGACGGTGCTGGCGTTGGAGCAACTTTAGCTGTGGGAATTATGGACGGAGCTGGAGGTGGGCCCTCCTCAGTAATTGCTGGAGCCTCAGGCGAAGGTGTGGGCTCAAGTTTGGTTAAGGGCACTTGTGTTGTTTCTGGCGCTTCTGGTGATGCAGATGCTTTTGGCTCTGCTAGTGCGAGTGGATGTTCTATCCTGCTTTTAGAGATTGATTTTTGCCTTAGTTTCCTTAGAATCAAAGCGTATGCGCATATTGTCACAACGATCAGGATACAGGTCAAAAAAATAGGGTCTAGAAAAAACATATTTTATTCTCCTACTGTGCTTTCACTTCGATTGTTATGAGTGTTTTAACCAGCATGTTCTCAACTTTTAATGGCATACGCATTTAACTAAGCTCTAACATACAACATTTATAGATTAAGAATTGATAACTCATATTATAAGTTCAGACTTCTGCTTCATAAGATTTTAGAATAGTATGCTCTTTAGGTCTAGTTCAGAACCTAGACTGAGTGTTTAAATTGGCGACATGGCTCGTGCCAGAGTTCTTTCTGTTCCTAGGTATCGACTTTTTCATAGGTTTGGCCTTGCTTACTTGCCTCATGAATTACTTCGGCAGAGTGGTTCCCTACCTCTATGAAGCTGCGGCCGTATTCGGTTACATAAATATGCTGATGAGCAGGGAGTTCTCAACAACCTTCGGAGAGTATATGCGGTTTTCCTACTGCTTTTTGTATCTCGCTCTCGCTTTGGCCAACATTGTTGGCATCAACGCGTACCTTCTAGTATCAAAAAAGTCATGGAATGCAGCTAAGATTTTTGCGAGTTGTGTTAGTTTTCCAACGATTTTAGTGTCTGTTTTCTTTTTTTCGCTTTACGGAGGAGAAGCATCGCATATTCTCACAGCTGTACTACTGTCAAGTACGATCGTGCTTGGTATAGCCATCGCATTTTTGGTTAATCCAGAAAAGCTAAAGGAGTACTTTAAGAGGAGGTGAAGTGGTGGATAAAAAACGGTTGGACTTTCTGGTTTTGCTTATTATATCTGTGCTGATTATCACAGCAAGCGCGTCGGTATACAAATATGCTTTCATGGAGGCATCACCAATCGGCGTCGAAACTCCTTATGTAAGGTTCGTGTCTGGGAGTGACGCTGCTTCTACAATAGGTAACAACGGTACGTATGCAAGAATTGAGAACATGAAAGGTTGGCCTAATGCCACCATCGTGTACGAAGATGCGCTGAGGATTCAAAACATTGATAGCAACTTACACAGCTGTGAGCTCATGTTTGATTCGTGGAGCGGTGACACAAGCTATGTAAATTATATTTATGTCAAAATCTTTGACACAGTTGGGGGGACTCAGCAAAACTCAACACTGAGCGTTACTGCACAGAACTCTACTGGAACATTTACCATTCCGGCAACGACAACCTATTATGTGCAGTGGGAGATCAAATGGAATGGCAACGCGCTTTCTACACACACAGTCAAGGTCACGTTGAAGCTGAAGGTGTCGTAACGCGGCGTCCAACCGAACGACATCCACTTTCTTCTTTCTCGGGTATAGTGCGTCCTTGAAAAATCTACCATGACAGAGGCCAAATGTTCAGAAGGCGCAAGTAACCAAATTTTGTAAAGTTTGGAGAAAACAACATACTAATTTAGATATGTTTAAACAAACCATACGAAATTCTTATTTAACCAGTCATTGTATGCACGCGGAGGGAAAGGCTGATGAAGGCAGTAGAAGTTGCCATGGTTGGCATAGGCGCGGCGCTTTACGCTGGTATTGGATACGTCTCCTTTGCAATTCTTCCAGTGTTCGCTCCTTTTGTGGGAATTGTCAGATTTTGGCCAGTTGTGTTTATACCAGCGGTTATTGCGGCTCTATTCGGACCTTGGGCAGGCGGAACCAGCGCTGCCATAGGCATATTCATCAGTGACGTATTGATTCACGGTGATCCTCTTCTCAGCTTAACAGCGGGAGTGACCTCAAACTTCATAGGTTTTTATTTAGTTGGTTTACTGTCAAGGATGAATCTCGACTGGAAGAAAACGGTTGCCGGCTTAGGTATTGGCTTGTCCTTTTTGGTTGTGGCTGGATATCTACTGATTAATCCAGCTCTGGTTGTCAACTACTATTCAAGTCTCGGCGTTTCAATCTCTACCAACGATGTTGTGCAAGGCGTCAGCTTACTTGTCGGCGCCTTCATCTTTAGCTACGCTCTGGTCATCGTCATTTGGCTCCTAAAGCCAGCGTGGAGAAATTACGGAATAGCCTCGGTGATCGGGCTCATCGTAGGAAGTGCAATCATAGGTGTTGGCGTCTGGGGCTACAGTCAACTTTTCATAATGCCAAAATCGTTTAACAGTCAGTTTCAACTACCCTATTACGCAGGTTTAATTCTATTTATATGGACATTTTCAACCGAAATACCCTTCTTCCTAATATTGGGTCCCCCAATCTTAGAGGCTTGTTACAGAGCTTTCCCATCTTTGAAGCCTCAACCCCAAAAATGAGGAGATATCCCCAAGTGCCAAAGCGGGCCAAAGCCTTCAGCCCAGCCGGAATCTCCAGCTTCTTCCAAATATGCGACACAGAACCCAACGGAAAACCAATCACAAACCCCAAACGAATCGGCGCC